>Ga0172369_10001559_pt1 | contig 32959 bp, 23 predicted proteins | sample LakKiv25m_FD_114539 | JGI IMG/M metagenome (GOLD analysis project Ga0172369, IMG submission 114539) | Freshwater microbial communities from Kabuno Bay, South-Kivu, Congo - kab_022012_11.25m | ecosystem: Environmental > Aquatic > Freshwater > Lake | place: Democratic Republic of the Congo... | reverse complement strand
ACTTCGAAACCGAGGCCACCGCGATGCGCGTGGTCATGGAGCACGAGAAGGCGCGAGGCCGCCAGGTGTACGACGTCTCGGAGAAGAACCTTGGCTACGACGTGACGAGCCTCGACCTCACTTCCGGCGAGTTGCGACTCATCGAAGTGAAAGGTCTCGGCGCGGCAACGGGCACAGTGCTGTTGACGCCCAACGAACGCCGCGTCGCCGAGGACCGACGCGACTGCTTCTGGCTCTACGTCGTCACGAACTGCAGCACTACGCCGGTACTGCAAGAGCCCATCGGCGATCCCGCGCGCCTCGACTGGAACGAGGTGACCAAGGTCGCCCACTACTACTTGTCGGTGGACGCGATGAGGAAACCCATGCAGGTGAGCGAGGATTCTCCGCCGTATGGAGGGACGTCGTGACGCCGGAGGACCTGGGGAACCTGATCGCCACCGGCGAAACGCTTTCAGTGGAGTTCAAGGGTGAGGAGCGGCATGCGCTGTCAGACGGCGATCTCGTCGAGGCCATCGTGTGTCTGGCCAATCGAGCCGACGACACACTGGGTTGGCTGCTGGTTGGCGTCGAGGACGACGGCCGAGTGACGGGTGCCCGCCCCCGCCATCACGATCACACCGACCCGCTGCGCCTCCAGGCGCTGATCAGCAACCGTACGCGGCCGTCGCTAGCGGTGCGGGCCGAGGTTCTGCCAATAGGCGGAAGTCAGGTGCTCGTAATCGAAGTACCCTCGACACGGTCGCCTGTCGGCACCGCTGACGGCAAGTACCTGCGCCGCGTGCTGGGTGGCGATGGTCGGCCCGCGTGCCACCCGATGCACTTCCACGAGATGCAGTCTCTGCAAGCGGACCGCGGACTGCTCGACTATTCCGCGCTGCCCGTTGCCAGTGTGCAGTGGGACGATCTCGACCCGCTGGAGTTCGAGCGCTTCCGGCGCTTCATCCGCGAGAGCCAGGGGCGCGGCGATGCGGCTCTCGTCGACCTGCCCGATCTGGAGTTGGCAAAGGCGCTGGGTGCAGTGGAAGTGGGCCGCGCAGTCTCGGCGGTGCGCGTGGCGGGCCTGCTGCTGTTCGGGCGCGAGGAAGCGCTGCGGCGCTTCTTGCCGGTCCACGAGGTCGCGTTCCAGGTCCTTGCCGGTCTCGAAGTGCGCGTCAACGACTTCTTCCGCTGGCCGCTGTTGCGCGTGGTAGAGGAGATCGACGGCCGTTTTCGCGCACGCATCCAGGAGACCGAGTTGATGGCGGGGATGGTGCGCGTCGGCGTTCCGGATTACCCGCCTCGCGCGTTGCGGGAGGCGCTCGCAAATGCCCTCATTCATCGCGACTACACGAGGCTCGGCGCCGTCCACGTGCAATGGCACGACGACCGGATCGAGATCTCGAATCCTGGTGGGTTCCCGTCCGGAGTCACGCTCGACACCCTGCTCGTCGTGTCGCCGCATCCCCGCAACCCGCTGCTCGCGGACGCCTTCAAGCGCGCGGGCGTTGTGGAACGTACGGCCCGTGGTATCGATACGATGTTTACCGACTTCCTCCGGGCCGGCCTCGCCGTGCCCGACTACCGGCGCAGCACTCCGAGCGACGTGGTGGCCGTACTGCGCGGCGGCCGGCCCGATCTCGCCTGGGTCCACCTCCTGGTCGAAGAAGAACGCCGCGGTCCCGCGCTGGGGCTCCACGAATTGCTCGCAATGCGGACCGCGACTCTGGCCGCCGTCGTGACGGTCCGAGGTGCGCGGACGATCCTCCAGGCCGACCAGGAAGAGGCCGCAGGTGTCCTGACGCGCCTTGCGGAACGGGGTCTGCTGGAGCGCGGTGCGGACGGCGAGCGATTTCGGCTGAACGCATCGGTGCGGCGCCGTCTGCGGCTGCCGCGACCCGACCGGCGGCGGGTCTCGGACGATCTCGGAGAGGTGGAGCGGTCCGTGCTCGACGCGATCGCCGCGGCGGGTCAGGTGACCCGCGCTCAGCTCGTAGAGGCCCACCACCTGAGCGTGGACCAGGCCAAGCGAGTGCTCGACGGAATGGTGCGGCGCGGCCTGATTGAACGCCGCGGCGCCGGTCGCGGGGTGCATTACGCGGCCGCCCAAAAAAAACGGGCGATCGCCCGATCTTACGGGCGGTCGCCCGATACCGCCCGAAAGCCGAGAGGATCGACGCCGGCGGGGAAGGGCAAGCGATGATCCCCAAGGCATGCAAGCGCCTCGCCGAGGTGGACTTCCCGATTGCCGAGGTGAGCCGGCACGCGGCGCGGGAGAAGTCGATCCGCCACGGGCATCCGAGCACGCTGCACTTGTGGTGGGCGCGGCGGCCGCTGGCGTCGAGCCGGGCGGTACTGCTGGCACTGCTGTGGCCGGACCCGTGCGATCCTCTCTGTCCGCTGACGTTCAAAGCGGAAGCAAAGAAACGCTTGCGCGAGGTGCCGGGGTGCAATCCGGGCACAACGGACGAGGACCTGCGACGCGCGCTGCTGCGCTTCATCGCAGACTTCGCCAATTGGGATCTCGCCGCGCACCGCACTTATCTCGAAGTGAGCCGCGCGTTGGTGAGGGCCGCGCATGCGAGCGAGGACGGCGGCGCCTACGAGCCGCCGCTGGTGGTGGACCCGTTCGCGGGCGGAGGATCGATTCCGCTCGAGGCGCTGCGCCTTGGCTGCGAGGCGTTCGCGAGCGATCTGAATCCGGTCGCGTGCCTGATTCTCAAGGTGATGCTCGAGGACATCCCGCGCCACGGGCCGGAGTTGGCCGAGGAGCTGCGGCGCGTCGGCGCTGAAATCAAGCGAGAAGCTTCGAGCGAGCTGGCCGACCTCTATCCGAAGGATTCCGACGGCGCGACGCCGATCGCCTACCTATGGGCACGGACGGTGCGCTGCGAATCGCCAAGATGTGGCGCTGAGATTCCGCTCGTGCGCTCCTTCTGGCTCTGCAAGAAAGCGAAGCGGCGGCGCGCGCTCCGACACCGCGTCGAGCGGCCCAACGGCGAGCCGCCGCGCGTCGAGTTCGAGGTCTTCGAGCCGAAGGCTGAGAACGAGGTGCCGGGCGGCACGGTGACGCGCGCCAAGGCGACCTGCGTTTGCTGCGGCGTCGTGCTGCCGCCCGAGCGCGTGCGGGCGCTGCTCGCCGCGCAGCGTGGCGGTGCGGACGTGGTGTTCGACGCCAACGGAGAGCGCACCGGCGGCGCGCGGTTGCTCGCGGTGGTGACGCTTCGGCCCGGCACAACGGGCCGGCAGTATCGGCTGCCAACAGAGCGCGACTACCAGGCCGTGCGCGAGGCGCACGCACGCGTCGCGTCGTTGTTGGAGGAGTGGGAGCGAGGCGGGAAGCAGGGACTTTGCCCGGTGCCGGATGAGCCCATCAACCCGATCCGTCCTTCGCCGAATGCGCGAGGCCTTTCTGCTGTCACTCGCTACGGAATGGAGTCGTTCGGGGAACTCTACTTCGCAAGGCAGAAGGCGGCTCTTGCAACTCTACTAAGGATCGTGGACCGCGCTTCTCTTCCCGATGCTTGCGGACTGGTACTCGCGTTGGCTCTAAGTCGATTCACCGACATCTACAACGCAATGTGTCGTTGGGAGAGCAGTAAGAGTCAAGTCCGTAACTTGTTCACTCGTCAAGCCATTGCGTTGGTCTGGGATCCCGCCGAAGCGAGTCCGCTCGGCGCCCAGGCGGGCGACTTCTCAACGACGCTCGCTACAATGATCCGGGTTGTGGAATCGCTTGCATTGCCTTCATCCGGCCAAGTTCAGCTAGCGGACGCAGCAGAGCACCCGCTACCTGATGAAGCGGCAGCTCTGTGGTTCACAGATCCGCCCTACTACGACGCAATCCCGTATGCGGACCTATCAGACTTCTTCTTCGTTTGGCTTAGGCGTGCCTCACAGTCGGCTCAGCTGATGCGCGATCCCTTTGAACCACAAAATATACTGACGCCGAAGCAAAGAGAATGTGTTTGGAATCGAGCACACATCCACAATGGAAAGCCGAAGGACCCAGCGTTCTTTGAAGCCAAGATCCATGACGCGTTTAAAGAGGGACGGCGATTGCTGCGGGCTGACGGTGTGGGCAGCGTTGTGTTCGCGCATCAAACAACCGAGGGCTGGGAAGCGTTCCTAGGTGGCCTTACATCCGCCGGCTGGACGGTAACGGCCTCGTGGCCGATTGCAACCGAGCTGGCGTCACGAGCCCGTGCGCGCGAGAACGCATCGCTCGCCACCAGCGTCCATCTGATTTGCCGCCCGCGCCCCGACGACGCGGGCGTCGGCGACTGGGCCGACGTGTTGCACGAATTGCCGGCCCGCGTCGGCGACTGGATCGCGCGCCTGCAGCACGAGGGCGTGCGCGGCGCTGACCTCGTCTTCGCCTGCATCGGCCCGGCACTCGAGATCTTCAGTCGCTATACGAAGGTCGAAACCGCTGAGGGGCGCGAGGTCAAGCTCGATGAGTATCTGGCCAAGGTCTGGGAGGTGGTCGGTCGTAGCGCGCTCGCCCAGGTACTCGGCATAGCGGAGGCGAAGACCGGCGGCAGCGCGGCGAGCCCGGTAGAGGAAGACGCGCGGCTCACCGCGCTTTTCCTGTGGACACTCCAGGCCACCGACGGAGAAGTCACGAGGGACGCTGGCGACGAGGATGAGGACGAAGACGCCACGGACGACGATGAAGACGAAGAGCGCGGCTCGCGTGGCAAGACTAAAGGTTTCACGCTGGTCTTCGACGTCGTGCGCCGCTTCGCGCAGCCACTCGGCATCGAGTTGCCGAAGTGGGAAGGCCGCGTGATCGAGACCAAGAAGGGCGTCGTGCGTCTGCTGCCCATCGCCGAGCGTGCCAAGCAGCTCTTCGGCGAGGACGGCGCATCCGCCGTCGCCACCCGCCTCGAGCAGACCGCCGCGCTGGGAACCAACCCGCTCCAGGGCGTGCTCTTCCCCGAGATGGAAGCGGCCTCCAAAGTCCGCGGCGGGCGCGGCGGTGGCCGTCGCACGGTCGTCGACGTCTCGGACGACAGCCTTGCCGCAGCTCGCGAGGCCACGACACTCGACCGCGTGCACGCGGCCATGTTGCTCCAGGCCAGCGGCCGCACCAACGCGCTGCGCGCGCTGCTCAAAGCCGAGCAGGATCGCGGACCCGACTTTCTGCGCCTCGCCAACGCGCTCTCGGCGCTCTACCCGAAGGGCAGCGAGGAGAAGCGCCTGCTCGACGCAATGCTCTTGGCGGTCCCGAGGTAGCAATGATGGAACCCTTTATCCGAAGCATCGTACTGAAGCGCTTCCGCAGCATCCCGTCGGCACGTGTCACATTCGACAACCCGACAATTTTCGTGGGACGCAATGGATCGGGGAAGAGCAATCTCGTCAGCGCTTTCTCGTTTCTTGCCAGCGCCATGGGCTCACCGCTCCAAGCCGTGTTCGATAAGGACGGGGGCATTGCCACGGTTCGCAATCGCTCTTCGGGAAAGAGCTATCCTCCTAATCTCGGAATCCGGGTCGATCTTGCACGCTTGAACGGAGAGGCCCGCCGCGGGTTCTACGCTTTCGAAGTCAAAGCTCTCAAGAATTACGGGTTCTCCGTTGTTCGTGAACAGTGCTCGGTCGGTGAAGGAACCTCGCGGGCTTGGTTCGACCGCGACGCTCGCGGGTTCCGGTCGAATGTCGCTAGCCTCAAACCGGCGCTCGACCCCGCTGCGCTCGGGCTGCCCGTAATCGGCGGTGAGGAGAAGTTCTCGTCGGTGCTGCGTGCACTCTCGGGCATGCGCGTCTATTCCATCGAGCCGGGGAAGGTGCGCAGCATGCAGGAACCGGATAGTGGCGTCGTTCTGAAGTCGGACGGCGACAACGTAACCAGTGTGCTCAAGGAGATTGAGCGACAGTCTCCGGATGATTTCGAGCGCGTCTCGGAGATCCTCGCGACCATCGTGCCGAACACGAAACAGGTTCAGGTCAAGAAACACGGCAAGAATCTCGCGCTGCAATTCACCCAGGAATGGGGCGACGATAAACCCAAGCGCCTCAATTTCGAAGGGTTCAGCATGTCGGATGGAACATTGCGTGCGATCGGGTTGTTGGCGGCGGTCTTTCAGAGGCCCCGTCCTTCACTCATAGCGATCGAAGAGCCCGAAGCGACCATTCATCCCGGTGCACTGGATTCCATACTGGAATTGCTGCGCTATGCAGCCGAGCACATGCAAGTTGTCGTGACCACGCACAGCCCTGACCTGCTGGATGCAAAGTGGATTACTGATCGCCATTTGCGGCTGGTGGAATGGCACGAAGGCGCGACTCACGTTGGTGAGGTTTCGGATTCCAACAGGCGAGCCTTGACCGAACACCTCACGCGTGCCGGAGAGATGCTGCGTGCCAATGTTCTGGAGCCCGGCGACTTGTTCGCCGATCAGATCGAAGAACCGCTGCTCTTCGAGGATCTGCGATGATCGTGCAGCCGATCGTCGAAGGGCAAGGCGACGTTGCAGCGAGCCCGGTGTTGTTGCGGCGTTTGGCCGAAGCAGCGCATGCGTGGGACGTCAAGATCGCGCGGCCACACCGGCGTCCGCGGACAGCCCTCGTGAAAAAGGACACGCTACAGAACGCGGTAAGAGTCGCGCGCCTGACGGACGGTTGCGGCGCGATATTGGTTCTGTTCGACGCGGACGACGACTGCCCGAAAGATCTCGCACCGACACTAGCCGCATGGGCGCAGGAAGCTGCCAGATCAATTCCATGCGCCGTCGTGATGGCCAAGCGTGAATACGAGGCATGGTTGTTGGCGGCGATCGAGTCGATGCAAGGGCGCGCCGGCGTTCGTGTCAACGCTCGAGAACATCCGGACCCCGAAGCACCGCGCGATGCGAAGGGTGAGCTGGGCGTACGCATGAACTGCGATTACCTACCGACAGTGGACCAGCAGCGACTCAGCGCGATATTCGATCTCGCCAGCGCGTATCGACGCTGTCGCAGCTTCCGTAAGGTAGTCGGTGCTTTCGGCGCCTTGCTCGCGGCGCACGATCAACGCCCGGCAGGGTGGCCGCCGACCGCATGGCTGGCCTGAAAGCTACGGTCGACTTCTGGAGATTGTGCAATGGAACCCTGGTACAAAGTTGCAACTCCCCGCAAGGAAGTCCGCGAAGGGCGCTCCTTCAACCCCGACGAGTTCGCCATCGCGCTCGAGCAGGTGGTGGCAGGCACCGCGCCCGAAGACTATCGGAGGCCCGACCAGTTCTTCGCGCGCACATGCTTCACGCGCGCGCTGCGCGAGCACACCGGCATGGTGCTGCGGCGGCTTTCGGGACGCACCGACAACACGGCGCCGGTACTGACGCTGATCACCCAGTTCGGCGGCGGCAAGACGCACACGCTGACGACGCTCTACCACCTGGCCAACAACGGCGAGGCCGCGGCCGGGATGACCGGCGTGGCCGATCTGGTGCGCGAGGCATGCATATCGTCGGTGCCGAAGGCCAAGGTTGCCGTGTTCGTGGGGAACGCGTGGGACCCGCAGGCGGGCCGCGAGACGCCTTGGATCGACGTTGCGCGCCAGCTCGCCGGCGACAAAGGAGTGGAAGCACTCGGCGCCGCAGCCAAGACTACGCCTCCGGGCACCGAGGCAATCGCGCGCGTGTTCGAGGCCGCGGGCGCGCCGGTTCTGCTTCTCTTCGACGAGGTGCTGAACTACCTGAACCGGCACCGCGCGGCTGCGGAGTCGTTTCACGCCTTCATTCAGAACTTGACCGTCGCGACGACCGGTACGACGCACGGCGCATGCGTGATCTCGTTGCCGCGCAGCCAGGTCGAGATGACCGAGTGGGATCAGGAGTGGCAGGACAAGATCGCCAAGGTCGTGCGGCGAGTGGCCAAGGATCTGATCGCCAACGACGAAACTGAGATCAGTGAGGTCGTGCGCCGCCGTCTCTTTCAGGATCTCGGAAGCGAGAAGATCCGACGCAATGTATCCAAAGCGTTCGGCGACTGGTGCTTCGAACGGCGCGCGCAGCTTCCCCCGGAGTGGACGGCGGTGGATTCGGCTGCGACGGAGGCCAAAGCGCGAGAGTTTCTGCAGCGGCGCTTCGAGGCCTGCTATCCGTTTCACCCGGCCACGCTGTCGGTGTTCCAGCGCAAGTGGCAATCGCTGCCGCAGTACCAGCAGACGCGCGGTACGCTGGCGATGTTGGCTCAGTGGATCTCACTTGCTGCGCAAGACGGCTTCCGCAGGGCGCGCACCGAGCCGCTGATCACGCTCGGTTCGGCGCCGCTGGGCGAGCCGGGCTTCCGCAGTGTCGTACTCGGCCAGCTCGGCGAGTCGCGACTGGTCGCAGCGATCGACACCGACATAGCCGGCGAACAAGCCCACAGCAAAGCGCTCGATGCCGACACCAAAGGGCCGCTGCGCGATATCCATCGGCGCGTTGGTACCGCGATTCTCTTCGAGTCGTCCGGCGGACAGACGGACAAGGTGGCACACCTGCCGGAGCTGCGCTTCGCGCTCGGCGAGGCGGAGCTCGACACGACCTCGATCGACAACGCCGCGTTCGCACTGGAAGACCGCTCCTACTTCGTGCGCAAGGCGGGCTCGGACGGCTTTCGCATTGGCTACCAGCCGACGGTGAGGAAGGTGGTGAGCGACCGTCGCGCGTCGCTCGACGAGGACACCGAGATCCTACCCGCCGTTCGCAGGCTGGTTGACGAAGAGTTCCGTCGCAACGCGAGCGTCCGCGTTGAGTCCTTCCCCGCTGATGGTTCGGCCATCCCGGATACTCCGCGTTTGACGTTGGTGGTGGCGGATCCCGAACTGAATTGGACAGCGTCCTCGCCGGCACGCGCGCAAGTCGTCGAATGGACGCGGATGAGGGGCGCGTCGCCGAGGCTCTATCCTGGTGCGCTGGTATGGTGCGTCAAGAAGCCCGGCCACGACCTTCGCGAAAAGGTTGAACTTGCCCTGGCGTGGAAGCGCGTTGTGCGAGAGGTTGCCGAAGGGACGCTCGGCGGCGAGTTTGATCGCGCCGACCGCGCGGAGATCCAGAGCAAGCTCGAGGATGCGGAAGAGGCCGCAAAGGACGAGGTGTGGGGTGATTACCGCTACGCCGTCGTTGCCGACCGCACCCAGCCGGACGGGCTCAAGGTCATCGATCTCGGAGCCGGGCACTCATCGGCGAGCGAGACTCTCTGCGGGCGAGTGCTCGCAGCGCTGAAGTCAGAGGCACTGCTGAACGAATCGGTCGGCGCCGGTTACATCGACCGCAACTGGCCGCCGGCGCTGAAGGAGTCGGGCGCGTGGCCTCTGGCCAGCCTGCGACAGAGCTTCTTGAACGGCGCGCTGACGCGACTCGTCGATCCCGACGCAACCCTGCGAAGCAAGGTTGCCGATTTCGTCGGACGGGGAGAGTTCGGCCTGGCGTCGGGCAAGAACAACGACGGAACATATGAGCGAGTTTGGTTCGAGGAACTTGTGCCACCGGAGGAAGTGACGTTCGACGCTGACGTGTATCTGCTCCGACAATCCGCTGCGAGATCCGTCAAAGCTGGGAAACCGGCCGAGCGGCCAACGCCGATCCCGGCGCCGACGCGGCCACCGGGCGAAGCTGGTCCTGCCCCGACATCGCCGTTGCAACCTGAAGCGCCCGCGGCCAGTGAACCGGCGGCTGTTTCCGCGCCGCCCACCCGCACGCTGCGGTTGTCGGGCACTATCCCTCCAGAAGTGTGGAACCGGCTGGGTACGAAGATCTTGCCGAAGCTGCGTGCCGGCACTGACCTGAAGATCGGGCTGGACTTCGAGGTGCGTGTAGCCGCGGATGCCGCTACCGGGCTTGCAGCGGAATTGCGGCAGATTCTGCAGGAACTTGGCCTGAGCGATGTGATGGATGTCGAGTAGGGCAGTCCGACGCGACCCGCAACGACCTCGTCGGATCTTCTGCCGAGGTTGCGCCCGACGCTTGCCGGCTTAGGCTTGTGGCATCGAACGCGAAGCGACATCACGGGTACGTGCGCCAGCGGTTGCCGGGGTCTTCTATCCCGCTGATCCCCTCACGCTTGCGCGGCTCGTGGACAGTCTTCTCGAATCGGCAATCGAGAGTTCAGGCCCGCTGCCGCGGGCGATCGTCGCACCGCACGCCGGCTACGCCTACTCGGGGCCGATTGCCGCCGGCGCCTTCGCTAGGTTGCGCGACGCAGCGGCGGCCGACATACGCCGGGTCGTCGTGATCGGGCCGGCGCATCGCGCCAGGCTGCGCGGCATGGCGGTACCTGCCGCGGATCTCTTTGCAACTCCGCTCGGCGAAATGCCGATCGACCACGACTGGGCCGCGCGTGCCGGTCTGGCCGCCAGCGAAGAGGCCCACCGCTTGGAGCACTCGCTGGAAGTCGAGATCCCGTTCCTGCAGCGTTTGTTGCCGGGCGGTTTTGCGCTCGTTCCGATCGTCGTAGGCGATGCCACGCCCATCGAAGTTGGGCGCACTCTCGACGCTCTGTGCGGTGACACGGATACGCTGCTCGTGGTCAGTTCCGATCTTTCGCACTATCTCTCATACCAGCAGGCCCGCGCCAAGGATCAGCAGACCGCCCTCATGGTGCTCGAGCTGGACGCCGAGCACCTCACGCACGACCGTGCCTGCGGGGCTACGCCGCTTGGCGGGCTGCTGTGGCTGGCACGCCAAAGAGGCTGGCGCGGGCAGCTTCTCGACTTGCGAAATTCAGGCGATACCAGCGGCGACGAGAGCGGCGGCGTGGTGGGCTATGGAGCGTTCGCTTTCCATGAATGAGCCGCGCCGACTGCTCGCTTTCGCACGTGCGACGATCGCCGCGCACTTCGGCGCAGCACCGGCGGTTGCTCCGGAGGGCCCGTGGTTCGAGCAGCAGGCGGCGACTTTCGTGACGCTACGCTACCGGGCGCGCCTGCACGGCTGCATCGGCACGTTGACGCCGCATCGGAGCATCGTCGAAGACGTGCGTCACAACGTGTTGTCGGCGTTGTTGGTCGATCCGCGCGCCGTGCCGCTCGAGGCCGCGGATGTGAAACTGCTGCGCATAGAAATCTCGCATCTTTCGCCGCTGGAACGCCTGGAGGTCGACTCGGAGGCAGAGCTTCGTTCGATCCTGCGTCCGGGCATCGACGGCGTGGTGCTGACGTGGCGACAACAGCGCGGCACCTTCTTGCCTCAGGTATGGGAGTCGCTAGCGAATCCGGCCGACTTTCTCGCCGAGTTGAAAGTGAAGGCGGGGCTGCGGCGCGGGTTCTGGTCTCCGGAAATCGTCGTGGAACGCTATACGGTGAGAAAGTACAGCGAGGACGAATCGCCGCAGGGAGCCGCCTGATGGCTGCGCGCTCGCGCTACTATGCGGGCGCCGGCGGATCGGCACTTGACCGTGGGGCCAGGCGGAATGACCGATGACCGAGCTGACTCGCGAAGACGAAGCGCTCCACCCGGCTCGCCACTGGCACCAGCTCGCTGACGGCCGCGTGCAGTGCGACGTGTGTCCGCGCGACTGCCAGTTGCAGGAGGGGCAGCGAGCGTTCTGCTTCGTGCGCCGCAACGTCGGCGGGCGCCTGGTGCTGACGACGTGGGGGCGGTCTTCGGGCTTTTGCGTCGATCCGATCGAGAAGAAGCCGCTCAATCACTTCTTTCCCGGCTCCAGTGTGCTGAGCTTCGGCACCGCCGGTTGCAATCTGGGCTGCAAGTTCTGCCAGAACTGGGACATCTCCAAGTCGAGGCAGACCGACCGCGTGGCCGAGTTGGCCACGCCCGAGGCGATCGCGCAGAGCGCGGTGCGGCTCGGCTGCCGCAGCGTCGCGTTCACCTACAACGATCCCACCATCTTCCTCGAATACGCCACCGACGTTGCCGATGCCTGCCACGCTCACGACCTCATGACCGTGGCCGTGACCGCCGGCTACATGCACGACGCCGCGCGCCGCGACATGTACGCGCACATCGACGCCGCCAACGTCGACCTCAAATCATTTCGCGACGATTTCTACCTGACGCTGACCGGCGCCCATCTGGGGCCGGTCCTCGAGACCCTCGAGTACCTGGTGCACGAGACCAGCGTTTGGGTCGAGATCACGACGTTGCTGATTCCGGGCCACAACGATTCCGATGCCGAGATCGCCGAACTCTGCGAGTGGGTGGTGACCAGACTCGGCGCGGATGTGCCGCTGCACTTCACGGCGTTTCACCCGGATTATCGCATGGCCGAGGTGGCGCCGACGCCGCTGGAAACCATCCGCCGCGCGCGGCAGCGGGCTGTGGCCAGCGGTCTGCACCACGTTTACAGCGGCAACGTTCACGACGTCGAAGGCGATACCACGCGGTGCCGCGCCTGCGGCGCGGCGGTGGTGGTACGAGATCGTTACGAGATATTGCGCTACGAACTCGATGCCTCCGGCTGCTGCCGCTCTTGCGGCCGCGCGGCGGCTGGCCGCTGGTCTTCGAAAGCCGAAGCCTTCGGCCGCCGGCGCATTCCGATACACATCTAATCGCAGCCCGGTGAAAATGGCCCACGAGCGCGGAGCTGGCGACGCGCGAGGATCACGCCTGTCTACTTGGGCTCGCCGCTCGCCAACTCGTGGCTCGTGCGCGCGAAACCACTCGCTACGCCTCCGCTCGCGGCTCTTCGCGCGCGCCTTGCATCTGGATCATTTTGAATACGGGCTCACAACGCTTTTTCAACAGTCTGTTAGCCGCAACGCCAGTAACTCGAGGCGATCGTGGTGCCGACGGAGAATACGCCCGTGGCGAAATTGTCGAAGAATCTTGGCTCGGCGCAAGACTCCTGCCCGTGGCGAGCCTCTTGAGTTACTGGAATTGCTGTTAGCCGGGATCAGTACTGGTTGCCGTCGTAGCGCGGGTCGTTGGCCGGCGGTACCGCGCCGGGAGCCGGCCCACGGCCCGACGGCGGCGTGGTAAAGCTGGGTGCGCGCGGCGCCGGCACGGGTGTAGGCGGCGCTGCTGCGCCGCCTGCTTCGAGGTCTTTCTTGTCGGCGATGCAGCGCTCGAGGTCGACGCGAAGCTGCAGCGTTGCCGCTTCGCACGAGGCACCCGTGCGCCCCTGCGAGAGTTGCGCGAGGGTCGCGCTTTGCTGGTCGAGAATCAGTTTCTGTGCGGCCAGATCGCCTCGGATTGCGCTGAGGGTCTCATTGACCGCGGCTGCCGCGGGGTTGCCTGCGGCTTCTGCGCCGCTGGGTGGCCGCGATGCCAGTTCGGTACGCAAGGTGTCGTACTCGAGCGTGAGGTTGCTGAGGGACTCGGTCAGGCGAGCCACGCGGCCGCCCCACAAGAAGTAGCCGCTGCCGAGACCGAGCAGAATGGTGAAGACCATGGTGAAGATGAGGCGAATCACGCCGCAACCTTAGAGAGGCGGCTGCGGGCAGTCAATTTGGCGGGTTGTGTGGCCGCCGCCGCCTGCCTTTGTTAGTCTGCCTCGATGCGATTCAAAATCAGGTCTGTCTGCCTCGCTCTGTGTGCGTTGGCCGTGATGGTGATGCCCGCGTTGTTGGTGAAGCCGGCCTCTGCGGAGTCGTTGCAGGGACGCGTCCTGGCCGGGCGTTCGGTGCAGGCCGAGGCCGCCGGAAAAAACCACGGCGTAGCGCCCGGTGCAGCGGGCCAGGCCGCGCCGAGCGGCGCAGAGCAACCGTCCGGTTCTGCCGCAGCGCAGCCGGCTGCCGGAGAAGCGGCGCGGACCGACCTCGTCTTGGGACCCGAGTCCGGGATCGTCGGCGTGCGCGTGACGCTTGCAGATGCGGGCGATCCAAAGTCGGTGTTCGCGACCCGCACCGGGCCCGATGGACGCTTTTCCCTCGACGGCCTTTCCGCCGGTTTATACCGCGTCGCCTTCACGCACGCCGTCCTTGGTCAGCGCACCATGCAGGCGATCGTCGGCAAGGGCGCCGGAGAAGTGGTCTTCGTGTGGGAAACCGTACCCGGGCCTCCGCCCGGCGGCCCGCTACCGGGCGCTGCGCGTCCCTGAGCAGTGGCCCGGGACGGCGCGCGCAGCAGAGTCGATCGCCGCCAGCGGATCGCAGCAACGTCGAGCGATGCAACGCAGACCCAAGCAGCCGCGCGCGCCACACTCCGACGCGCAAGTCGGCGCACAACCCGAGCCCGCACTCCGGCCCTATCGGTCTGTTGAAAAACGCCCACCAGCCTGTTCAAAATGGTCCAGATGCAAGGCGCGCGCGAAAGACCACGAACGGAGGCGGCCATTGACCTCGCCCGTCGCCAGCTCCGGGCTCACACCGTAGTGAGTGGTTTCGCGCACAACGCCGCAGATGGGCGATTTTCAACAGGCTGCAATGGAACGTAGCGGCCGCTTCCACTTGGTCACCGACTTCGAACTTCGCGGCGATCAGCCCGAAGCGGTCGAGGCGCTGTGCGAGGGCGTTGCCGAGCAGGGCCTGCGCCATCAGGTGCTGCTCGGTGTCACGGGTTCGGGCAAGACCTTCACGATGGCCAACGTGGTGGCGCGCCTGCAGAGGCCGGCACTGGTGCTGGCGCCCAACAAGACGCTGGCCGCGCAGCTCTACAACGAGTTTCGGCTGCTGTTTCCCGACAACGCGGTCCGCTACTTCGTCTCGTACTACGACTACTACCAGCCCGAGGCCTACGTCCCTTCGACCGACACCTACATCGAGAAGGACTCGTCGATCAACGACGAGATCGACAAGCTGCGCCACTCGGCCACGCGTGCGCTGCTCGAACGCAACGACGTGCTGATCGTCGCGTCGGTCTCGTGCATATACGGCCTGGGTTCTCCCTCCGAGTACTTCGACATGCTGCTGTTCCTCGAGAAGGGCATGCGCATCGACCGCGACGACGTTCTCGACAAGCTGGTGCGCATCCAGTACCAGCGCTCCGACGTCGACTTCCACCGCGGCACCTTCCGAGTGCGCGGCGACGTGGTCGAGATCTTCCCGGTCTACGAAGATTCGCGCGCGGTGCGCGTCGAGTTCTTCGACGACGAAGTCGAAGCGATAAAGGAAATCGACCCGCTGCGCGGCACCGTGCTCGGCCGCGTCGATAGGATGTGCGTCTACCCGGCCAGTCACTACGTCACCTCGCCCGAACGCCTGAAAGAAGCTGCCGAGTCGATCCGCCAGGAACTCGGCACGCGGCTGGCCGAACTGCGCCTGGCCGGCAAGATGCTCGAAGCCCAGCGTCTCGAGCAGCGCACGCTATACGACATCGAGATGCTCAGCGAGATGGGCACCTGCCCGGGCGTCGAGAATTACTCGCGCCACCTGACCGCACGCAAGCCGGGCGAGACGCCGCCGACGCTGCTGCATTACTTCCCCAAAGATTTCCTGATCTTCCTCGACGAGAGCCACGTCACGGTGTCGCAGATCGGTGCGATGTATCGCGGCGATCGCTCGCGCAAGGAGACACTGGTCGAGTTCGGCTTCCGGCTGCCGTCGGCGCTCGACAACCGCCCGCTCAAGTACGACGAGTTCGAAGCCGTCGTCGGCCCCTGCGTCTACGTGTCGGCTACTCCCGGCGACGACGAGATCGCCAAGTCCGGCGGAGCGATCGTCGAGCAACTGGTGCGGCCCACCGGTCTGGTCGACCCGCCGATCGAGGTGCGCCCGGCCGGCAATCAGGTCGACGACCTGCTCGATGAGGTGCGACTGCGCGTCGCAGCCGGCGAGCGCGTGCTGGTGACGACGCTGACCAAGAAGATGTCGGAAGACCTCAGCGACTATTACCGCGACATCGGTGTCAAGGTGCGCTACCTGCACTCGGACATCGATACCATCGAGCGCACCGAGATCCTACGCGATCTTCGCAAGGGCGTCTTCGACGTGCTGGTGGGCATCAACCTGCTGCGCGAGGGCCTGGATCTTCCCGAGGTGTCACTGGTGGCGATCCTGGACGCCGACAAGGAAGGCTTCCTGCGTTCGACGCGGGCACTGATTCAGACCATCGGGCGCGCCTCGCGCAACGTCAACGGGCGCGTGATCCTGTACGCCGACGTGATGACCGAATCGATGCGTCGCGCGATCGACGAGACCGACCGCCGCCGTGCGGTGCAGGAGGCCTACAACGTCGAGCACGGCATCACGCCGCGCTCGATCGTGCGCGGCATCGAAGATCCGCTGATCCGGATGGCCGAGGCCGAGTACGGACTGATTCCCGAAGTGGCCGAGACCGGCCCGGTCTACGCCAATGAACGCGCGGTGCGGGCCGAGATCGAGCGGCTGCGCCGGCTGATGCGCGAGGCCGCCGCGCGGCTCGACTTCGAGCGTGCCGCCGAGTTGCGCGACAAGGCCCGGCGCCTCGAGCATGAGGAACTCGGTCTTGGCGTCTGACGAACCAGAGCGCCCCGAGACCGCCGCGACCGAAGGCGGGGGCGAGAATTCGCCGAAGGCCGAAGAAGCGACTGCGGCAGCTGCGAGCGACGATGCGACCGCCGCTGCAAGCGACGATGCGACCGCCGCTGCGGGCGACGATGCGAGCGCCGCTGCGGGCGACGATGCGACCGCCGCTGCGGGCGACGACACGGACACTGCGAGCGACGCAGAGACCGCCGCTGCCGATCCGGACGACGAGGCCGCACGTGCGGCGGCGGCCGTGGCGGCGCGCGAAGCGGCAGATGCGCGCCTTGCCGACAAGGCCGACAAGACGCCGCCGCGCCCGGGCGTCTACCTGTTCAAGGACAAGCGCGGCAAAGTCCTCTACGTCGGCAAGGCCAAGAGCCTGCGCGAGCGCGTGCGATCGTACGTGCGCGGCGGCGACGGCCGCTATCAGGTGCGCTTCCTGATGGAACGCGCCTGGGATCTCGAGACGCTGGTGACGGTCAGCGAGACCGAAGCGTTGATTCTCGAGAACAACCTGATCAAGCAGTACAAGCCGCGCTACAACATCAACCTCAAGGACGACAAGACCTACCTGTCGGTCAAGGTAACGACCAAGAGCGCGTGGCCGCGCATCCTGGTCACCCGCAAGATCGAACGCGACGGCAATCTGTATCTCGGCCCCTACGGCTCGGCGTCGGGGATCCGCGAGACCCTCGAAGTAGCGCGCAAGATCTTTCCGCTGCGCACCTGCTCGGACACCGTGTTCCGCAACCGCTCGCGCCCTTGCCTCGAGTACCAGATCAAACGCTGCCTGGGCCCCTGTGTGCTGCCGGTGGATCGCGGCGAGTACGAGGGGCAGCTTCGCGGCGCGGTGCAACTGCTCGAAGGCAAGACCGACAGCCTGCTCGGCGAACTGCGCGGCGAGATGGACGCCGCTTCGCTGTCCGAGCGCTTCGAAGACGCAGCGCGCCTGCGCGACCGCATCGAGGCGATTGCGAAGATCGCCGAGAAACAGAAAGCGCTGATCCACGGCGGCGGCGACCGCGACGTCTTCGGCTTCTACCGTGAGGGCGGCTACATCGAAGCCCAGGTGCTGCTGGTTCGCGCCGGCAAACTGGTCGGCAACAACGGCTACCAGTTCGAAGACTTCGAGTTCCCCGACGAAGAGGTGCTCTCTTCGCTGGTCGGGCGTTTCTACGAAGGCGGCCGTTTCATTCCCGAAGAGGTGCTGCTGCCGGCGGCGTTCGAAGGCATGGACGCGGCGGCGGAGTACTTGATGCGGCTGCGCGGCAGCAAGGTTACGGTGTTCGCGCCTCAGCGCGGCGACAAGCGCCGGCTGGTCGAGATGGCCCTAGACAACGCCGAGCACGCCTTCCGCGAACGCAACGACGAGACCGCGCGCCGCGAGCGCATGCTCGACGAGTTGCAGAAGAAACTCAGCCTGGCCTCCTCGCCCAAGCGCATCGAGTGCTTCGACATCTCGCACGTTTCGGGCGAAGCGGTGGTGGCCTCGATGGTGGTGTTCGACGAAGGCGAACCCGACAAGAACAGCTACCGTCGCTATCGTCTGAAGGGCGTGCAACGCAACGACGATTTCGCGGCGATGAAGGAAGTGCTGTCGCGCCGCTTGGTGCGCGGCAAGGCCGAGGGCGGACTACCCGACCTGCTGCTGGTCGACGGCGGCCGCGGTCAGTTGGCGATGGCGGTGGAGGCGGTGCGCGAACTCGGCATCGAGGGCGTCGAGCTGGCTTCGATCGCCAAGGACAGGGTGGCCGCCGACGTACACGGCGAGAACCTCGAGCACAGCGAAGAGCGCTTCTTCCGTCCTGGCCGTGCCAACGCGGTGGTGCTGCGCCGCAATTCCAACGCGCTGTTCCTGCTCCAGCAGATACGCGACGAAGCGCACCGCTTCGCGATCACGTTCCACCGCGAACTGCGCGCCAAGCGCCGCTTGCGTTCGGTACTCGACAACATCGAGGGTGTGGGGCCGGCCAAACGCCGCGCGTTGCTGTCGGCCTTCGGCAGCGTCAAGCGCCTGGCGCTGGCGAGTTCAGAGGAACTCGCCGCGGTTGCCGGTATCGGCCCGGTGTTGGCCGAGAAGGTGAAGGTAGCGCTGGCCGGCTCGCGTCCCGATCTGGCACCCGAAGACGCGAGCCGAATCGCGGCCGAAGGTGCGAGCGAAAGCCTTACCGAAGGCGCACCCGAAGTCGCCGACGAGCGGCCTGCTGAAGGCGCGGCCGAAGCCGCGAGCGAAGGGTAGAACAGGCTACAGTGCCGCGAACAGAGCGCTGGCCTGCTGAAGGCGCGGCCGAAGCCGCGAGCGAAGGGTGGAACAGGCTACAGTGCCGCGAACAGAGCGCTGGCCTGCTGAAGGCGCGGCCGAAGTCGCGAGCGAAGGGCCTACCGAAGACGCAACTGAAGTTGGCATCGACGGCCCTGCTCGAGCCGCAACCAAGGCCGCAGCCGATGTCGCTACCGAAGAACGGACGGCCGCCCCCGAACCTCGATCATGACGCCTGTGGCATGATACGCCGCCTCTTCATTCCGCGAGTGTTCTAGCGCCTCTCGCAACTCTTTTCTTCACCAGCGCTGGCGCGTAATCCGTCGCTGTGGACTGGGTGCTGTTCGCGCTCGCGGTACTGCTGGCCCAGGCGCTGGTGTCGTCGCAGTGGAGCGATGCGCTCAGCGCCGCGGCGCTGGTGGCGGTCGGCGCGATCGCAGCGGCGCGCGCGGTGTCGGTTCGCAATGGCACGCGCAATCTCGTGCTCGCCGCGTTGTTGGCCGCCGGCGCGGGCGCGCTCGCACAACCCTCGTCTTCGCAGCGCGCATGGAACGGTCCTCGAGGCGTCGATGCGTCGTTACCCATGCACGTGGAGAGCCTGCTCGAAGGACAAATCTCCACCGACGTCGGCTACAACTTTCGAGGTAGCGTCGTCGACGTCGCGCCGTCGTCGAGCGGTGGACTGCGCCTCGCGGTCGCGGTCGAGGACGTCGCGCGTGACCGCGAAGCGCCGCGCGCCGCCACCGGTATCGTGGCGTTGTCGATCCGCTATTCGAAGCAACGCTGGCACACCGGCGATCGTGCAGGCTTTCGCTCGCGTCTGCGGCGGCTGACTTCTTACGGCAACTTCGGCGAATTCGATTGGGCCGCTTACAACGCGCGGCGCGGGATCTTCGTATCCGCCTATGCGTGGCGCGAAAGCGACGTCGAACGTCTGGATGCACGACGCGGGTTGGTCGACCGCGTGCGCCTGGCGCTCTCGCTGGCCTGTGAAGAAGCCGGCGGGCAGGGCGCTGCGATCCTCGAAGCGCTGACGACCGGCGATCGCTTCAGCCTTACCCCGGCTACCGCGCTGGCGCTGCGCGACGCGGGGCTTTCGCACTTCCTGGCGATCTCGGGATCGCACATGGTCCTGGTCGCGGCGCTGGCGGTCGGGCTGCTGCGCTGGACGCTCGGGTTCAGTGCGGGGTTGTTAGCCAGCTACGACGTCATGCGTCCGGCCGCAGTGGCCGGCGCGCTGGCGGTGGTCGCCTACGCGGCGATCACCGGCGGCGGCGTGTCGGTGGCGCGCTCGGTGCTGATGGCGCTGGCCTCGCTGCTGGCTCTGTGGCGCGGGCGCCCGGGCGACGACCTACGGGCTCTCGGCGGCAGCGCGGTGGTGCTGGCGGTGGCGCTGCCCGGCGTCGGCGAGGAGGCCGGCTTCCAACTGTCGTATGCCGCGGTCGCGGTGCTGATCGCCTACGGCCGCCATCACCGCTCGATCGCTGCGCGGTCGCGCAAAGGCGATGTGTGGCAAGCCGTCCGGGCCACCGCGGCCAAGATGCACGCGGGCGATCATCGCCGAGAGGTCCGGGGGACCGCGGCCAGCATCCACGCCGGCGATCATCGGCGAGACCTCCGGGCCACCGCGGCCAAGATGCACGCGGGCGATCATCCGCGAGACCTCCGGGTCACCGCCGCCAGCATCCACGCCGGCGATCATCGGCAAGCCTCCCTGCTCCTCGCGGTCACGAAGCACGAACGTGAGCACTCGCCCGAGCCCCCGCTCGCGGCCGCGCAAGGAGCGGCGAGCGGGCCTGTCGGCGGCGTGAGCCGGGGCCTGGCGCTGATCTTTGAAGCGGCGAAACTTACGGTGGTTTGTTGCTTGGTTACCTCGCCTATCGTTGCACAACACTTTCACCGCGTGTCGATCGTTGCGCCGCTCTCGAACCTGTTCGCTGCGCCGTTGGTGAGCGCGGTCGTGGTCGTGGGCCTGGGGGCCCTGCTGGTCGAGCCGCTGTCACCGGCCGCTCAGCACCTGCTGGTATGGCTCGGCGCCAGGCTCGGCGACGCACTGGTGTGGGTAGCGACCGCGGCTGCGTCGCTGCCGTTCGCCTCGCTCGCGGTGCCTGCGCCCGGAGCCGTGCTGACCGTCGCGCTGGCAGCGGTCCCGTTCGTGGTGCTGTCGAGCACCGGCGCCGCGCGTGCGGCAGCGCTCGCCGCTCTCGGTGCAGCGGCGGCGGTGTGCCTCGCACTTGGGCTTAGCGACCGCTACCGCGACGACCGTCTCGACGCATGGTTCGCGGCAGTGGGGCAGGGCGATGCGGGAGTGCTGCGTCTGCCGGGCGGCAAGGTAGTCGTCATCGACGCCGGAGCCGAAGGGCGCGGGCGCATGGTCGTCGAGCCGCTGCTGAGACGGTTGTGGATCGGCCGGATCGATCTGCTGGTCGCCAGCCATCTGCAGTCCGACCACGCCGGTGCGTTTGTCGAACTGCTCGACGCCTTCGAGGTCGGCGAACTGTGGATTCCCGCAGGACCGCGCGACGGCCCGGTCGCATCGGCGGTACTGGCCAAGGCTCGCGAGTTGGGCATCTCTGTGCGGAGCGTGAGCGCCGGCGATGTCGGGTCGCCGATCTGCGCGTCGACGCCAGCGCCGACGCACATTACCGTGCGGAGCGTGAGCGCCGGCGATGTCGAGGGCACGGCAGGCGCGCCCGGTGACGTGCGTAGTCTTGCCGGTGCATGTGGCACGGGCGACGCGAGTGACGAACGGTCAATTACCTGCAACGGCGCGGTCATCGATGCGACACGTGCAGCGACGCTCGAGGTGCTCGGCCCTCCGGTTGATTGCGCCGATTGCGGCGCCAACGATCAATCGCTGGTGCTGGCGGTCGGGTTTGCCGGGCACCGGCTGCTGTTCACGGGCGACATCGAGGAAGCCGCCGAGCGCGCTCTGCTGCGCGCGCAGGCACCGCTCGCGGCCGAGCTGCTCAAAGTTCCTCACCACGGCAGTCGCAGTTCGTCGACCTCGCCGTTCCTCGATGCGGTGGCGCCGACTCTGGCGGTGGTGTCGGTCGGGCTCGAGAACCACTACGGTTTCCCCGACCGCGAGGTCGAGGGGCGCTACCTCGCGCGTGGCATCGGCTGGCTTCGCACCGATCAGGTCGGCGCGGTCCACGTAGTCGTGGACGCGAATGGACTCAGGTTCGATAGCGCGCGCGGTCTCGCCGTGCCCGGCTCTTGACCCGCTGCCCGCGTCCAAGGTGCGTCCGCCGTGGAGGTCACCGCGCGCCGCTGCGCCCAGCCCAGCTCTTGACCCGCCGCCTGCGTCCCGGGTGTGTCCGCCGTGGACGACACCGCGCGCGGCTGCGCCCAGCCGCAACTTTGACACCCCGCCGCCGCCGCCGATAAGTATGCGCGTTCGCAGCGCGCTGCCGGCCGCAGCAGGCTGTCGATGCCGACTTTTTCGCGACCGCAAAGCCACGATGAACGTGACCTCGATCAAAGGATTCCGCGACGTCCTGCCCGCTGAGGCGGCCCGGCGCCGGGCTATCGTCGATGCGGCCAGGACCGCACTCGAGCCCTATGGTTACGCGGAGATCGAGCTTCCTCTTGTAGAAAAAGGCGAACTGTTCCAGCGCTCGGTGGGTGCGACCTCCGACATCGTCGAAAAGGAGATGTACTCGTTCGAGGATCGCGACGGGACGCTGATCGCGCTGCGGCCCGAAGGCACCGCCTCGGCGGTACGCGCCTACATCGAGAACGGCCTCACGAGGTCGCTGCCGGTGGGACGGCTCTGGTACAGCGGCCCGATGTTCCGCCGCGAGCGTCCGCAGAAGGGGCGCTACCGGCAATTCTCACAGATCGGCGCCGAGTTCTTCGGCCGCGACGACGCCGCCGCCGATGCCGAGACGCTGTGCCTGGTGGCCGACATCTGCGCGGCGGTCGGGGTTCGCGGCACCCGCATCGACCTCAATTCGCTCGGCGACGCGACCTGCCGGCCCGCCTATCGCGAGGCGCTGAGCCGCTACGGCAGCGCCCACGCCGCCGATCTGTGCGCCGACTGCCGCGCGCGGCTCGAACGCAACCCGTTGCGCCTGCTCGACTGCAAGAACGAGGGCTGCAAGGCCGCGATGCAGGCCGCGCCGCTGATGATCGACCACCTTTGCGACCCGTGCCGCGCCCACCACGACGAGGTGCTGAGACTGCTCGGCGCAGCCGCGGTGGAGGTCAGCGCCAATCCGCGCATGGTTCGCGGCCTCGACTACTACTGCCGCACCGCCTTCGAAGTGGTGGCCGGCGGGCTGGGCGCCCAGGACGCCGTCGGCGGCGGCGGGCGCTACGATGGTCTGGTGGCAGCACTGGGCGGGCCCGAGATGGCGGGCATCGGCTTCGCGTTCGGATTGGAGCGTCTCGACCTGGCCTCGCGGCAGCCGCAAAGCGCGCAGGACGGACCAACCCAAGACGCCAAGGACGAGGCCGCGGGCCGCGTGGAAATCCTGCTGGCACCGATCGGCGAGGTTGCGGCAGGCCCTGCACTGGCTCTGGCGCGCAGGCTCAGGCAAACAGGCTGTCGAATAGAAGTGGAATCACCGGGCCGCAGGCTCAAGGCCCAGATGAAGCACGCCGACAAGATCGGCGCGCGCTTCGTGGTGATCGTAGGGGACGCCGAAATCGCGACCGGACGGGCCACGGTGCGTGACATGCGGGCACAACGGGACCATGCGTCGGCGTTCGGTTTGAACGACGCGGCCGGCGAGATCGTGACCACGCTCGAGCGAATCGGGCAATTCGAGCAGAGGTGAGTTGAAGTGGAGAGGACCGTTTACTGCGGGCAACCGCGAGCCAACGACGACGGCAGCGAGCAAACTCTGGTCGGGTGGGTCGACTCGCGCCGCGATCACGGCGGCGTGATCTTCGTCGATGTTCGTGACCACACCGGCATATTGCAGGCGGTGCTCGACCCCGAGACCGCCGCCGACGCTCACGCCAAGGCCGGCGATCTGCGCAGCGAGTTCGTGGTCGGTGTGCGCGGCACGCTGCGAAGGCGCAGTGCCGAAGCCGTCAATCCGAAGATGGCCACCGGCGAGGTCGAACTCGTCGTGCGCGAACTCGAGGTGCTCAACACCTCGAAGCCGGTACCGTTCGCGATCGACGACTCGGCGCCGATCACCGAAAACGTGCGCTTGCGCTATCGCTTCCTCGATCTTCGCCGTCCGGTGATGCAGCGTAACCTGCGCGTGCGCGACAAAGTCTGCCGCATCGCGCGCCAGTATCTCGGCGAGCGTGGCTTCATCGACGTCGAGACGCCGATGCTGACGCGCTCGACGCCCGAAGGTGCGCGCGACTTTCTGGTGCCGAGCCGGGTCAATCCCGGAAACTTCTTCGCGCTGCCGCAGTCACCGCAACTCTTCAAACAGTTGCTGATGGTGGCGGGCTACGACCGCTACTATCAGATCGCGCGCTGCTTCCGCGACGAAGACCTGCGTGCCGACCGCCAGCCCGAGTTCACGCAGATCGATCTGGAGATGGCGTTCTCGAGTTCCAAGTCGATCACCGATCTGGTCGAGGGTCTGGTCAAAGCGGTGTTCTCCGACGTGCTCGGCCGCAGCTTCGACCAGCCGTTCCCGCGCATGAGCTACGACGAGGCGATGGCGCGTTACGGCTCCGACCGCCCCGACACGCGCTTCGGTCTCGAACTGATCGACCTTACCGACGTGCTCGGCGGCAGCGAGTTCAAGGTGTTTCGCGCTACCGCCGAAGGCGGCGGCTGCATCAAGGCGATCAACGTCAAGGGTGGCGCGACGTTCTCGCGCAAGGATATCGACGACCTCGGTTCCTACGCGACAGGTTTCGGCGCCAAGGGTCTGGCCTGGATCAAGGCCCAGGGCGGCGAGTGGCAGTCGCCGATCGTCAAGTTCCTGTCCGACGCCGAGCGCGCGGCGCTGACGGTGCGCGCCGGCATCGAAGACGGTGACCTGGTGTTGTTCGCGGCCGACACCGCCAAAGTGGTCGCCGCGGTGCTGGGTGCGCTGCGCTGCAAGATCGCCGCCGATCACGGCATGATCCCTGCCGATGCCTGGAACTTCCTGTGGGTCGTCGACTTCCCGTCGGTGGAGTGGGACGCTGACGAGAAACGTTACTTCGCGTTGCACCACCCGTTCACTTCGCCCAAGCCCGCCGACCTCGAACGCCTCGAGAGCGATCCCGAGAGCGTGCGCGCCGACGCCTACGACATCGTGCTCAACGGCACCGAACTCGGCGGCGGCTCGATCCGTATCCACCGCGCCGACGTGCAGAGCCGCGTGTTCTCGCTGCTCGGCATCGGCGAGGAAGAGGCGCGGCACAAGTTCGGCTTCCTGCTCGACGCGCTCAGCTACGGAGCGCCGCCGCACGGCGGGCTGGCGCTCGGCCTCGACCGCATGGTGGCGATGCTGTGCGGCAGCGAATCGATTCGCGACGTGATCGCTTTCCCGAAGACCCAGCGTGCGGCGTGCCTGCTCACCGAGGCACCGTCGACGGTGGATACGGCCCAGCTCCGCCAGCTCGGCCTCAAGCTCGACCTGTAGGCGGTGCCGGTGAAGACGTACTCACACAGGATCGCGAGAACTGCGGCGGTTTGTGCCGTCGCTGCGGCGTTGGCGACCGGCGTTGCGGCGTGCTCTTTCAGTTGGGGAGCACACAAGTCCGAAGACACCAGTGCCAAGCCCGCTGCCGCGGCGCAACCGGCTGCCCCCGCGCTCGATCCGGCCGCCAAGGCAGCGGCCGCCGCGGCGCTCGATGCTGAGCTCGCCAAGGCCTCGGGCCTGCGCAAGATCGCGATCCTGCCGACGGCTTACAATGGTGCCGACGGAGGTTACGCGTGTGATCTGTGCCCCGAGTCGGTGGTGATGCAGCCCACCAGTGCCGAGGCTGCCAAGCTGGTGACGGCGTTCCTGTACGAGAGCATCGCGCGTCACCCGCGTTTCCTGGTCGTGCGTTACGAGACGGTCGCGACCGCGGCTGCCAAGGGCATGCGAGCGGCGGCTGCCGACCTGGCCTCGCGCGGTCAGGCCGACGCGGTGTTGATAGCGGCGCTGGTCGCTCTGCGCCCGCGCGTCGGTGACGACGAAAAGCCCGAAAAGCCAGCCGGAGCATCGCTGTTCGCGTCGCTGGTCGATTCACGAAACGGCACCGTGCTGTGGTCGGGAACCTTCGACGAGGACGAGACGGCGCGCAACTGGTTTCTGAGGCGCTACGACCGAGTGGTCGGCGGCGTACCGCGCAAGTGGCACAGCGCCGAAGGCTTCACCGAGACCGGCGTACGCAGCCTCATCGACGACCTCGTCGACGAAGTCGGCGAGTGAGCGGTTTCGGTTTGACGACCACACGTTGACGACAGGAGACCGGGCGTGGCACAGATCATCGACGGCAAGGCCTGCGCGGCCGAGATCCGCGCGCAACTGACTGGGCAGATAGCCGAGCGACGCGCGCAGGGGCTGCGGCCTCCGGGTCTCGTGACGATACTGGTCGGAGAGGATCCGGCTTCGCGCATCTACGTCGGGCGCAAGCAGCGCGAGTCGCGCGAAGTAGGCATGGTTTCGGAGTCGGTGGCACTGCCGGCCGACGTGACGATGGATCACCTGCTCGGCATCGTGCGCGACTACAACGCGCGGCCCGACATCGACGGTGTGCTGGTGCAGATGCCGCTTCCCAAGGGGCTCGACAGCGATGTGGTGCTGGCGGCGGTCGATCCGGCCAAGGACGTCGACGGTTTGCATCCCGCCAATCAAGGCGCGCTGTTCACGGGTCGCCCGGGCCTGAGGCCGTGCACGCCGAGCGGCTGTCTGTACCTGCTCGACCGCACTGGCGTAGAGGCGAAGGGCAAGATCGCGGTGGTCGTCGGCCGCTCGGCGCTAGTGGGCAAACCGGTGGCGCTGATGTTGCTCGAACGCCACGCGACCGTGGTGATGTGTCACTCGCGCACGGCCGACCTTGCCGCCGAAGTGCGCCGCGCCGACATCGTGGTGGCTGCGGTCGGCGTTGCCGAGATGATCAAGGGCGACTGGATCAAACCCGGTGCCGTGGTGATCGACGTCGGCATCAACCGCCTCGGCGACGGCCGTCTGGTAGGCGATGTGGAATTCGAAGCGGCGTCGCAGCGTGCCGGCTTCGTGACGCCGGTGCCGGGCGGGGTCGGGCAGATGACGGTGGCGATGCTGCTGCGCAACACCTACGACGCCTGCGTAGCGCGCGAATCCGCCAAGTCCGCAAGCGGCGCGAGGAGATCGGCATGAGGCGCACACCGCTCTACGAAGAACACATCGCAGCCGGCGCGCGCATGGTCGAGTTCGCCGGCTGGCAGATGCCGGTGCAGTACGCCTCGATCGTCGCGGAACACCACGCGGTTCGCCGCGGCGCGGGTCTGTTCGACGTCAGTCACATGGGCGAAGTCGAGCTGATCGGGCCACGGGCCGAGGCCGCCTGCGCGCGACTGTTCACCAACGACGCGCGTGCGCTGGCAGTAGGCCGCGCCCACTACAGCCTGATCGCCAATCCGCGCGGCGGTCTGATCGACGACATCATCGTCTATCGTCTCGGCGCCGAGCGTTTCTGGGTTTGCGTCAACGCCTCAAATGCGGCTGCCGACCTGGCGTGGATACGCGAGCACGCAAGCGGCACCTGCCAGATCGCCGATCGCAGCGACGCGACCGCGTTGATCGCGATCCAAGGGCCGCAGGCGGTGTCGATCGTCGCGGCGCTGGCGCCGGCGGCGGCGGCGCTGGTGCGTTTCGCGGTCGCCGAACTCGAAGTGGCGGGAGTGCCGACGCTGGCGGCCCGCACCGGCTACACCGGTGAAGACGGATTCGAATTGTTCGTCGCTGCGGCGCGGGCAACCGAACTGTGGCGGGCGCTGCTCGAACGCGGAGGCTCCAAAGGACTGATCGCGTGCGGACTCGGCGCGCGCGACACGCTGCGCCTGGAGGCCGCACTGCCGCTCTACGGGCACGAACTCGGCCCCGACATCAGCCCTTTCGAAGTCAGGGTCGGCTGGGCGGTCAAGCTCAACCGTCCCGACATGATCGGCTACGAGGCACTGTCGGCCGCTGCTGCGGGCGCGGTGCGGCGGCGCCTGGTCGGGGTGTTCGTCGAGGGTGGGATCGCTCGCGAGGGCGCGCCGGTGTTTGGGAGCGGGGGTGCGGCAAACGCTGCGCAAGCTACGTCGCAAGCGGCCGCGACGGGTGTGCAGCGAGGGGTCGAGCAAGGGCGTGAAATGGACCGTCAGATCGGCAAGGTCACCAGCGGAAGCCATTCGCCCACGCTGGGGCGGGCGGTGGCGATGGCGCTCGTCGAGCGCGATGCCGGTGACGGCCCGTTCGAGATCGAGGTACGCGGGAAACGCAGAAGTGCGGCCGTGACCAACCTTCCCTTTTATGTTAAGCGGGCCTGAGATGCCGTGAGAAGACCTGCACCGATCCCGATCGTGGGAGCGGGATGTTTTCACAGCTTCTGAGTTTGGCCCAAGGAGTGCTGCCATGGAGATCCCTGACGATCTTCACTACACCAAGGAACACGAATGGGTTCGAGTAGAACCCGACGGTACGGTGACGATCGGAATCACCGATTACGCGCAGGAACAACTCGGCGACGTCGTTTTCGTCGAGCTTCCCAAGGCCGATGACGACATCACCGTGCTCAAGGACGAAGCCTTCGCTGTGGTAGAGTCGGTCAAGGCGGCATCGGACGTCTACTCTCCGATCACCGGCAAGGTGCTCGAGGTCAATGACGACCTGCCCGACAACCCCAACGCCATCAACGAAGATCCCTACGGTGACGGTTGGCTGGTGCGGCTCGAGCCCAGGAATGTCGACGACGTCGAAGAACTGATGAACTCCGACGACTACGAGGAACTCATCGAAGGACTGACGGACTGAGGGCCGCGACTCCGGTGCGTTTCATTCCGCATACCGACGGCGACATCGCGCGCATGCTCGAAGCGCTGGGCGTCGCGCGCGTCGAGGATCTGTTTCCCACGGTTCCGGCGGCGCTGCGCGCCCGCGCGGGCCTCGATCTTCCCTCCGGCCTTGGCGAGCGTGAGGTGTTCGAGCGTCTGAGCGAACTGGCCGCACTCAATGACGTGCAGGCGAGCTTCCTCGGGGCGGGTTGTTACCGTCACTTCGTTCCGGCCGCGGTGTCGTTGGTGATGGGGCGCTCGGAGTTCGCGACTTCGTACACACCCTACCAACCCGAAGTCAGCCAGGGAACCTTGCAGGCGACGTTCGAGTTCCAGACCTACGTCGCGCGCCTGACCGGTCTCGATGTGGCCAACGCCAGTATGTACGACGGGGCCTCGGCGTTCGCCGAGGCGTTGTTGATGGCATTGCGCGTGGTCAAGAACCGCTCGCGTCTGCTGGTGTCGGCTGGTCTGCATCCGGAGTACCTCGAAGTCGCGCGTACCTACCTGTGCGGTTACGGCCGCGGCGAAATCGTCGAAGTGCCGCTGGCGGCCGACGGCCGTACCGACCTGCGTGCGCTCGAAGCGCTGCTCGGCGACGACGTGGCCGCGGTCGCGATCGGCTACCCGAACTTCTTCGGCGTGATCGAAGACGTTGCCGGTGCTTCGCGTCTGGCCAAGCGCGTTGGTGCCCTGTCGATCAGCGTCACCGCCGAAGCGCTGGCGCTGGCGCTGCTGCGCACGCCGGCCGCGTGCGGCGTCGACATCGCGGTCGCCGAGGGACAGAGCTTCGGCCTTGCGCCGTCGTTTGGAGGCCCCGGCCTCGGGCTTTTCGCAACGCGCGCCGCGCACGTGCGGCAGATGCCCGGGCGCTTGGTCGGCGAGACCGTCGACGAAGAAGGCCGCCGCGGCTACGTGCTGACGCTGGCCACGCGCGAGCAACACATCCGGCGCGAAAAGGCCACGTCGAACATCTGTAGCAACCAGGGGCTGGCCGCGCTGTGTGCGACGGTATTCCTCGGCCTGGCCGGGCGTCGCGGATTGCGCGAACTCGCGATCGAGAACACGCGTGCCGCTCACCGCGTTGCCGAGCGCCTGCGTCGTGAGGCTGGAGTCGAACTCGCCTTCAGCGCTCCGTTCTTCAACGAGTTCACCGTCGAGGTTCGCGACTGCGAAGCGACATTCGCGCGTGCCGTTGCCGGCGGCGTGGTGCCGGGCCTGCGCGTGGCCTCGTTGCTGCCCGAGCGGCGCGAACACCGTGACCGTCTGCTGGTGGCGGTCACCGAGTGCAGCAGCGGAGCTGAGGTCGATATGCTCGTGCAGCGGCTGAGCGCGAGGGCCGCGGCGTGAAGCGCGGGCTTTGCTGCGCGGCGCACGGCCGAGCCCGCACGGAGACGCGATGAAAGGCGAAAGCGCTGGCGTGAAACCAGGCGATTCGATTCTGCTACCCGGCATCGGCCTCACGGGGACGCGATGAAACGCGAAATGGAAGCGCCGATCTTCGAGAAGGGAAGCCGTGGGCGCGCCGGCATCGACGTCGTGTGCGACGACGGTCCATTGCCGCTCGACGCGAGCCTGCTGCGCGAGGATCTCGACGACTTCCCCGAAGTGAGCGAGCCCGAGGTGGTCCGCCACTACGTGCGCCTGTCTCAACTCAACTACTCGGTGGCCACCAACTTCTATCCGCTCGGTTCGTGCACGATGAAGTACAACCCGGTGGCCAACGAGAGAGCTGCCGCGCTGCCGGGTTTCGCCGATCTTCATCCTTACGCTCCCGAAGCGACCGTGCAGGGCGCGCTGCGGCTGCTGCGCGACCTCGAGCACTGGCTGTGCGAAATCAGCGGCCTCGATGCGGTGTCGTTGCAGCCGGCAGCCGGTGCGCAGGGTGAACTGACCGGCATGAAAGTTATTCGTGCCTGGCACCAGTCGCAGGGCCGGCCGCGCCGCAAGGTGCTCATCCCCGAGAGCGCTCATGGCACCAATCCCGCCAGTGCGACGTTGTGCGGTTACGAGAGCGTCCCGGTCGCCTGCGATCAGCGCGGTCTCGTGGCGGCGGAGTCGGTGCGCGCATTGCTCGACGAAGACGTTGCCGCGCTGATGCTGACCAATCCGAGCACGCTGGGACTCTTCGAAGAGGACATTGAGGAGATCGCCGTGCTACTGCACGCCTGCGGTGCGCTGCTTTACATGGACGGCGCCAACATGAACGCACTGATGGGCGTGGCCAAACCCGGGCACATGGGCGCCGACGTCTTGCAGTTCAATCTCCACAAGACGTTTTCGACGCCGCACGGCGGCGGCGGGCCCGGCGCCGGTCCGGTGGCGGTGCGCGGCTTCCTCGAAAAATTCCTGCCCAGGCCTCGCATAGTCGAGCGCGACGGGCGCCTGGCCTGGGACCACCAGTGCCGCGAGTCGATCGGCAAGGTGAGGTCGTTCTACGGCAACTTCGGCATCCTGGTGCGCGCGTATTCGTACCTGCTGGCGTGCGGCGGCGACGGCCTGACCGAGGCTTCGCGGATGGCGGTGCTGGCGGCCAACTATCTGAAGGCCCGCCTCGGAGCGCGCTTTCAGGTCGCGTATCAGCGGCCCTGCATGCACGAGGTGGTGCTGACCGACAAGGCGCAGAACCGTTTCGGCGTGCGAACCCTCGACATCGCCAAGCGTCTGCTCGACCACGGGTTTCACGCCCCGACCATCTACTTCCCGCTGGTGGTGGCAGGGGCCTTGATGATCGAACCGACCGAGAGCGAAAGCCTCGAGACCCTGGATCGCTTCGTCGCGGCGATGACGTCGATTGCCGCCGAAGCCGAGAGCGACCCGGACAAGGTGCGCGAAGCACCGCACGAGACCCTGGTCGCGCGTCTCGACGAGACGCGCGCGGCGCGCTACCCGATCCTGACCTGGCGCCGCGCGGCGGGCGAGCCTGCGCCGGCCTGACCTCGTCAGTCTGTCGAAAAACTGTCCATCAGCCTGTTCAAAATGGTCCAGAGGCGAGGCGCGCGAAAAGCCGCGAGCGGAGGCGTAGACCGTATCGAGCGACGCCGTAGCCAGTGGTTTCGCGCGCAACGAAGCAGATGAGGGCCATTTCCAACAGGCTGCCTAGCGGCTGCGGGCGGTTTCGCCTATACCTGGACACACTGTGGGGCTCGGAATCGGCGAACTTCTGATCGTTCTCGCGATCGTCCTGATCATCTTCGGCGCGGGCAAACTTCCCGACCTCGGAGACGGGATCGGGCGCAGCATCAAGAACTTCCGCCGTGCGGTCAAGAGCGACGAGATCGACGTCACTCCTCGATCCCGGGACCGGGTTGAGGATCGAGAGAAGCCAGAGGAGGATCCGCCAAAGGGTGGTCCTCGATAGGTTCGACCGAAGCGACTCGGTAACTGATCTCTTCGACGTCTCCGCGAATCGGAGCGATCGCCACCTGACAGTCGGCCCGCTGGCCCGGCGCCAACACCAACGGCCGTGACGGGCGCAGCCGCATCAGCGTGCGAACCTCGTCGCGCGACATCCGTTTTATCAGGCGCTCCGAGACGTTCTTGCCGCAACCGGCCGAAGCGTGTGCGACGCGGGCGCCGTCGCGCAGAGCCTCGGCTTCGATCACCACGGTGCGTACCGGCAGCGGCGAGTCGTTGACGACGGCGGCAGTGACCAGGACGGCGCTCGAGCGGTCGGCCAGAGTCACGAATTTTACGATCGGGTCGAGGATGCGGACCTGTGCCGCCAAGACCGGGTCCGAACCCAGACTCTCGGCCGCGCCGGGGGCCGGAAGCCTGCTCATCAGCGCGTCCGTCCACGCGTGGTTGTGGGCCAGGAACACCGCCAGCACCGCGAATGCTCCCACGGTGGAGGCCATCAATACCGCCGCCGTCCACACCGGGGCCGGATCGGAGTCGTCGTTAACGATCGTGCGGGAGTCTCGCGCCATTTGGTAGTCAGGCATCATACGGTGCAGAGGCGCGCTTGACAAAGCCGCCGCGGCGTCGGCGCCGCTCCCGGCGTGAAAAACACGACCGCTTCAAACGCTTGCGAGCAAGGGCGGTTACGTTATGATCCGCGTTCCTCACGCGAAAGTGGCGGAACTGGCAGACGCGCAGGATTCAGGTTCCTGTGGCCGCAAGGTCGTGGGGGTTCAAGTCCCCCCTTTCGCACCATCCTCAGAGAGCCCGTTGAAAATGGCCCATCTGCGGCGTTGCGCGCGAAACCGCTCGCTGCGGCGTACGTGAGTACGCCTCCGCTCGCGGCTTTTTGCGCGCGCCTTGCATCTGGACCATTTTGAACGGGCTCGCGACGCTTTTTCGCCAGTGTCCTCAGCCTCGCTTCGTAGCCGACTGCCCGGGACCGGGTTGTCGGACACGATGGCCTCGCGCCCGCGGTATTGGCTGAGCCTTAGGTCGCGTGCGTGGCCGGTGCAGTTGGGCTAGTGTCGGCGGCGACCAGCATCGATGAAGACGAGCGACGCGAGCTTGTGGCTCAAGCAGGCCCAGGACGACTACCGTT
>Ga0172369_10001557_pt1 | contig 32994 bp, 20 predicted proteins | sample LakKiv25m_FD_114539 | JGI IMG/M metagenome (GOLD analysis project Ga0172369, IMG submission 114539) | Freshwater microbial communities from Kabuno Bay, South-Kivu, Congo - kab_022012_11.25m | ecosystem: Environmental > Aquatic > Freshwater > Lake | place: Democratic Republic of the Congo... | reverse complement strand
TTCGGCTCCAGCCGGTCGAAGAATGTATTGGTTTTACCCATAGTAGCCCCCTTTGCTCTGTGAGCGCCTCCTTACAGGTTATCACGAGTTCAGGGGGTGTCAATTGTCACTATAGGTAGTTTCCAAAGCGATCCCGTTAAAAGTTACCAATGATCTCCGCCAGTTTCGCCTTCCGCGTATCATCCAGCGGCACGGCGGGCCGGTTCGGCGTTGCCCGGGCACGCTCACGAGCGAGCTGATATGTGTCCTTCGCTCCGGCGGCTTCCCACAGGGTGCGCGAGCCGCGGATGGAGACGCGCGGGGTCAAATATTCACCGTCATGCAGCCACTCCAGCGTGTGCTCGGTGGTCAGGTAGCTTTCGCCGTGCGGGCCGATCTCTTTGATCAGTTCGGCGGCGAGGGTATCATCGTCCACGCGCATGCCCGCGGTGATGCGGCGCGTCATGGCGGAAATCTCCTCGTCCATGATCAACTGCTCGTGGCTGCAGGTCATGCCGGTGGCGAACATGCCGCAGTTGACCAGCAGATCGGCGCCCGCGCCGGCGGCGGTGAAGGTGCTGAAGGTCTTCTCCCAGGCGTTCTGCTCGTCGTGGGCATGGTTGTCGGAGTTGGGCGCGGTGGTATGCGTGGGTACGCGGTAAAACTTGCCGAGCTGCGTGCCGGCGATGCGGCAGATATTCGTCTCGGTGGAGCCGACCAGCGCGGCGCCGGAGCGCATATCGGTGGTCGTCCATGAGTTGGCGTACATCACCTTCGCGCCCGGACGCAGCAGTTGAATCATCGCCAATCCGGACAGGCACTCGACGTTATTCACCAGCAGCAGCCCGGCCAGCGTGAAGGGCGCGGACACGCCGGCGTTCGGCTCGGGCAGAATGGCCAGCGGCACGCCGGTATTTACCGTGTCCATGATCGCCTCCAGCACGCCTTCCTCCCAGTAAAGCGGGCTGGTGGGCGAAAGCTGGCTGATGCCGTAAACCTGTTCCCGCAGATCGCCGGAAAAGGATGCGCGCAGCATCTCGATGATCGGGCCGTTCACCGAATGGCGGTCGGTGGAGAAGAAGATGGGCTTGCGGCTATTCTCGACCGTCGCGCGCACCCCGTAAAGCAGCGTGGCGCGCGGATTGGGCACGTCCTGCGGCATTACCGGGATGCCGATCATGTCGATACATTCCAGTTCTTCGCAGATGCGCGCGAACTGCTCGACGTCGGCCACCGTGGAAGGGCGCGTTTCACCCGTACCTGAATCCACCCAGAACACCGCGTTGTGCCCGGCGGCAAAACGGGGCTCCCCATCGCCCAGAGTAAAGCGATAGGCGCCCTCGCGGTCGAACACGGTGAAGGCAGGCGGAATAGTGCTCAACGCGTCCTCCACCGCCGCCCGCGGGAAACGCGCGATGCGCCGTTCCCGATCGACCGGCAGGCCCTGCCCCGCCAGGAAGTCGAGCATGCGCGGATGATTCACCTCCACCCCGCAGTTTGCCAGGATATCGAGCGATGCCTGGTGTATCTGCCGGATCTCGGCTTCCGATAACACGGCGAATGGAGCGAGCTTCATGAGTTCTCCTTAACGCTATCAACGGGATTGATTATAACCGATTGTCTTCGAACTTGATAGACGAGTAAATTCATGAGTCCGGCAGGAAATCTATCGCCGGGTCCCGAATAATTGAAAGCACGAGTGAATATGGAATATAACTGAACGTCCATTCACGGTAGAACAGGGACTTTTAATGGATTCATTCATGCCTTTTTGGCGTTTAATTATAAGAATTCAGGCTACGGTCAATATGACGCGAGATCGATGATGGTCACTACCCGCCAACATTGTATACAGACATTTGGAATCCCGCAGGTTTTCACCCTGGGTGCGGTATTGATCGCCGGCGCATGTCTGGTCTGGCCGGTGCGGTTGCTGCCCCTCCGCGCGTTGAATTCACCGACAGTCGATGTAATGCTCTGGGTAGTGGAAGCGGTGCTGTATCTGGCTATAGCGCTGTTATTCTCGCGCAACGCTAACGGCGCCTTCGTGGGGGTGGCATTGGGATTCATCGTCCGCCTGGCGGCCAATGCATTGATTTTCCTGCTGGTTTCGATTCCGCTTGCCGATCTTTTCGTCTTCGGCGGAGAGCGTGGATTGCTGCACGCGCTTGCCATTGTCATCGCGATGCTGGCGCTTGCATTGTCATTCCATCACCTGCTGGCCAACATCGGCCTTCCCCAGGCCGAACCGTCGGTTAAAAACGGCGGCAAGACGCGCGTTGCCTTCGACACTCACCCGAAGCCGGCTTCCATCCGGCAGCAGGCGCCGTCCAGGACATCGCCGGGGCGTCCTTCCGAGGAAGCCGGCGAAACAATGTCGAGCGAGCAAGGGACATATTTGCATCCGCCCGCGGATTTCAACCCCATCCTCCCGCGCGAGGATGTCGCCGGCACGCTGACCATACAGGCAAGTCTCATCCTGGAATCGGTGCCCGAAGCGAAGTCTATCCTGGCGCCGAATTACGGCATCAGCATCCGGCTGGCCTGCATAGTGCCGCAATTACCGCGCGGCACCGTATGGCTTTCCTGGCGGCAGGTTTTCGAAAACGGCGTGCCGCCCATGGAAAAAGTGGACACCGCCAGGTTGGAGCAACAGTTCATCAACCGCTGGATACGCCTGTCTCCCCGGCACTATATCACACAAGTGCCGGCTATTTATTTCGAGAAGCAAAAAACGAAACCGGCCTGGATGAAGCTGCCGGCGTTCGAGCAGGAAGCGGAAATAACCTTCGAGTCATAACGTTGCCATGGCTTCGATCAATTACGCGACGAAAGAAATAAACTGCAAGCTCGTTTACTACGGTCCGGGCATGTGCGGGAAGACGACCAACCTGCAGATCATCCACCGTCAATCGAGCGGCGGCAATTATTGCGGTGAGATGGTATCTCTCGCCACACCGGGCGAGCGCACGCTGTATTTCGACTTCCTGCCGATGCAATTGATGGAGGTGCGGGGATTCAAGGTAAAATTCGGCCTCTATACCGTACCGGGCCAGGTGCTCTACAACGCCACGCGCAAGCTGGTGCTGCGGGGAGCGGACGGCGTTGTCTTCGTAGCGGATTCGCAGTGGGATTTAATACAGGAAAATATCGACAGCCTGCAGAACCTGAGGGACAATCTGGCCTCTTACGATATTAAACTGGAGGATCTTCCGTATGTCATCCAGTATAATAAACGCGATCTCACCGATGTCGCGCCGGTCTGGTATCTGGATTACCTGCTGAATACCTCGGGGGTGCCGGCCTACGGAGCTATTGCTCTCGAAGGCGCCGGAGTCTACGAAACGTTATCCGATTTGTGCCGCTATGTCATCCGCGACGTGGTAAACCGCTTTGAAGCCGGTACGATTTAGGTTGATTTGGAGGGACATCCGGTGGAAACACACGATCTGATTATCGAACAGGAGGATGCCACTCTACTGGATCAGTGTCTCATCCGCTTCGTCGGGGATACCGGAGTGCGCCTGGCGGTGTTGATGGGGCGTGATGGTCATTCGCTCGGTAAGCACGGCAACTATAGCCAGATGGATGTGGATAGCCTGTGCGCTCTCTCCGTGGGAGCCTTCGCTTCCTCGGAGGCGCTGGCGCGGCTGGCCGGCGAAGAAACTTTTAACTCGATTTATCACCAAGGCGTGCGTTCCCATGTTTACATTTTTCTTGTTGGGGAATCTCACCTACTGTTGACGGTTTTCGATTATAATGCAAGCGCGCCATTAGTGCGCCTGCAGGCCAGGGTAGCAGCGGAGAACATCACCACCATTTTGACCCGATCTTTCGCGCGAACCAATGCCGCGCGTGTCGCCCAGGCCGGCGCTGATACTGAATAGCAAACTTAGCGAGCCGGTTTGCAACGGCTCGTATCGCCGCACGGGATAATCGCGAGCCGTGCATGAATACCTGATGGGAAAGGCAAAGGGACGACGATGGCTGTCAAAGGGTCGCTCAGAGATGTCTCCTTCGTTGAGCTGTTGCAGTTGATGCACCTGTCGCGGAAGACGGGACGCATCGAAATCACCGCCGATAAACGTTGGGCGATGGTCGTATTCCGCGAGGGCGTAGTGTGGCACGTCGAGCCGCGCGGCTTTCAGGGGGCCACCCCCGACGAAGTGGTTTACAACCTTATCGGCATGTCGGAAGGCAATTTTACCCTCCAGCGGGTGCAGGTGCTCCCCACGCTGGAACGCTCTGTTCACCAGAGCACGGAAAGCCTGATCCTGGAAGGAACCAAGCGCCTCGATGACGCCAGCGTGGCGGCGGCGGAGATGGGCGGCGACTCGCAGCTCGCCTACATCCTCAAGTTCAAGCCGGGCGCCGAGGCAAAGGTGCGCTACGTGCCGCAGAACGTGAAAAAAGTGATCCAGGCGATCGATGGGCAGCGCAGCCTGTCCGACGTCATTAAACAAAGCCAGCTCGACGCCAACCAGGCGGCACAGATCATCAAAGAGCTGATCAACCACAATATCCTGGAGGCCGTGGAACCTGCCAAAGATGGCGAACAGCAGGAACCCGCCCCCACCGCTTGATTGAGCGAGAATGGCGATTAGTGAATGGTGAATGGTGAATGGCGATTCTAAATTCACCATTCACCATTCACCATTCACCAATCCTCCATTCCTCCATCCTTCCATCATTCTACTCTTCCATTCTTCCAACCATCGAATCACCGTATGACCGCCCGCTCTATTACGCAAGCTTCCAGCCGTTGCGGATCCGGCTCGGCGCCGGCGCCCGGGATCATCGGCGCGGTCATTTGTGACGGGCCGGACAGCGCCACCGCAGGACGCGACAGGTCATTCCGGTAGAACCGGCTGCTCGGGAAGATATCCGATGGATAGGTGATATTGGGCAGCGTCGCCAGCGCCAGGCAGTGCATCGCGCCCAGCGCCGACTCCAGCATGCCGCCCACCCAGCACGGCACCCCCGCGTCCCGGCAGACATCGTGGATCTCCACCGCCGGCGTCAACCCGCCCACCCGGCCTGACTTGATATTCACCCAGCGGCAGGCGCCGATTTGTATCGCCTTGCGCGCCGCCTCCGGACCGGTGATGCTCTCGTCCAGGCAGATAGGCGTCTCCAGGGCTGCCTGCAGCGCCGCGTGGTCCACCAGATCGTCGTGCGCCAGCGGCTGCTCGATCATCGCCAGCCCGTACCGGTCCAGCTTTTTGAACATCGGCAACGCGTCCAGCCGGTAGGCGCTGTTGCAGTCCACGTGAAAGACGGTATCCGGGAAGGCTGCCCGCACGGCGCCTACCATCTCCAGCTCCCAACCCGGACGGAACTTCAGCTTGACCCGCCGGAAGCCGGCCCGCACGGCGTCCTCGATCTCCGCCAGCAGCGCGTCGATGGTCTCCATCACGCCGAAATCCGCGCCCACGTAAACCGGATTTTGTATACCACCCAGCGCCTGCCAAAGCGGCAACCCCCGCGCGCGGGCATGCAAGTCCCACCACGCGGTGTCCAGCGCCGCCTTCGCGAAGGGATTGCCTTTCACCCCGGCCAGCAACCCCTGCAGCTCTCCGCCGGAATTAACCTCTCGTCCCAGCACCAGCGGCGCCAGCGCGTCGCGCAGCAGCAGGAAGGCGCCCGCCGCCCATTCCGGGCTGTAAGCCGGCATCCGCCAGGGCGCCGACTCCCCCCAACCATACTGCCCGTCCGCCTCCAGCCGTACCAGCACCGACTCGATGGCGTCGTCGTTTCCGAAGGCCGTGCGGAAGGGGTAGATGAGCGGCATGTTGACGCGATATATTTCGATGGCGGTGATGCGCATGGGTATCCCTCTCAAAAGTCAGGATATTCTTGCATATTCGTGACCGAAGCCTTGTACCGCCTGATAATTCGCGGGAATGGGAATAGAAACCTGCCACTCGCAATGCCGAAAGCGTTTGTTCAACCGAGAGTAACATGACGATAAGCTTATCTGAGGCGAAAAAAGCAGGGCAGAAGGAGTGTAATCATAACTCTACATGAAAAGACAGGAAACCCATTAAGATGTCTTTCATCCTGAACCAGATTCACCTTTCCGCCTCCCAACTGAACTTATCTTTGAAATATAAATCGCTAATCCCTGCTTTCCACTTTCAGTCGTTTGACCGGCTTTTCAGCGTGCCTTACAATAAGGCGCTTTACAGAGGGGGGTCCGGCATGTCAGCTCGTTTCCACTTGTTCACCATGTTTGCCTGTATCGGCCTGGCATGGGCCGTCGCGGGGTGGGGCGCGGCGCTGCCGGTGCTGGAGCGCGTGGGGCCGGCGGAGGCAACGGTGGGCGTGATCTCGCTGCCGCTGCCGCGCGGGGATGCGGAGTTGTCGCCGGACGCCTTCGCGGTGGGGGCGCAGCCGGTGGGGTGGTGGGAGCGCAACCGGGTACCGCGCCGCTCGATTTTCAGCATCATCGATGACCGCGGCCTGCCGGAAACAGTCGCGCTGGTGCGCGGGCGCAAGCCGGGGGCGCCGTCCGACGCCTGGTCCGCCGGCATCGAGACCACCGTCGAGCGGCTGCCTTTCAAGAACGTAGAGAAGTGGGATATCGACGCAATGCGCGGCTACCCGGCCGCAGACTGCACGCTGGTTGAAGGCCGCTTGCGGTTGACATACGCCGGGAAGACCGTCGGCCTGCAGATAGGCGCCACCGGCCCGGACAGCGGCTCCGCGGGTCCGGGCGGGCTGTATTACTGGCAAAACGTGCAGATCGACCGACTGTGGGCGAACGAGACGGCGCAGGCGCTGCGCGCCGGCGGCCCCATCTACAACTCCGACACCTACCTGTGGGCGGATATTTACCTGGTGCTCTACCGCAACGGCGTGGCGCAGGTGGCGGCGCACTTCGTCAACACCAAGCTGGCCGCGCGCGGACTGGATTTCCAGGGCCTGCCGGTGGTGCGTTTGAGCGGCGATCTTGGCGCGCTCGACGGCGGCGAGAAACGCCTGCCCGCGGACGGCATGCGCTACCGCTTTGGCGCGCTCGATCTCAACCTGCAGGACGCCGCCGAGCTGTGCAGCGAAGCGTTTCCCGGCCGCCTGGCAGCGAGGGATGACGGCCTTTGCTGGTTTCCCTTCACCCGCACCATCTCCCGCCGCAAGGATGCGCCTCCGACCGAGTGGCTGGTCGGAGAGTCGCGCACGGTGAACTTTTCCTTCAGCCTGTCCGCCGCCGCGCCAGTGATCGCCCGCTATCGCGCCCCCGGCTGGTGGTACGCCCGCTGCGGCGAATTATGGCCGGGCGATTACCTGCCGGTAGAAGGCCGTATGAGTGTGGTCAGCCGGAATTATATGGATCATGAGATGGCCGGCATGACACACGGGCAGTTCAATGCCGGCAAGGTTGGCATGAACGAAGGCGACACCGGCCGCTCCCTGCTTATCGACTCCTATCTAAACGGCAATCCGGCCGCCTACCATGACGGACTCGCCGCCTGTATTTACTGGGCGGATTTGATGATCGATCATACCGACTTCACCTGCCACCAGGAAATTGCGTGGCCATGGAAATCGTGCGCCTACACGAAATTTCGTGATGTGCTGTACGCCTACCTGGAAACAGGCGACCCGTATTTCCTGGACACCGCGGAGCTGACGGCGGAGGCTTATTACGCATGGTTCCGCATCAACTGGCCGCGCAACTCGATCGGGCGCGACGACTTCGGCCTCACCGGCTGGGCGCTGCTCTGGCGCTTCCTGGACAGCGAACACGCCGCGGAGCGCACCCGCGAGCTGGTGCGCATGAACCGCATGGTACTCGAAGACCGCGGCAACGTGGGCGGGCAGTTGGGCGCCGGCCCGCACCCGGGTTATCACCCGTCGCTTTATATGACTGGGGTGGCGATGATCGGCCTGCTGGATGCCGCCGATGCCATGCTGGAGCGCGGCGATGCGCCGGGCGCCCGCGAAGTTGCGTCGATGCTGCAGGCCATCACCCCGCATTTCATGCGTGATGACGTGGAGTCTTTTCCCAGCGCATATGCGGTTCCGCGCGCGCAGTGGAGCGGCGATCACCGCGCCGCCTGGTGCCTGCATGCCGGGCGCGTCTACACCGGCCTGGCGCGGTTGGCCGGAGACGACGCGCTCGTCCGCGCGGGACTGGCCAAGGCGCGCGCCGAAGAGCCCTCCCCACCGGAGGAGTTTATCCGCCAGGGCGGCAAGCCCGAGCCGTATTTCACCAATCCGCGCTGGATCGACGCGCTGGCGCTGGGCGCGCGCTGGGTTCGCGGCGGCGTCGAACTGGACCCCATCGACGATCCGGCGCGCTGGCCGGCGCGCCAAACGGTAGAGACACCGCGCGGCCCGCTGGAAATCACTTGTGCCACGAGCGAGAAAGGCGTCCGCCTGGCATTCCGCTGCCCGCTTCGCTTTCCGGTGACCGTGCGCGTCGGGAAGACAGTCCGGCGCACTTCCAGCCAGGATGGGTGCGAGCTGCCGTAATTACGGTCGATTGCATGGTATACTGATATGCATTTATGCGGCAAGGAAACGGCAATAAACCGCGAGGTAATCGTCATGTCCGTCATGTCACAAACCCTCACCATCATCAACCGCGTGCATCGCGCCCTTCCCGCGCAGCCGATCTCCATCGGAGTACCCTGGCCGCGAGGCGGGCTGGCGGATGAGACCGCCATCTCGCTGCGCGATGCCGGCGGCGAGCCGCTGCCGGTGGCGGCCACCGTGCTCAACCGCTGGCCGGACGGTTCCGTGCAGTGGACGCTGCTGGATTTCGCCGCCGATCTGGCGGCAAGCGAGGAACTGCGCCTCACTGTCGTTCCTTCCCCCGACTCCTCTCCCGTGCCCGCCTTCCCAGCGCGCGCCCGCCTGGAAAACGGCCGGCTGATCCTCTCCAACGGCCTGCTCGAGCTCGAGCTTGCGGAAACCGGCCCCCTCCTTCGCCGCTGGACCGCCTCCGGGCAGGCGGTGGTCGAGCCGGGATCGCTTGACTTCATCATAACTGGCGCCGACGGCACGGAATATAACGCCTACTCCGACGCCTCCCGCCGCCTTTCCGTCGAGCACGACACCCCACTGCGCGCGGTAGCCCGCCTGGATGGGAAACATACGGCGGAGAATAGCGACACGCTGCTGCACTACCGGATTAAGTTCACCGTCACCGCCGGCAGCCCGGATGTAAAGATAACTTATCATTTCCGCAACCGCGAGCTGCCCGTGCCGGGCGTCAACGCGCGCGATATCCGCCTGGTTGCCGCCCTCGGCGTGCCCGCAGATGCCGAACGGGCGATCACCCAGCAGAACCGCGGCTGGCAGTACCGCACCGCCCCCTACCGCCTGTCCGAGGACTTCGAGATATTCAGCTCCGACACTCCCCTGGTCGAGCATTATCAAGATCTGCACATCGATGCCGAGAGCGGCGGCGTCTATATCCGCGAGGGAGAATTTCTCCGCCAGGGCGTCGAGGATTACCCCTGGTTCCTCCGCAAGGAGATCGGCGACTACGACCCCTCCATCTCCCTCAAGTTCCGCGGCGTCTATCAGGAGCGCTGCGTCTGGCCGTACATTGCCGTCGCCGGTTCGCAACAATCGATCGTGGTCATCCCCCTCGACTTCACCGGCATGCATCCGAAAAGCCTGCGCATTGTGGGGAAGGACATTATTTACTCCATCTGGCCCGCCTGGGCCGGACCGCTGGAGATTACCCAGGGCGCGGGCCGCACCCATGAGCTAATCATCGCCCCCCTCCCCGCCGGCGCCTCCGACTTCGACTTCCAGACTCGTTATCTCGCCCGCGAGGTCGCCGTCTACCAGTTCGCCGGCCAGGCCTCCGACCCCATCGCCGTCGTCCCCGACATCGCCTGGATCAGGAAGTGCGAAGTCTTCCATGCCCACCGCCTGCCGGAATACCTTCCCGATGAGCACTACCGCTTCGAGCATAAATTGGCCCGCCGCGGCTACGGCGGCGACAGCGGATCCATTACCGGCACTCCCGCCAACGGCTTCTGGCACTTTGGCGACTACGGCCCTGGCTGCAACAACGACAATATGGCTTCCCTCCGCTACTTCCAGGACTACCTCCGCCGCGGCGAATGGGACCTGGCTGCCCGCGCCCTCCGCGCCTGCCGCCACATCATCGATGTCGATTACGCCGCCTTCTCCATCTACCCCTATCAACACCGCGGCTTCATCGCCCACTGCCCCGGCCACAACCACGGCGCCGTCTACCCCAGCCACATGTGGATCAGCGACCTCTTCTTCGGCTACGCCATCTCCGGCGACCCCGAAATAAAAGAGGCCGCCCTCGACATGTGCGAGAACGTCCTCTACTGGATAAACAACCCCGAAGGCTTCACTATCGTCGCTGCCGATCACCGCGAAGCCGGCCAGCCCATGATCAATCTCACCTGGGCCTACGAGTTCAACCCCGACCCCCGCTATCTCGACGCCTGCGCGAAGATCGTCCGCGACGTTTATATGAAGGCCGCCACCGATTACGGCAGCATGCTCGTCCCCAAACCCACCGCCGAGAGCATCGCCTACCTCATGCTCTATGGCGACTGGGCGTGCTGGAAAGGCATGTTCTACTACTGGCTCATCACCCGCGACGATGAGCTCAAGGACTTTTACCTCCGTGAATGCGCCCGCCGCGTCTTCAACTCCGATATGCCCGTCGGCGGCGACGCGCGAGGCTGCGACGTCGATATGGCCGCCTTCGCTTATTATATGACCGCCGACCGCCGCTGGCTCGACGCCGTCGCCCGCCCTTTCCGCTTCATGTTCGAAGCCACTACCTGGGAATGGGCCTGGGAACACGCTATCCTCTACGTAAAACTCGCCTTCGATATGGAGATTATTAACGACGAGCAGGTAAGACTGTAGGTTAGTGGCGAATGGACTCGGCAAATAAGGGCTTGCCTGATACAAGAAAATTTGAGAACTTGGATCGTGCCCAGGTGATCTCATCTCTACGTCCACTCGAGGACGGCTAGGTAGTCGGTAACGCGCATTTCCCTTGTGAATCCGTCTGTATTGCCTGACCGTTATAACATATGGTGATCGGGAAGGTCTTGACTGCATGAAAAGCGAAGGTTAATTCGCCTTCCTCTCGCGTCAGCGTCACGGTCAGATCGCCCCAGGGGGTTTTTACGGTCTGCTCCGCCGGCCACCAGGCGGGATCGCCGGTGGGATCGAGCTCGATACCGTTGTCCTTCACCGTGGCGCCGAGTAGCAGCGCGTCGTGGTAGCGGGGGTGGATGAAGTTGTCGCCGGGGCGGCCGCGCACGGCCCATTCCTCGATCGGCTTGTCGGTGCAGGTGTAGGCGATGTTCAAGCCGGTCAGCGCCGCCTCCTCGTCGCCGCCCAGCCGCAGCAGCTCCGGGTAGGCGCGGAAGGCAAGCGTGGACCAGATGGTATGCTGCTTATCGCTCCAATCCGCGCGCCGGTGGCCGAAGTTGCTGGGGAACAGCTCGGTATCGTCGCGGGTATAATGGGCGGACAACCGGGCGATCATATCATTGATAACGGGCAGGCGCTCCGGGTGGCCTTCCTCGATCTCCGCTTCCGCGATCTCCAGCAGGCTGGTCATGCATACGCCGGTCATGTATAGCGACGAGAGGTAGCCGGGGTGCGGGCCGGCGCCCATCTGCCCGCCCACCGTGCCGCGGGTATCGAGCAGCGACTTGAGCATGCGCTGCAGCTCGCGAGTGCGCTCGCGGGCGCGCTCCGAGCCGAACCAGCGCCACAGCATAGCCCAGCCGCCGAATTCGAAGGCGTCGCGGCCCACCGCGCAACGGGGCCAGTTGGCGCGGAACCACATCCAGTAGGCGTCGGCGCAGTTTTCCACCGTGTCGAGCAGGTAGGGGTCGCCGGTTTCCAGGTAGCCGAAGATGAGGTCGCGGAACTTCGAGTAGGCGCAGGTCTTCCAGCCGAAGCCGCCCACCCACTGGTGGATGGAGAAGTCGCGGTGATCCACCATCAGGTCGGCCCAGAAGTAATCGTAATCGAGGGCGTCGCGCAGCAGCTCGGGGCGGCCCGTCTGGTAGTAGTTCTGCATCAGCCCGATGCCGGCGAAACCGTCGTTGCCGAACTGCGCCGAGCCGCCGTCGAAGCGGCCATGCACCATTTTGCCGCGAATATAATCGGCGGTGTATTCGCCCATCTTCGCGTATTTTCCCACGACGGGCAGGTAGCCGAACGGCCACGGCTCGCCGCACAGCGCGTACCACCAGGAAGGCGCGCGGTAGCGGGTTATGGCGGCGGGGGCGTCGGATAGGCTCAACTGGAAGCGCGCGGTGCGCGCGAAGCCGGCCGCCCATTCCTGCTCCGGCGCCGTCGCACCCGAGGGATTGTAGGTCTGGTCGGGGGAGGCATATTGCGGATAGAAGGTGCGGTCGAAGGGCGTCCAGTGTACCGCGCCGTCCACCGGCGTCAACCGCCCCGGATGTTCCTCGCTGAAGAGGATGGCGGCGTCCGCCGCGTTCAGCCGCGCGATGCCCAGGTCGAAACTGGTGCCGTCCTTCGGCAGCTCGGCGGTCACCGGCTGCAGGCCGTCGCCGGCCAGGCGGATTACCGGCAGCCCCTGGAAATCATAACCCTCGATGTGCAGCTTGGTATTGACGAAGTGCAGGCTGACATCGATCACCCCGTTGGCGAAGAGCAGCAGGTAGATGTCCGCCCACAGGTAGGTGTCGGCGTTGTGCACCACCCCACCCACGCGCACCGCCTCGACCACATTGTTCCGCCACAGGCGGTCCACCTGCACGTTCTGCCACCAGTAGGGGCCGCCCGCCGGGCCGGTGGCTCCGCATTGCAGCGCCAACTCGCGCCCGCCGTACCCGAGCAGCAGCTCATACTCGACGGTGGTGCAGTCATCCGCCGGCACGCCCCGCAGCGAGGCGATGTCGCGGAAGTCGTGTTTGGTGTAGTCCAGCTTCTCCCGCGAGACGCGCGCTTCCACGGTCCACAACGAAACGGCCTCAGTCGCCTCCGCTGCTCCCTGTTTCAGCCGCAGCGTCGCCGGCAGCGCCGGATCGCCCAGCATGAAGGCCAGCGCGCGGCGCGGCGTTTCGCCGCGCTTCCACCACCCCACCGGCTGCAGGGCGGAGCGCGCCCCGTCGATGGTCAATGAGTTCGCCAGCTCCCGCGGCAGCGGCAGCGAGATAACGCCGACCGATGCGTTCGGATCGCCGGCTCGTTCGAGAAGCAATTGCTCAAGCGGAATATCCATCAGCGCCGAAGTCCCCCTTTTACGCTCGGATGGTAGCGCGCCAATGCTCGAATGTCAAGCCAAAACCGGTTGCCTCATATACTTTGAACTGGGCGCTGGCTGCTAGCTCCACCTCCACCACCACCGATTAGCCGAGTGGCATACATTTTGAAGAATGCCCAGCCTGTAACATCCATCGTGCTGAGATGCGAAACGTATTTGATTTTGGCGATATCCTGGCTTAGCAGAGTTGTATCCAGGTTGTATTGCAACAACAGGCTCTGCGGTCCGATAAAGCTCCTGCATTCCAGCGCGAATCCACGGGACGGTCGGCCGGCGCCTAACGACCAGGGAGCGAGATTCACCCGAAATAGCCGGCAGCGAGAATGTCGTCGCGGCAGCGGTCAGTCGGCAGGCAGCGCGCACGGGCTGCAACGCGACGCCGGGAGCGCGGCAGGTCCGTGGCAAGGGAGAAAATCGTCTTGAACACAAGTAGGCATCCGCCGGTTCCCTCTCTGCCCGAAAGGGTAAGTGTTCCAATAACGTTACTTTACTACCGAGCCTGCGATTACGCAAAAGCAAGCTGGAATAAGTGCATCGAAGCCTGGCAAGCGGACATTGCCTCGCCACGCCCGATATGTTACATTTATATCATGCGTCAACTGAAAATCGGAACCTCCTCGGTGCGGGGAGTAGTGGGGGAATCCATCACGCCGGAGCTGATCGTCGATTTCGCCTGCGCGTTCGGCACTTACTGTGACGGCGGACTGGTGGTGATCGGACGAGATACCCGCCAGTCGTCGCATATGCTGCGGGCGGCGGTGCTGTCCAGCCTCATCTCCTGCGGTTGCCGGGTAGTGGACCTGGGGGTGTGCCCCACGCCGATGGTCTCCTTCGCCACGCGCGATCTGCAGGCTGCCGGCGGACTCTCCATTACCGGCAGCCATAACGACAGCCGCTGGAACGCGCTGAAGTTCATCGGCCCGGACGGGGCGCTGCTCAACGCCGTCAACACCGAGGAGATGCTCGACATTTACCACGCCGCCGAGTTCACCCGTGTCACCTGGGATCAATTGCACGCCTGGTCGCCCGCGCCGGACATCTTCGACCGCTACATCGATCACCTGCTCTCCGCGCTGGACGTCGAGCGCATCCGAAAGAAGAAGTTTCGCGTGGCGATGGATTTCTGCAACGGCACCGGCGCGCCGGTGGCCGCCCGCCTGCTGGAGGCGCTGGGCTGCACGCTGATCCCGCTGAACGAGGATCAGAGCAGCGAGTTCGCCCACCCGCCCGCGCCGTCGCCGGCCAACATGCGGCAGCTCGCGGCGCTGCTGCGCTATCTCGACGCCGACCTGGGCACGGCAATCAACATCGACGGCGACCGCATCGGCTTCGTCACCGCGGAGGGGAAGCCGCTCTCCGAGGAGCACACCTTCCCGCTGGTAGCCGATTACCTGCTCTCGCGCCGTCCGGGACCGGTGGTAACCAACCTTTCCACCTCGCGCATGATCGACGAGGTGGCGCGCGCCTATGAGCAGCCGGTGGTCCGCACGCTGATCGGCGAGGGCTTCGTAGTGGATAAGGGTTTGACGGAGCGCGCCGTGGTCGCCGGCGAGGGGAGCGGCGGGGTGGCGGTGCTCTCCGGCGCTGCTACCTTCGACGGCTTCCTGGTGCTCGGTACCGTGCTGGAAGCGATGGCCTCCACCGGGAAAAGCCTGCAAAGCCTGGTTGACCGGCTGCCGGCGTTCTACATGCGCAAAGGCACCGTCTCCTGCGACCCGGGCATGATTTACCAGGTGCTGGATGGCTTCCGCGCCGATTACCAGGGCGATAAGGTCGACCTGACGGAAGGCTTCCGCGCGGAATGGCCGGACGCGTGGATCCACCTGCGCGCCTCGAATACCGAGCCGCTGCTGCGCCTGGTGGTGGAGGCCGACAATGCCGCCCGCGCCGACGAGTTGTTCGAGGAAGTGATGGCCTTCGCGCATCGCATCGCGTTCGGGAATGTGTCGCGGAGCGGATGAATCAATTCTCAGGATGGATAAGATAATAAGGATAAACAGGATGAAAACAAGGTAAAGGACTTTTCGACCGGGAGCCTGCGCTATGAAGGTGATCGAGCCGAAAAATAGTAAATCCGTGAGGCGTGCGATAGACCAGACCCTCGGATGGGGAAGGACCGGTCTGGTTGCGTTGTTGCTAGTTGGTCATTTTGTGGTTGTCATCATACCAGCACTTAATCATTGGTATGATGATCCTGTATTTCAACTGATAGCAGCCGGTGTTTACCCTGCTTTCGCCATACTGGTCATCTGTTTATACGGATTTCAATGGAGTATCAAGCAAACGCTGACAGGCGTTGTCTTATACTTCCCCGTTTGTTTTATCTCTTTGCAGATCTGCATATTAGGTGCTCTGTCTTTTGCGGCTCTGGGTGGAGTTACCGATATTACCGCAGAACCTGCCTATATTGGGATTATGGGCTTCATACTTCTGATTTGGGCAGCACTTTTTGCGGTGTTATGCTTCATACTCGGTCGGTTAAACCTTATTTCAGATGATTGGAAATCATACCTGAAGATCGAGATGCTTTTCGTACCGATGTCATTGGTTGCACTCAATGTCTATCCGACAGTTCGGTGAGATAATATTGGATTGAGATTAGTCATGCGTAAACCATTAACACTCAAAATCGGCATCTCCGGCGTGCGGGGGATCGTGGGAGATTCGCTGACGCCGCAGCTCGTCGCTTCTTTCGCGGGGGCGTTCGGCACTTACTGCGGGGCGGGACCTATCCTGGTGGGCACGGACAGCCGCCCTTCGCGCGAGATGGTGAAGCAGGCGGTGATCGCCGGGCTGCTCTCCGCGGGGTGCACGCCCATCGACGTAGGGATTGTACCGGTGCCGGCGCTGCAGAACCACGTTCGCGAGGCCAAAGCCTTCGGCGGCATCTGCGTAACCGCCAGCCACAACCCAATCCAGTGGAACGCCCTCAAATTCTTCGGGCCGGACGGGATCATCCTGCGCCCCAACCAGGCCGCCGAGCTGGTGGACCTGTACCACCAGGGCGAATACACCCGCGTGCCGGCGGCGGAGATGCGCGACGTGCAGGCAGACGTCGACACGATCCGCCTGCATCACGAGGCCGTGCTGGCCACGGTGGACGTTGCGGCCATCCGCGCGCGCAAGTTCAAGGTGGCGGTGGATTGCTGCAACGGCGCCGCCTCGCTCGCCACGCCGGCGTTCCTGCGCGCGCTGGGGTGCGAAGTCATCGAGCTGTATACCGATCCGGACCAGCCGTTTCCACGCAATCCGGAGCCGATCCCGGAAAACCTGGGCGAGCTGTGCCGGGTGACGCGCGAAGGCAAAGCGGACCTGGGCTTTGCCCAGGACGCCGATGCCGACAGGCTGGCCATCGTCGATGAACACGGCGCGCCGCTGGGCGAGGAGTGCACGCTGCCGCTGGTCATCCGCCACCTGCTGAAGCACAACCCGGAGGCGCGCGAGAAGCCGGTGATCGTCAACATTTCGACCAGCCGTATGGTGGACGACGTGGCGGCGGAGTTCGGAGCGCCGTTGATTTACACCCGCGTGGGCGAGGTGAATGTGGTGGAGGCAATGCTGGCGAAAGGCGCGATCATCGGCGGCGAGGGCAACGGCGGCGTCATCGCCCCGCGCGTCAACCCCTGCCGCGACAGCTTCGTCGGCATGGCGCTGGTGCTGGAGGCGCTGGCGAAGGAAGGCGGCAGCCTGAGCGCCATGCGCGCGAAGATTCCCGACTACGCCATTGTGAAGACGCGCGTCGAGTGCCCCACCCGCCAGGTGGCCCCCGCCCTGCGCGCGCTGCGGGAAGCCTACCGCGGGGAAGAAATCGACACCATCGACGGCATCAAGATCATCCGCCCCGACCGCTGGGCGCAGGCGCGCGGCTCGAACACCGAGCCGATCATCCGCATTACCGTGGAAGCCCCCACCGAAGTGGACGCCCGCGCGCTGGCCGGCGAGGTGGTCGAGTGCCTGGAGCGGGCGCTGGGCAGAGTAACCGCCTGAATCGGAGCGCGGATTGCCAATCCGCGCGTGTTGTCTCGTACAGAGTAACCGCCTGAATCGGAGCGCGGATTGCCAATCCGCGCGTGACGATGTCTTTAAAGGTTAACTCGTGCAGATTGGCAATCCGCGCTCCGGATAGCCAGTTCCTCTTCCAGGATTTGCGCATCCTCCGCAAGCATGTCCGGCTTGTCTTTGGGGAAGACGCCGATACAGACGGCATCGTTTTGACGCAGGTGGCGGGCGGTGAAGGCGAGGGCTTCACGGGGGTCGTTGCGGCCCGCGGCGAAGACCTTGTAGTGGATGGCGGGCTTGCCAAGCTTGCCGATTACCTCCGCCATGCGCCGGCGATCCTCCGCCAGGAACCATTCCGTCGAACCGTGCACGTGCTCCGCCGCCTTGTCGCGCGAGGTGGGGTTATAATAGCAGCACATGTAGAAGTCCACGTCCAGGTACTCCTCCGCCCATTCGAACACGCGCGGGTTGTGCCCGGCCACCCCGGCAGTCAGGCCGGCATTGCGGATGGTGTCGATGGCCTTCGGCACTTCGTCAAGACGGTTGTTGGCGAGCAAGTTATCCATCACCCCGCCGTGGATGTAGCAGGCCTTCGCGCCGCCGGCAATGGCGTTCTGCACACCGCGCTCGATAGGACCCAGCTCCGGGCAGGTCTGCGCCAGCCATTGCAACGCGCCGCCTTCATCCCAGTATTCCATCAGCAGCCGCATGACGTGATGATCGGCGCGGGCGCACAGCGTATTTATCCCCGCCGCTTCCGCCGAGCGCAACGTGGCCTTGATATTGGCGGCAGTGAAGAAATGCCGCATCTCGTTATCCCGTTCGACACTCTGGTGCGAAAACCCGCTGAACGGATTGCTGCCCAGGATGAGGCGGCTGACCGGCAAGGTGTTGAAATGGACGGTGCCGAGTGACATGTGATGAATCTCCCTCAAAGTGAAGCTGATAAAGGTCATACAATGAAATTCTATAAGCGGTTATGAGCGGTCTATGAGCGCGCTTATAGAAGTTATGAGCGCGCTCATAGACCGCTCATATTGAGCAGCTGCTCATAGCTATAATGCAAATACCTCATGCAACCGCATGTTTCCGCATAACTTTATAGCATATTCATACGTTAATATCTTTCCCGCGGTGTTTCACACGTTTTTCTCCAAGCTTCGCGCTTTATTGCATACCAGTAACACAGGCACATTTATGGGCGCTCAGCGCCTGCCTGTGAGCGTGCTCATTTGCGCTTATGGGCGGTTATGGGCGCGCCCGTAAAATTACGGATGATCCGTAAAAAATTGCAGGCGTGCGCCATACTGGTCATCTATACGCGCCTATAATGGTTCTATACGCGCGCGTATAGAACCTATACGCGCGCGTATAGAACCATTATAGGCGCGTATAGAATGCATGCCTCCGCTGCCCATGAAGAATTATTTTCTTTTCTTTAGTAAGCTTCACCAATAAACGGGTAGCCTGATCATGTCCGATTCGACATAATTCAATAACATCCCGGCGAGTAATCTTTCCGTGTGTCTCGACATATTTTAGCACCATCTGCTCCTGCTGAATAACATCAAAGCCGGCCTGACGCACGTATTCCGCATGTTGTCCTTTCTGTTGATAAACCTGGGCACTTAACGTATATGTCCTGCCCCGTCCAGTGCCATACGCTTCAACCAGACCTGATTCGATCAGACGCTCCAGAGTTGCATGAGTATGATTCTCCGGTTGCTGTATTGCCCTCGCCAACTCATCGATATCCAACCTGCGCTCTTCCCGCAACCTGGAGAGCAGGATTAGTGATTCAACCGGCAGAGGAACACCATTGCGCTGCTCTTCCTGAAGGATCAGCCGCATGAAATCCGTGTCGGCCCCGGCGCGTTGCATGTTAAGGCTTACGGTAGCGGAAGTGGACGCACTATACTCAGGCGCCGGTCGTCCGAACCGTAGCATACCCTCGAAGATGCGATCTACGCCGCGTCCGGTCCGTTCCGCCAGGCCGATACGCTTCAACGCATCCGCAAGGTTCGGATTTCGTGCAATCGGTTGAACGGTGAGTATATTATCAAGTGTAACACCCTCGACGAATCCACCAGGATTACTGACGATCAGCCCATCATCTGACAGGCGCACAAATACCGTTCCCATCATGGTATAGTCACGATGTGAAAAGGCATTGACCAGCGCTTCGCGAAAAGCCCGGCGGTCGAAATCCGGCACTGGCACACGGAAGAGTCCGGCCTCAAATTCCTGTTCGTCAATGCGGGCATTGAAACGTTCCAGCAGCAACTCGATCAGCTTCGGCAAGGGGAAGCGGAAGAAATCATTTACGCGGACTTCGGTACCACTGAGCACCTGGAAAGCAGCCTCATGCGTGGGGACCAATTGGCGTAGCCTGCTTTCACGACCTATCAGCAATATTCCGGTGAGCGTCGGTAACCGCCGACCCGTAAGGGTGGTAGTGAAACCGAGAGCACCATCCAGTTCTTCATCAGTAAGATTCAATAATGGAGCTTCACCATGATAATTACGGATAATTTGGCGCAGGCGTTCCCGCTCCAGCGGATCGAAATCATCCAGAGTCGCATCGCCCAGCGGTTGCGCCGAAGGATCGATCAGGTGCAGAGTCGAGAGCCGCTGTGTAATTTCGTATGGTGAGAGAGGAATCGTCTCCGGCGTTCCGTCAGCCAGCAGGCGCCGTCGAAGCAATTTGCCGCTCGAGGTGGCGACTATTGCCCGAGATAGCGGTACGGTTATTTTTGCGATAAAATGATCGGCAACATGCAGCAGTTCCGTGCGGACGGAGACCGGAGGGATCGTTTTATTGCCGATCAACGCCGCCAGCCCGTTGATATTGCGATGTTTAGGATGTAGACCTGAAGGGGCGCTGTCATCTTCCACCCCAATATAAAGTTCACCACCCTCGGTATTGGCCATGCCGACTACAGTTTCAACGAGTTCGTCATCCGGCAGGCATTTCCGGTCGCTTTTAAATTCGATTAATATGCTTTCTCTATCCGGTAGCGTTATCATGGCTATCTCCCAACAGCAATAGTCACTTGATTTAGCTGATTAATATTAACTCGTCTTTCCCTGCCGGTAAATGATCGCCAGCATCTCCTCCGTAGTGGTGGGGGCGGGGTCGGCGGCGAGGGCGCGGCGGATCATCTGCTGGGCGTCGTTGCGGGAATACTGCAACTGCAGCAGGATAACCAGCACTTCGTCCTCCAGCTCCTGCGCGGCGGTGGCCGGGGTGGAAACGGGCATGGTCACGTCGCCGTCGAGCAGGAGGAAGGCAGTCATCTTGCCCTGCAGCTTCGCCACGATCTCGCGCGCCTTCTGCGTGCCCACGCCGGGCAGCATAGTGAGGAAGCGCATGTCGCCGTTCTTGATGGCGGCGGCGATCTTTGTCACCGGCTGCGCGATGGCCTTAACCGCAGTGCGCGGGCCGATGCTCGCTACCCGGATGAACTGTTCGAAGAACTCGCGTTCGAGGGAATTGCGGAAGCCGATCATCACCGGCGTGGCGCGCGATTGTTCGATCTGCAGGTAGTAATAGACGACCAGCTTAACCTCTCTGCCTTCCTGCGCGTCCGGCAGCGCCGCCAGCACCGCCGGCGGCACCAGCACCTCGTACCCCAACCCCCCCGCAAGCACGATAAGCGAGGCGGATCGTCTCTCAATCACCTGTCCTTGTATATACGAAATCATATAATCCTTCCAAACTATACATAGAACGTGCGCAGGGAAAAAAGATTGAAAAGATGAGAAAGAATTAAAAGATAATTCATTTATTTAAATTTTTTTACAAAAAACTAAATAAAGATTAATCATAAATCTTTCTCATCTTTTCAATCTTTTTTCTCTGCCCCAAGCCTATCGTGGCAAAAGTATATTACCCCGTTCACGGTAAGCGTGACACACCGCGAGGGCCAGCGCGTCGGAGACGTGGTCGGGGGTGGGTGCTTCCGGCAGGCGAAGCAGGCGCTGCACCATGGCCTGCACCTGCTGCTTGCTGGCGCGTCCGTGGCCGGTCACCGCGCGCTTCAATTCGGTAGAGGCGTAATTGATTACCGGCACTGCCCGCTGCGCCGCTGCCAGGCAGACCACGCCGCGCGCGTGGCCCATCAGTATGGCGGTCTTCGGGTGTTCGTAAGTGGCGAACAGGTCCTCGATGGCCAGCGCGTCCGGGATGAATTCGTGCAGGATATTCGTTACCTGCGTATGAATCTGCAGCAATCGCGCCGCCATTTCCTTGCTGTCCGGGCGAATCACCCCGGCGGCGCGGCAATCGAGGCGGTAACCATCCGAAACCTCCACGATTCCATAACCGGTGGCGACTAAACCGGGGTCAATGCCGAGAATGCGCATGCGTTATCCACTATCCCCTGATGATTACTTCTATATTATAACAGAAGTGGGGAGAGAGTGATTAATCGCCGGAGGAGTGGCCGAACCTGAAGAGGGAAAGGATAGCGATAACCAGCATCACCGCCAGGAAAAGCGCCGTCGTCCATAAACCGCGCATGGGGAGCAGCAAAGTGCCGATAGATAAACCGGCGAGAACGGCGCCGAGAAGGCTGACGGCATGGACGATGCCGGGCGATATGCCCGCGGAAACGGCCCGCGTGAAAAGGGCGCCCACTGCCGAGCCGGCCAGCAACATGCCGAATCCCAACACCAGTATGGCAAGGATAAACGGCCACCCCGGCAATGATGCCGCCAACGATGGCAGGACGATGGCCAACAGCATCTCCAGCAGGATAAGCCCGCGCAGGCCCCATTGCCCGATGCGCGCGCTCGCCCACATTCCCAGCGCGATGCCTGCCATACCCGGCGCCGTTAATGCACCCAGCAGAAGATAGAGCGTACCCAGCGATTGCTGCGCAATTAACAACAGCAACACGCTCGATGCCATACCGACGAATCCGAGGATGGCCACCGACAGCAGCGTGCCCCAGCGCGCCGGCCAGCCTCGCCGCCAGACCGCGGCCGGCGCCAGCCCCCCCACCAGCAGCAGGCAGAACAGCATTATCCCAGCCTGCCAGGAAGAACGTACCGCCAGCGACGAAAAAAATCCCGCCAGCCGGCCGGAAGGCAGACGCTGGCGCACCATGACGCTGTGCAGGTAAGCAACAGGGGCTTCGTCGCTATTCACATCGTGTCCACTCTGATATCGCTTCGTCAGTTCCCTCATCGCGATGTCGGCAAAGAGATAATCGTTTCCCAATCGCTCATCGATGTTCCGTTCCTTCAATCGCCGGCTTAGCTCGGCGGGATCGAGGGTAAGCGGCGTATCGGAAGCCAGCAGGTAATTCGTGCCCAGCGGAGTGACCGCTAAATAAGGAAAGATGTCGGCCAGGGCGCGGTATATGGCGCTGTTGCGCTCGAGCAATTCTTCATTATTGATGGTATTTTTACCGGGAAGCACGAAGGCCAGCACACCCCCGCGATGCAGCGCTCGCCTGGCATCACGGAAAAATTCAACCGTATAACAACGATTTGCCAGCGCGGTGGTCGGCGAGGGAATATCGATCAAAATAGCATCCCATGCCTGTTCTTCATTATTCACTAATCGGCGCGGGTCGCCATACGACCGCCGGATATTGGGAAATTTGGCCGTGGCCCGGGTAGCGATGTCGGTATAATCATATGCCAACTCAGCCAGGTTCGGATCTTCTTCCGCCAGCGTCACTTTATATACCGGATGCTTGAGCACTTCCGGCAGCAGTCCGCCCAGCCCGCCGATCAGCAGCACATGCATCGGTCTTTCCACCTGCAACAGCGCAAGGTTAGCCAGCTTTTCCGCGTTTTGCCGCTCAGGCAGGGTCAACGCCAGGTGGCCATTTACATATAGCGCGCGTTGCCCGTATTTTTCTAGTATTACCCCGTGCCCGTGACGGGTATAAGCGCTGTCGATGACTTCCTGCTCAGGCCAGCGCCAGTTCAGTGTCAGCTCATCGAGCGAATCGGTGGAAAACGGCAGGATAAAACCAAAACAGAAACCGAAAAGTGCCACCGCGGCCGGCGCCCAGCGCGTAGGCCATAACAGCAGCACCGCGGCCAGTATGAAGTAGGCCATCATGCTGAAGACAGCAAATGGCTGGGTTATTACGAACAACCAGGTTGCGGCTAAACCTCCCAGCAGCCAGCCTGCCGCTTCCGCGGCATAAACGCTCCGCGGATTGATATCCGGCAGCCGGCCCGCCACGGTGAAGATAGCGCCGCCGAGCAGGCTTACCGGCAGCAGAATGAGCAGCAGGACGGCGAGCTGCTGCGGGAGAGAAAGCAATTCGCCGGATGACAGGTGAAGGATGCCGGGCAAGGCGCGCGCCAGCATAATTGCCGCAAACGGCGCCATGACGAGGAGGAACCCGGCCAGGCTCAACAGCCCGCGCGCAAGACGGACCGGCGCCAGCCTGCCCAGCGCCGCGCCCAACACCATTCCAAGCAGCCAGACCGTCAATCCCAACGCCAGCGCCAGCTCGTCGCCGGCCGCCGTCTCCCATGCCTCACGCAGCAACGCCACCTGCACGATGGCGATGATCAGCCCGAAGAACACCAGGGAGGCGATCCGGCGGTTATGGATCGGTTGGTTGGTGGCTATCATCTGTTGAACCGGAATTAATTATTTTTTGCCGCATGTTTTCGCTCGGTCCTTTCCCTCGTCCATCCTGGCCGGGGGGAAAGCCAGGCAAAAATCCTATAGTAATGATAACCAAAATACCAGAAAACCAGTTACTTTTTAGGTCAAATTTAGATCAAGCGCTTGGAAGTCAGCCGTGCGGCCGCGTTCAAAGATACATACCGCCAGCGCATATCGGCTGCTGTACTGGTAGGCGGACTTGCTGCCGAACAGGTTGGCGCGGTGTTGGGTAACGCCGTCGCCGAAACCGGTGGTCACCTGCGCCTCGAACAGGAAGCGATCTGCATCAGGATTTACAGTCAGGTATTTCAACGGCACCAGCGCCTGGATGGCATACCCGCCGTCCACCGGCCGCGAGGATACCTGGATGTCCGGCGCCAGGTGCGGAGCATTGTCAGTGAAGGTGTAACCCTTCGCCGGCTCATCCCCGCACGCGGGGGTAAGGTAGACCTGGCCGATGGGGATATTGCCGAAGACGTGACCGATGAGCTCGCGGTCCGGGCTGGCGCCGTAAATCTCGATGCACGAGCCGTCCCAGAGCATTTCGGTGACCGCCACCCGCAGGTCCTTCACCGTGCCGGAGATGGCCAGGCAGTCGCCGGCAAGACCGAAGCGCAGGTCAGCCAAGTGGGCGGGCGCCTCGCGGCCCTGCGCCGCCTTCACCGGATAGCACGGTTCGGTGCTCAATGCGCTTTCCAGCGCCCGCACCGGCAGCTTCGGCAGCGGCGCCAGCGGGTATTCGACGATGGCCTGCGCCGCCGTCGGCTTGATCCCCTCGCCGGAGGTGGTGAGCTGCAGCCGCGAGACGACGCGGCCTTCCGGCGCCACTGCCAGCTCAATGCTCGCCTCCTCACCGGGTTCCAGCCGGCAGTGCAAGCTGTTGCCATCGGAGAAAACGGCGGGCGGGGTAGATTGCACCGTCACCTCACGCTTCACCGCCTGCTTCCCCATGTTGCGCACGGTGAGCCGCAGCTTGCCAGGGTGCGAGTCGATGCCGGCGATCACCGGCGCCAGCAGCTCCAGCCGGCTCTCCAGACTGTAGGCCAGCGGCATCACCGTCCAGCAGGGGCGCAGGCGCTCGCCGCGGGAGAAAAGGTAGATTTCATAGAGATTTTGCAGGTGCTCGGCCGGCAGTGCCACGGCAAACTCGTAGGCCGCTTCCTCCCCGGGAGCCATGCGGAACGGCACTTCGACACAGGCGACACCTGGCCCATGGCGCCGGAGTTTCAGTTGGATCAACTCTACCCCTTCCACCGGCACGTCGCCGGCATTGCGCACTCGCAGCATCGCCCGTCCCGGCTGCCCCTCGGCGCCGACCGGCTCCACAATCTCGATGGCGGTGCAGGCGTTCTCGATGGCGGTGCGATACTCGTCCTTCAGCAGGCCGATTTCCTCGAAGGGTATCCGTTCAAAGCCGATCTTCGCATATGCCGGCGAATCCTCGCGAAGCTGGAAAAGGCCGAACGCCGGGTCGGCGAAGCCCGGGTCTTCGTCCACAAGGTTGTCGTGGAACTCGAAGTAATCCGGATAAGTCGCCCAGTGGGTAGCCAGCCACTGACCCTGGCTGCCGACGGCGACGTTGCGGAAGACGCCGCTGCCCAACGGCGGCACGCCGGCGCCCTGGCGGAGGGCATCGAGCACGAAATCCAGATGCGGGTATTTCGCTTGGTACGGGGCTTCGTCGGCCTTCACGTTGAAGAACTGCTCGCGCATCCAGCCGTGCACCATCGTCTCCCCGCGGTCGGCGCGGGCGGAGACGCAGCGCTCGTCGAACCAGATGGCGGGCGAGCACCCGGCGAAGATATTGTCGTGGATGCGGGTATTGGTCCCGCCGCCGGCGAGCACGCCCTTGTTCACGCAATGGATGATATTGCCGTAAATCTCCGTGCCGCCCGCGCCGTCATCCATGTAAATGCCGGAGGACCCCCACTCGTTGCGACCGGAGTCGCCGGCGTGGTGCATCCAGTTGTATCGCACCACATTGCCCTGGTAGTCGAACTTGCGGCCGGTATACAGGCAGCCGCAGTCGTCTCCCTCCAGCGTGAAATTGTAGAACTCGTTGTGTTCGATGATGTTCTCATTGCCGCGGAAGCACATCAGCGCGTGCCGGTGGTCGTGCATGCGGTTGTGACTGACGACGGCGCCGCAGGTTTCGTTCAGCTCCACCGCGCCGAAGTAGGTCCAGCCCTCGCGCGCGATGTGGTGCAGGTGGCAGTTGTGCATGCGGTGGTTACATGGGATGAGCTTCACCCGGTCGCCGGCGTGCATGCGCACGCCGCACTCACCGGTGTTGAAGATATCGCAGCTCACCACCTGGTGGTCGAGCCCGCCCCGGATGGCCACGCCATCCTTCCCCACGTTGCGCAGCGTGCAGCCGACCACGGAGACATCCTTCCCGCCGGTGATGCTGACGGCGTCGCCGCGCATCGCTTCCAGCGTCAGGCCGATGAAGGAGACATGCTCCACTTCCCGCAGCTCGATCAGCGGTCCGTCCAGCAGCGAGACGATAATTTCGCTCTCTTCGAGTGGTTCCGGTGGCCAGAGGGTGAGCAGGCCGGTGCTCCGGTCCAGGTGCCACTCACCCGGCTCATCCAATTCCTCCAGCACGTTGAAATAGAAGAAGCGCCCGCCGGGGCGCACGCCGTAATGGCCAGCGCCGGGCGGATCGACGGTGATTTCGTGTGTGTCTGGGTCGAGACTGACCACTTTAACGATGGTGGACGCCCAGTCGAGGGCAAAATAACCGTGCAGGTAGATGTCGTCATACGCTGCCCAGCCGCGCGGGCGTTCGTCGGTGTAAACGACCTTGCCGTCGCGGCTGTCTTTCACCGTCTCGAACCCCAGGTTGGGCAGCGAGACATTCGGCCAGCGCGCCGGCGTCAGCGGCCGGCCGTTGACGAATAACTCTAGCGCCGCGTTGCCGGAACCGCCGCCGTGGCCGCGGGGGACATACGCCCCGTAATCGGTGATGCCCAGCGCGGGGAGGCTAACCTGCACGGCATGCCCACGTGCTGTTTCAGGCAGCCGCTGCAACGTGGCCGTATCCGGCTTCGTAAATCCGCCGATCTCCCGCCCGCCGATGAGGCGCACTTCCTCACCGGGATGCGCGCGGTAGACGATGGGCGCGGTTGCCGTGCCGGAGTCCTCCGCCGTCAGCGTAAACGCCGATTCGCGAAAATACTTCCCCCCGCGCAGGAAGACGGTGACCCCGCCCTCCGGCAATCCGGCAGCCTTCAGCGCGCGGATTTCGTAGCGGGCGCGCTCCAGGGTGGCGAAGGGGCCGTCGTTTTTTCCCGATTCGGGCCGGCGCCCGCTCCAGGCATCGTCGCCCTCGAGTGACACAAACAGTTCAAGCATCATTTTTCCCCAAGCAACTGTTCATTCTCCACCTTAACAGCGAATCCTCTCCTCTAGCGCGGACTGCGATCCGCCAGTATCTCGTGCGGACTGGCAGTCCGCGCTCCGGAAGAAGGACTCACCTTGCCGGCGGCGAATGTTTTTGCTGGGGAAGTGATCGATGACACCTGATGCACCCGGGAAGGTCTACTGCCCTGAATGCGGCAAAGCCATGGGGCCGGGCATGAGCCTGTGTCCACCATGCGCTGCCGCACGCCGGAGACAACAGGCGCGGCCAGCGCGCGAGTTCAATCCATGGATCATCGTCCTGGGAGTGCTGCTGGCAGGGCTGGCTATCTTTGCTCATCGTATAATCACGGTCACCATCCCACATATGAAAACAGGACAGGCCATCGAAGCGGTACGGACGCATGATATTCAATTTTACCTGAATAAAAGCGAAAAGCATTATTCCATCGAGCAGGTTATCACTCACTACGACCCTACGTCGAAAGTCTTCAAGCCGGACCTGCTGCCCCTTGGGATGAAACCGGAAGATATGGTCACCTGGTCGGCAACACACCGAGGCAGCGCCTACGCTGTCGCCTGCCGGTTCCGCGGAGCGGTCTATTCCTTCGAATTGATCGGCAAAGATGTGCGGGGCATCGACGAAAACGGCGAGGCGATCCTCGATCAGGAAGGCAACAGGATCGACATCCAGCTTTCCCTACCCTCGTCGGTTGGAACTGGCGGTTATTGATAACCTCACCCGACTCGTTGTGCAGGTAAACCCTCTGTAATAGCGAAAAGGAGAAAGGAGTGCGATAACAGTGTGAAGAGGATCGACTGATGACATTACCAGACTGGGAAAATCCGCGATTGCTCCAGCGCAACCGGGAGCCGGCGCGCGCGACGCTGATTCCCTATACCGACGAGGCGACGGCGCTGGCCGGGGAACCGGGGGCGTCGCCGAACTACAAGCTGCTGAACGGCTGCTGGCAGTTTTACTACGCGCCGTCGCCGGAGGCGCTGCCGGAGGATTTCAAGGGGGTCGAATACGATCCGGCCTGCTGGGAGACGACGCCGGTGCCGAGCAACTGGCAAATGCAGGGGTATGGCATCCCGGTTTATACGAATGTTGCCTATCTCTACCCGGTCGATCCGCCGCGCGTGCCGCGGGACAATCCGGTAGGCGTTTACCGCCGCACCTTCGACCTGCCGGCGGAGTGGGGCGACAAGCAGGTTTTCCTTAATTTCGAAGGGGTAAATTCCGGCTTTTACGTCTACCTCAATGGCCGCCAGGTCGGCTACAGCCAGGGCGCGCACCTGCCGTCGGAGTTCAACATCACCCCCTTCCTGCAGCTTCGCGAGAACACGCTGGTGGCGCAGGTTTTCCAGTGGACGGACGGCAGCTACCTGGAGGACCAGGACTTCTGGCGGTTGAGCGGCTTATTTCGCGATGTCTACCTGACAGCGCGACCTCGCGTATACTTGCGGGATATTTCTTTTACTACGACTTTCGATGAAGAATACCGGGATGCCGTCCTCGAGCTGCAGGTTAATGTCAATAACCTGGATACAGAAGAGAGTGTTTACCGAGTGCGAGCGCGCCTGCTGGACGCCGCCGGGCAGGAGGCGGTCAAGCTGGACCCCTGCACGGTCGATATCGAGGCGGGCGCAGAAGCAATGTCGGCGGCACAGGGAACGGTCAGCGCGCCGCGGCAGTGGTCGGCGGAGGATCCTTACCTTTACACGCTGCTCGTTTCCCTGTTCGATCCGGACGGCAAGCTGCTGGAAGTGGTGAAGGTCAATACCGGCTTTCGCCAGGTGGAGATCAGGGATGGACAATTTTGGGTCAACGGGCGCTCGATCAAGCTGAAGGGCGTAAACCGGCATGACAGCCACCCGGATCTTGGGCACGCCGTATCGCTGGAGTCGATGGTGGAAGATGTGGTGCTGATGAAGCAGCACAACGTCAACACCGTGCGCACCTCGCATTACCCCAACGATCCGCGCTTCCTCGATCTGTGCGATGAATACGGGCTTTACGTGATCGACGAGACCGACCTCGAAACGCATGGGATGCATGCCGCCGGCGACCTTAATGCGCTCTCCAACGATCCGGCCTGGGAGGAAGCTTACCTCGACCGCGCCGCGCGCATGGTGGAACGGGACAAGAATCACCCCTCGGTAATCATGTGGTCGCTGGGCAACGAATCAGGCTACGGGCAAAACCACGTCGCCATGGCCCGCTGGATTCACGAGAACGATCCCACCCGCCCGGTGCATTACGAGGGGGCGACCGGCTGGGGCAACCCCGAGCACCGGGTGGACGACAGCGTTATCGACGTATACAGCACCATGTACCCTACCGTGGAGCGCCTGCTGCTGGAAGGGAAAAAGACCGACGACCCGCGGCCCTTCTTCATGTGCGAATACGCGCACGCGATGGGCAACGGGCCGGGCAACCTGCGGGAGTACTGGGAGGCGATTTACGATCACCCGCGGCTCATCGGCGGCTGCGTGTGGGAATGGGTAGATCACGGCATCCGCCAGACCACGGAAACCGGCGAGAAGTGGTTCGCGTATGGCGGAGACTTCGGCGACAAACCCAACGACGGCAACTTCTGCATCGACGGGCTGTGTTATCCCGACCGGCGCCCGCATACCGGGCTGATCGAATATAAGAAGGTGATCGAGCCGGTGCGCGTGGAAGCGGTGGACCTGGCAACGGGGAAGGTACGAATTCATAACCTGTATGCCTTCATTTCTCTCGCCTGCCTGCATGGCCGCTGGAGCGTTGCGCGGGACGGCGAGGAAATACTGTGGCAGGGCGAGCTGCCGGCGCTCGACATTCCCGCCGGCGAATCGCGGGAGGTGACGCTCCCCTTCACGCTGCCCGAACCGCTGCCCGGCGCGGAATACCTGCTCAACCTTACCTTCACGCTGGCCGAGGACGCCTCGTGGGCGCCGGCGGGCTTCGAGGTGGCATGGGCGCAGTTCGAGCTGCCGGTGAAGGCAGAAGCAAAAATGGTCAGCCTGAAGTCGATGTCCGAGCTGACGGTGAGGGAGTCGGCGGAGAAGATCGTCATCGACGGCGAGGAAATCCACCTGGCCTTCGACCGCCGGCAGGGCACGCTCTCCCGGTGGGAATACCAGGGCATGCCGCTGCTGCTGGCCGGCCCGCGCCTGAACGTCTGGCGCGCGCCGACAGACAACGACGTGCACCTGGCGAAGGAATGGCGCGCGGCGGGGCTGGACCGGCTGGTTCACCGTATCGACCGCGTGGAAGTGATCCGGCAGCTTTCGCAGGCGGTGGAAGTGGAGATCGAGGCGGTGCTGGCGGGATATTCGCTGCCGCCGGCCTTCCGGGTGATATACCGCTACACTGTCTACGGCTCCGGCGATGTCATCATCCGCACACGCGTCATCCCCGCCGGCAAGCTGCCCAACCTGCCGCGGGTGGGGCTGCAGATGCGCCTGCCCGGCGAGCTGGACCAGTTCGCCTGGTATGGCCGCGGCCCGCACGAGAGCTACATCGACAAGCGGCAGAGCGCGCGGGTAGGCGTCTACGCGGGCAGCGTGGCGGAGCAATACGAGCCGTATATCTTCCCGCAGGAAAACGGCAACAAGTCGGATGTCCGCTGGGCGGCGGTTACCGACGGGCGCGGCATGGGCCTGCTCGCCGCCGGCCAGCCGCTCATCAATGTCAGCGTCCATCATTTAACCCCGGAGGATTTCACCGCGGCGAAGCACACCTTCGACCTCTGCCCGCGCGACGAAACCATCCTCCACCTGGACCACCGCCACGGCGGCCTGGGCAGCAACAGTTGCGGCCCCGGCCCGCTGGAGCAGTATCTGCTCAAACCGGAAGAGATGGAATTCAGCGTGCGGCTGAAGCCATTCACGGCGGATGCCATTTCGCCGTCGGCGATGTGGAGGATGACGCCGGAGGGAATATAAAAAGCAACAGCGACATTCGCTAGAGTGCATATTTCTGAAGTGCAGCGGCTCAACGCAGCTTTCGCTGCGAGCGCCGTTCTCAATATGCGCAAGGAAGAAGGGAGCGAAGATTCAACTAACGAATGTCGATGCTATAAAGAACAAGCCCTTCCCCACTGCCTTCGAATCCCTGCGGCTTGAAAGTCGCAATGAATTTACTTCCATCCGAGAATGTCCACGTAAAAGTGCGATATTGGCCATTACGTTCTATATCACTTTGTATATCTGGCATCTGTATCATAAACTCCTCAAGCATCGTGACGTCTAGTTCGGCTTTCACTTGATGTGATATCCTCGTCGCCTCGCTTTCGAGCACAGGAGAACTATCTGTTGAACTGGGGAACGGTGACGAACCTGTATAAATAATTCTATTTACAGATGCTTTGATAGATTCCCAGTCCATAATAGTCATAAATAGGAAACATGATATAATTATTATAATCAGCGTAACAATTAAGCCCTTTTGCTTTGCCGTGAAAGTAATCGCTTTATTTGTATTACTGTCGTTGATATGATATGGATGTTCCACACGGCTTGTTTGCAACTTATTCTTATCGCTCTTATCATATTGTTCTGATTCAGACTGAATAGTCTTGTTACTTGATGCGTATATACTATTGAGTTGCTGGAAGAATCGTGCTCCTTCCTCATAAGGGGTTGTTAAATCTTCTACACCGGTAGTGTGGTGAATCTGTAAACGATAGACGTAAGGACCTAATACCTCTTTTTCCTCCTTCATGGATAAACTGCGTATTTGCTTTATGTTGATTGCCGCTTTGCTAATAATAACAGGATTTTGCTTACTAACATCATTTTTAAAGCCAATAAAATATATATTTTGATTAGTTACTGCTGATGTAATAGAGTTTAACGACCCGTATATACGGAAATCGCAAGCAGATAATAGGACTTCATTGGGATCAAGAACCTCTTGTATTTGTTCAGTAACACCAAGCGAATAAACCAGTTTGGCATTAACGCGATTAGAGAATTGAGCAGTTGAGATATTAGGATCAATACGTTTGATTGCAGCCTCACCCAGACGTTTACAGCGAGGACATTCCTCTGTGAACGCATCCATCATATATCCGCACTTCGGACATTCCATCGTAAACCTCCAAACAGAGATACAACATAATGCAGTGTTGACCCATCTAAACGGATACACGATTTGTGCCAGGTTGTGCCATTATGGTATTCCACGGCTTATGGGGTGTCAATTGATGCTGGTTGAAGCTCACGCTGACAATAGCGGCAAACACTCGCTTGTGAGTGTATTCTGGAACAACAGTAAGGACAGATACGCTTTGGCAGCGTTGCTTTATAACACATCACTGCGATAATAATCCATCCGATTGGGCCGAGAATTGCTGAAAGCACAAAACCATGAAGACGCTTACCGCAGATTGAGCCTATCCCTAATCCTATCGCCCCTTCAATAAGGTATAAGAAAAATAACCCAAACGCAATGATGGGAACCGCCTCGGAAGTCACTGGTGCATCACCACCTATACTTAACATCATCGCAAAACTCCCCGAGATAAACGCAATTAATAGAATGGTGGCAATTACGATCAAAGTGCTTGACTGAAAATACGGGGACAGGTTATGTATTTTCATCCTCTTCACCCTTCTTCTTCCGTCCGGCCGGCAACCGCTGGAGACGGCGGCCGAGGAGGACTTCCAGGCGGGCGATGAATTCCGGGGAGCCGGTCGGCCAGCCGGTATAGGTGTTGGCGCGCAGGCGAGTAAATACATCGACATCCTCCATCCCCAG
>Ga0172369_10001554_pt1 | contig 33001 bp, 28 predicted proteins | sample LakKiv25m_FD_114539 | JGI IMG/M metagenome (GOLD analysis project Ga0172369, IMG submission 114539) | Freshwater microbial communities from Kabuno Bay, South-Kivu, Congo - kab_022012_11.25m | ecosystem: Environmental > Aquatic > Freshwater > Lake | place: Democratic Republic of the Congo... | reverse complement strand
GAAGTCGGGCGGCACGATCGTCATCGACGAGACCGAAGCGCTGACCGCCATCGACGTGAACACCGGCCGGTACGTGGGCAAGACCAACGCCGAAGAGACCATCCTCAAGATCAACCTCGAGGCGGTGAAGGAGATCGCGTACCAGCTCCGGTTGCGCAACATCGGCGGCATCATCGTCATCGACTTCATCGACCTGAAGCTGCCCGAGAGCCGCGAGGCCGTGCAGACCGCGCTGGCCGAGGAGCTGGCCCGCGACCGCGCGCGCACCCACATGCTGCCCATGTCCGAGCTGGGCCTGGTCGAGATGACCCGCAAGCGCACCAAGAAGAGCGTGCGCCACTTCCTCACGTCGCCGTGCTTCTACTGCTCGGGCAAGGGCTACCTGAAGTCCCACGACGTGATCGCGAGCGAGATCCTGAACCGCGTGATCAAGGAGGCGGTGCAGGCCGCGCCGGGCAAGCGCCAGGTGGTCGTCCATACGCACCCCGTGGTCATGGCGTACCTGTTCGACGTGCGCTCCGATCGCATGCAGCGCATCGAAGAGCAGTTCGGCCTCGGCGTCGTCGTGCGCCCGCGCACCGAGTTCCACCTCGAGCAGTTCGAGATCTATACCGATTGACGCGCTGGCCCCGCGAGGGTATTTCTGACGCGGTACAATGCGTCCCATGCGGGAGGAGTGCGCCGTGAGCGACGACCTTCAGGACCTCAAGAAAAAGCTGCAGTTGAAGCGCCGCGAGAAGGAAGAAGAGAAGCCGGTGGTCGCCGACGCCCCCGCCCCTGCGGCCGACGAGCCCGCCCCCGACGATCACTTCTCGCTGCCGTTCCAGTCGGCCAGCGCCGAGCCCAGCGAGCAGGCCAAGGCCATCCTCGAGGCTCGCGCGGCCTTCGAGCGCGGCGAGATCAAGGCCCACAAGCAGGGTGCCAGCGTCAAGAAGATCGTGGTCCTGGTGCTCGCCTTCGTGATCGTGCTCGGCGCCGGCCTGTCGTTCGGCAAGGTCTTCCGCATGCGCGAGCTCGAGAACCAGCGCATCGACGAGGCACTGGCCATGAAGGCCTACTTCGACACCAAGAAGGTGGCCGACGGCTCCAAGACGGTGAAGCAGGCCGTCGAGGACTACAAGGGCGAGGTCGACCGCTTCCTGACCGAGCTCGACGACGCCCGCAAGCAGGGCAAGAGCCCCGAGCAGATGAAGGATCGCATCGCGGCCTTCCTCGACGTCAGTTTGGCCTTCGTGCAGAACCAGAGCTACTTCCCCGAGGCCGAGGTCTACCCGGTGAACCTCGCGAACTCCGAGATGCTCGGCCTCACGCTGCCGGTCGTGAACGGCGTGCGCGAGCTGTTCATTGCGGCGGCGACCCTGGCCGACATGGGCGAGAAGATCAAGCGCCTCGAGGCACCGAAGTCGGCGACCAACTTCGCCGTGCTCGTCATCCCCACCAAGGAGTCCGTCAAGGCCACGTCGAACCCGACCGTCGGCGCCGACGGCCAGCCCGCGGGCGATCCGCAGGTGATCGATCTCGAGATCACGAGGCCCAAGCTGACGCTGATCGAGGCCGGCAACGTCGAGGAGAACCCCATCTGGGGGACCGCGACCGAGGCCGAGAAGAAGGCCATGGAGCGCTGGCTGGTGCCCTACAAGGCCTTCGGCGGCGGCGAGATCCAGGCCGGCAAGACCCACGAGATCGGGCAGATCGACGCCGCCCCCATCCTGGCCAAGAAGGACGAGTCGTACGTGAACGGCGCCATCGGCGAGGTCGCGCAGCGCATCTACGGCCTGCGCGAGACCCTGCAGCGCGTGAGCTTCAAGAAGCTGAACGAGTTCTTCGACAAGCAGGCCGCCCGCGACAAATATTTCACTCTTTAGCAATGTAGGGGCAATTCACGAATTGCCCTTTGCCCGACGGTGATTCCCACCGGTCAGAATACCCCCGCGATCACCGTCCCGCACGCCGCACAGCGGTTCCCGTCGAGCGCCCGTGGCGTGACCACGTAGCCCGATCGTTCGATCACGAGCGCGTCGCAGGTCGGGCAGCGCGTGTTCTCCCCGTCGGTGCCGAACACGTTGCCCGGGTACACGTACCGGAGCCCCTCGGCGTGCCCGATCTCGAGAGCGCGCGCCAGCGTGGCGGGGTCGGTGGCCGGACGATCCGTCAGCTTGAACGTGGGGTGGAAGCGGCTGACGTGCCACGGCAGATCGGGAGAGATGGCCACCAGCCTGCGCGCGATGGTGGCGAGATCGGCGTCGCTGTCGTTCAACCCGGGGATGACCAGCGTGGTGGCCTCGGCCCATCGCCCGGCCTCCCACAAGGCGGACAGGGTCGCGAGCACGGGGCCGAGGGTGCCCCCGGTGTGGCGGCGGTAGCGGGCGTCGTCGGGGAACTTCACGTCGATGTTGGCGGCGTGCAGGGCGGGCATCCACTCGGCGAGCGGGCGCTGCTCGATGTACCCGTTCGAGACGATGACGTTCCGGAGCCCCGCGGCCGCGGCCTCGTCGGAGATGGCGCGCGCGTACTCGTAGAAGATGGTGGGCTCGGAGTACGTGTAGGCGATGGAGCGCGCCCCCTGGGCCTCGGCCAGCCGGACCACCTGCGCCGGCGTCAGCGGCTCGCCCCCCCCGAGCGCGGTGCCCACCTGCGACAACGTGTAGTTCTGACAGAACGAACAGCGCAGGTTGCAGCCGACGGTGGCCAGCGACAGGATGCTGCTGCCGGGGAGGAAGTGGAACAGGGGCTTCTTCTCGATGGGGTCGAGGTGCAGGGCGTCGGCGCGCCCGTAGACGGTGGTGACCAGCTCGCCGCCCCGCACGACGCGCACGCGGCAGAGCCCGGCGTGCCCCTCGGAGAGCGTACAGTGGTGGGGGCAGAGCAGGCAGCGCACCAGCGCGTCGGGCTGCGACTGCTGGAACGAAGCGCGCACGATACCTACCGCGCGAGGGTCTGCAGGAAGAAACGGAACCCGCCCGGATTCTGGAACTCGTCGAGGGTCTCGATGCGCAGGCGGAAGCTGGGCGCCGCCGCGTTGGTCTCGTCGATCGAGAGGACCCGGCCGTAGATGACCACCATGTAGCGGTAGTTCTTGGCGTTCAGCGGCAGGCGCACCTGGATGTGGGCGTTGGCCTTGACCACCTGCGCGGTCGTGGTCTCGACGGCCAGCTCGTGCTCGGAGAGGCCGCGTACCACCCCGTAGAACATGCGATTGCCGATGCCGAACACGACCTTGATCTCGACGGGGAACAGGTCGCCGGCCACCTCGGCGCGAGCGGCGGGGCTGGGGGTGTCGGCGTCGGCGGTGCCGTCGTCGGCCGGCGCGCCGCCTTCGGCGTCGGGGGCCGCGGTCGCCGGGGGCGTGGGCGGCGCGGAAGGGCCGGAGACGCCGTAGCGCGGGGTCACGGACGTGGTGGGGGGCAGGGTCTTGGCCAGCGGGTCGACCTCGCCGAGCCGGGCCGCGAACAGCTGGCCGGCTCCCGCTGGGGGCTCGGTGGCCGCGGCGGTCGAATCGGCGGCGCCAGGGAACTCGGCGTCCTCGGCGAAACCGGGGCGCAGGCCCGACGGGAGCCGGACCGTGCCCTCGGGGAGCAGCACCGGCCGCGTGGGCCGCCGCGCCACGGAGTCGGAGGCGTCGGCGTTGGCCTCGGGGCGCGGACCCGGCGCCGTGGCCTCGGCTTCGCGGCGCGTGCGCCGGCGCGTGCCCAGGATGGCGTCGAGCTCCTGCGGCGTGGGCGAGAGCGCGCTGGTAGCGAAGTCGTAGACGATCTTGCGATCGTACTCTTCGTAGGTGAGGTGCGTGTCCCAGTCGAACGGCTGGTAGCCGAGGTCACGCTCGAGGAACTGCTTCAGCGGGAGGAAGCCCTGGTTGCAGTAGCAGCGCACCCACTCGACGCCGACGCCGCGCACGCTGGGCGACGACTGGAAGGGCGTCTGGATGCGGCGGATCTTGCCCACCAGCCCCAGCGTCACGTTGCGCTTCTTCAGGTGGTAGTGCTCGAGGATGATGAACGACCCGAGCGGGGGAAAGACATCGGTCTGGACGAACCCGCCGTTGTAGCTGATGTCGACGGTGTAGACCTCGCGCGTCTGGCCCAGGAAATAGAACAGGAACCGCACGTTCCTGAACAGCCTGGGGTAACGGCGCCTATTCTTCGAAGACGGGTCCATCGTGGTCGTACGCGGCTTCGCGGGTTCGCCGGAGTATACGCGCTCCGCTCCCGCGGTGCCAACCGAAATCATGCCGTGATTCGTCGCTGCCGACCCGGAAAGGTTTTCCGTGTCACGGGTCACACCATGTCACACTTTCGGGGTCGGGATGCCCCCTCCGCGACGCAGGAGGAAGTTGGGGGATTCCTCCTGCGCCGCTCAGGAGCAAGTGGGTCGTGGCGAACACGTCGCCGGGGGCGCGACAACCCGACCGACGCCGACGGTCACGGCCCCCGCGGTGTTCGCGCACCCGGTTCCCGTTCTCGCGGCTATCGATCGCGCTGCCGCTCGGCTTAAGAGCAATCCTCGTGCCATCCCGCGGTGCTCCCGGTACACTGGCTGCATGAAGTGGCTCGAGATCGCGCCCAACTTCCGCTGCAACCTGCGGTGCGTCGGCTGCCTGCCCGAGCAGGGAGACGTCCCGGCGGCCGACCTGTGGACCGAGCAGGTGCTGGGGTGGCTGAAGCGCGGCCGGCGCGAGGGGGCCACGGGCCTGTGGCTGGGGGGCGGCGAACCCACCCTGCGCCGCGACCTGGTCACCCTGGTGACCGCCGCCCGCCGCCTGGGCTACACCGAGGTCAAGCTCCAGTCGAACGGGCTGCTGCTCGGCTACCCCGAGCTGACCGCGCGCCTGGCCGCGGCGGGGCTCACGATCGCGAGCCTGGCGCTGCGCTCGCACCGCGCCGAGGTCCACGACGCGCTCGTGCGCCGCCCGGGGTCTCACGCCGCGCTCGACAAGGCGCTCGAGGTGCTGGCCGGCCGGCCCGCGATCACCCTCGAGGGCGACGTGCTGGTCTCGCGCTCCAACGCGGCCGATCTGCCCGACACAGTGGCGGCCTACGCGGCGCGCGGCGTGCGCTCGTTCAGCGTGTGGCTGCTCTGCCGGCTGCTCGACGACGAGGCCACGCGCCGCGAGCTGCTCTCGTACCGCGAGCTGATGCCGCCCCTGGTGGCGACCTTCGAGCGGGCGCGCGAGTTGGGCGTTGCCGTGACCAGCCTGCACACGCCGGCCTGCGTGGTGCCGCCCGAGTGGCGCGACCACCTGTACTTCCCGCCCGAGCTCGACCTGCTGGTGGTGAACGCCGACGGGCGTTCGTTCTGGCTCGAGGAGAGCCCCATGGAGGGCGGCGCCCCCCTGCCCTCGTGCGAGCGGTGTGCGTGGAGGCCGCGGTGCCTGGGACCGCGCGCCGACTACCTCGAGACCTTCGGTCCCGATCAGTTCGTTCCTATCGAGCGGTGAGGCGCCGCGAGCCGCGCAGCCGCGAGAGCGCGACCACGACCAGGAGGAGCAGGCCCGGACCGGCGGACCCCGGCGTCGTGCCCGCCGCCAGGTGACAGGTGAACGACCCCTTCGGGCCGGGATCGTAGGCCTCCGCCACGTCCGAGGCCTCCGGGAGTGGCGCTCCGGCTTCCTCGAAGGGCTCCGGCGACACGGCGTCGGGTGCGACGTCGGCCGCGGCGTCGACGGCCTCGGACTCGGCCTCAGGCGCGGCCTCGGGCGCGGCGTCGACGGCCTCGGGGACGATCTCCACGACCTCGGGCAACGCCTCGATCTCCTCGGGTTCGGGCTCGGGCAGGATCGGATCGTCACCCTCGCACCAGGCGCCCGGGATGCCGTAGGGGCCGTCCTGGGCCACCCACAGGGACTGGGGCTGGCTCTGGGGGCCGGCGTACGGGTCGATCCAGGCGCCGCTCGCCTCCTCGACCTGGAAGTGCAGGTGGGGCGTCGACGAGATGCCCGAGCTGCCCACGAGCCCCAGGGGCTGACCGCAGGCGACGAGATCGCCCGGCGTCACGAGGGCCGAGCCCTGCTTCAGGTGGTAATAGAGCGTGACGCGCCCGTCGGCGTGCTCCAGCGCCACGTAGTTGGGCTGGATGGGGTGCCCGTCGCACGAGATGCCCTGGCTGGCCGGGTCGGCGTGGCAGCGATCGTAGTTGCCGTCGACGGCCTCGACCACCACGCCGTCGGCCGCGGCGACCACCTCGAGGCTGCCGGCGTCCATGGCCTCGAAGGCGCCGTCGAGCAGGTAGTCGGTGCCGGTGTGCGCGTCGTAGCAGTTGGGGAAGTTCTTCGCGCCGTCGAAGGCCAGGCAGGCCAGGTTGGCGGCCGCGCTGGGGGCCGGGTCGTGGTCGACGTGGATGATGAAGAACTGGCCGTCGCCGCGGCGCGCCAGGCGGTCGCCGGCCGGGTCGGCCAGCGGGTAGCGGTAGAGCGTGGCCCCCAGGGTCGACGGAACGACGAGCCCGAGCAGCACGAGCGACGGGAGGATGCGGTTCACGGGAGTCTCCCTCACGACGGCCCCTGCCCCATCCGTAGCACGCCCGTTCCCCTTTGCCAACCGTGCGGATTCCGGTAGGCTGACGATCGCGAACTGCGCACGGGGACACCGATGCCGCGCCTGCTCACGGTCGCGCTGACCGCGCTCCTGTTCCTGGGGGCCCTGCCTTCGCCGGCCGCGGCAAAAAAGCTGTCTCCCGGCGAGACCGTCGACGTGAACACCGCCGGCTTCGACGATCTGCTGCGCGTCCCCGGCATCGGCAAAACACGCGCCCGCGCCATCCTCGAGTACCGCGAAGGGCACGGCCCCTTCGGCACGCTCGACGAGCTCGACAAGGTGAAGGGGATCGGGAAGAAGAGCCTGAAGAAGCTCGTGCCCTGGCTGCGGATCGGGGGGCCTGCGACGCCCGTGCCGTCGCCGGACGAGGTCCGGTCCCCCGAGGCTCCCCGCCCGCCCGACGCCGCCGATCCCGCGCCGGCCTCGAAGCCCTCCCCGGGCTCACCGGGGGCCGGCGAAAAAGCCCCGGTCGTCCCGAAGGACGAGGGCAAGGGCGCGACCGACGTCGAGGTGCTGTAAGGGCTTGACATCCGGCGCCGCTCCGGCCATGAACGGCGGAGTGCGCAAACGTTCATCCACCAAATCGAGGGGGCGCGGATGATCAGATTTTCCGACCGACAGCTTCGCATTCCGAAGCAGTCGCGGCCCGTGTACCTGGTCACGGCCGGCATGAGCCAGTTCGGGCGGGCCTTCCCCGCCAGGAAGACCGAAGAGCTGTGCATCGACGCGTTCGTCATGGCCGCCGAGATGCTCGGCATGAGCCCGGCCGAGCTCAAGACCTACATCCAGATGGGCCTGTACGGCCACTTCGCCGATCACTTCGGCGACCAGCTGCTGGGCGAGGCCGTCATCCACGACCGCCTGGGGCTCGACCCGCTGCCGGGTCTGGGCGTCAAGACTGGCGGCGCCACGGGCGGCTACACCACGCTGGCGGCCACCATGGCCATCGCGTCGGGCCAGGCCGACTGCGTGCTGGCGATGGGCTGGGAGCGCATGGACGAGGTGCCCACCGACGAGGGCAACTTCCTCATCTCGTGCGCGGCCGACAAGGACTGGGAGACCTTCCTGGGCCAGATCTACACGGGCTACTACGCCCCCATGGCGCAGCGCTACTGGCAGGTCTTCGGCAAGCGCGAGCCGTCGTTCCGCGAGACCCTGGCCAGGATCGCCGTGAAGCACCGCGGCTACGCGCGCTTCAACCCGTTCGCGCACGGCGCCATGAAGATCACGATCGACGACGTGCTGAAGTCGCCGGTGGTGGCCGACCCGCTGCGCGCCCTCGACGCGTGCCTCATGAGCGTGGGCGCGGCCTGCTGCGTGATCTGCGACGAGGCCACGGCCAACGAGATCCACAAGCGCGCGCCGCACATGAAGCCGCTGCGCATCTGGGTGGGCGCGGGTACGCACACGCTGCGCCCGGCCGACCGCCGCGACATGGACATCCCGCTGCTGCCGAACGAGACCGCCGAGCAGTACAAGGATCTCGAGCAGCGCTTCCCCGGCGCCGATCGCTACCCGGGCTTCACGGGCTTCCTGGCGGCCCGCATGGCGGCGTTCTACGCCTACGGCATGACCGGCATCAAGGACCCGACCGTGGATCTCGACCTGGTCGAGCTGCACGACGCCTTCACCATCTCCGACGTGCAGACGTACGAAGACGTGGGCATCCGCCCCTACGGCGAGGGTCGCACGTACGTCGAGAGCGGCGACTGCTACCACACGAACCCGCACACCGGCCTGCCGGGCAAGCTACCCAGCAACCTGTCGGGCGGCCTGATCGGCTGCATGCACGCCGTGGGCGCCACGGGCATCATGCAGATCGACGAAGTGGCCATGCACCTCTGGAACCGCCACGCCGAGGTCCACGGAGCCCCGGCGCGCTGGAAGGCCTTCGGCAAGGAGAAGCCCGCCGACTGGACCGACCTGCAGGTCAAGGGCGCCAAGCGCGGCATGGCCGTCAGCCACGCCGGCGTCGGCTCGCACGTCACCGCCACCATCCTCATGGACCCCGACGCGCTGCTGAAGAAGGAGGGTTGCTGATGGGAACCGTCACCGTTGAGAAAGGCCGCTACGTGCCCAAGGGCGCGTTCCACCAGATCGAGGCCGGCACCCCCATCCACGACGAGTCGGGCACGCTGTGCGGCGTCACGAAGCCCCGCAACATGACCTACATGCACAGCTACGGCGGCGAGGCGCCCTTCTTCCAGGCCGTGTCCGAGAAGGCCCGCCTGCTGGCCACGCGCTGCGACAACCCGGCCTGCGCCGGCAAGGGCACGATGTACCTGCCCTTCCGCGTCTACTGCCCGGATTGCCTGGCCAAGATGACCGTCGTCGACGTCACCGACGTCGTGAACAAGGTCGCGACGATCTACACGTACATCGTGACCGAGCGCTCGGGGGCCTTCAACACGCTCGAGAAGCCCATCCGCTTCGTCGACGTGGCGTTCCCCGGCACCGCGTTCGGCACGCTGCTGAAGGGCTACATGGTGGGCCCCGGCCAGCCGGCCATCGGCAAGCGCGTCGTGCCCGTGTTCCGCACCGGCGCCCCGGCCTACAACATCCAGGATCTCGCCTGGGCGCTCGAAGGCACCACCGCCGACCAGCTGCCCAAGGGCTTCACGTTCAGCCGGTAGGCCCCACGCCTCAGTTTCCCGCCCCATTGACCATTTCCCCACAGTCTCCTAGAGTGCCCTCGGGCAACGGCTCGTACGGGGGGACTCGATGCACGCCCATTCGTGGTCCGGGCTCACCCGAGCCTTGGCTCTCGTGGCCGGTCTGTCGATCCTGGTGGGGTGCGGCGGCGGGAGCGGCGACAGCCTGAACGGCTACAACCCCGGCCTGCCCTTCGGCACCGACGTCGCCGACGACACCACCGACGCCACGCTCGCGCCCGACGTCCAGCCCGATGCCCAGCCCGACGCCCCCCCCACCGCCTGCTCGGCGGATCTCGACTGCGACGACGGCCGCCCCTGCACCGCCGACAACTGCGGCGCCGACGGCACGTGCCAGCACGGCGTCATCACGGGACACTGCCTCATCGAGGGCGTGTGCCTCGACGACGGCGCCTTGCAGTACGGCAACGGGTGCAAGGCCTGCCGGGCCACGGTCTCTCCCATCGCCTGGAGCCCCCTGGTCGGCGCCACGTGCGACGACGGCGATCCCTGCACCGTCGGCGATGCGTGCGTCGACGGGGCGTGCGTGCCGGGCGCGCCCGCCCCCTGTGACGACGGCAACCCGTGCACGACCGACCAGTGCCAGCCCGGCACGGGCTGCGTCCACGAAGGCGCCTGCGCCTGCGAGAACGACGGCGACTGCAAGGCGCTGGACGACGACGACAAGTGCAACGGCAGGCTGCGCTGCGACAAGTCGGGCGACCTGCCCGTGTGCGCGATCGATCCCGACACGGTCGTGACCTGCGACACCTCTCACGACTCGCCCTGCCTGAAGACCACCTGCCTGTCCGCCACGGGCGCCTGCATCCAGGGCACCCTGCAAGAGAACGGCGCGTGCGACGACGCCGACGGCTGCACGCTGAACGACGCCTGCCACGCCGGCTCGTGCACCGGCGAGCCCTGCGAGCTCCAGGGCCTGGAGTGCCGCGACGGCGCCTGCGTGGAGCCCGACGTCAACGCGCTCACCTACGGCTTCGACAGCGACCAGGGCGAATTCTCGGGCACCGACGGCTGGGAGAGCCAGTACTGCAGCGACGCCTGGAACACCTCGGACAACGGCGGCGTGTTCCCCAACACCGACGACGGGTGCGCGGTCGCCGAAAACGAGTGCACGGCCAACTACTCGTGCGGCTGGGACTGGGGCTACTGGGTGCAGATGGGCTATTGCCAGAACTCGGACCCCTTCGACAACCACCTGACGTGGGGCGACAAGGAGTGGACCGACTACAGCTTCTCGGTCCGCTTCAAGAACGACGACGACGACACGATCGGCGTGGTGTTCCGCTATACGAACAGCGGCCAGTTCTACCTGCTGTACTTCTCGCGCGACCAGGCGCCCAAGGAGTACTTCGGCTGCAACATGACCTACTCGGGAGCCCGCCTGGTGCGCATCGCCGACCAGACCTCCACGCTGCTGGTCAAGAGTGACGTCACCTACCAGGTGGGCCAGGTGCACCGCCTGAAGGTCGACGTGACGGGACCTCACCTCCGGGTCGTGTTCGACCAGGACGCCGACGGCGACCTCGCGGACGAGCAGCCGCTCTTCGACCTCGACGACTGGGAGCCCCTGCTGGCCGGCAAGGTAGGGCTCTACGCCTACGAGAACGGCGCCACCGGCGACTCGTTCGACCCGTGCTCCAACGGCGGGTGCTGGTTCGACGACGTGTCGGTGGTGCTGAAGTAGCGCGGTGCAGCTTGAAGTGACCTTTACGAAGGTCAACCTGGCCACGGTGTCGATCCGAGCGAGGAAGGACGCCGGCGCCCCGTCGTCGGCGTCGCGCTTGTTTCGCACGCCTGTTTCGGTATTCTAACGATGTACCCCACCTCCGAGGACCATCGATCATGCGCAGCGCTCTCCTGGTCCTGGCGTTCGTGGCGGTGACGGGCTGCACCAAGGGAGAAGAAGGGCCGGCCGCCGATGCCCTCGTGGGCGACGGGGTGGCCGAGGTCGACGCGACCGCCGAGGCGTTCGACCCCACCACGCTCGACCCGGGCACGGTCGTGTTCGCAGCGTCGTCCGGCGGCGGGTTCCTCATGTCGGGCCAGGAAGAGTTCTTCGTGGGGCAGCGACACGGCCGCTTCGGCCTGTGGGTCTACGGCGATCGGCGCGCCATCCTCTTGCGCGAAGACACGTTGCAGACCCTTGGCTACCGCGTGTACCGCCAGGGCACGGTGTCCGAGGCAGCGTTCCTCGACCTTCTCGATCGCGCGGCGAACCTGGGTGTGGCCGGAGACCACCGCTACTCGGCCTGCAACGCGACCGACGGGGGTAGCGAAGGCGTGGCGGTCTCTCTGCCTGGGCTGGCCGTGACGGCCGTTTCGTACATGGGCTTCGAACCCTGCGAGGGCGATCCCGGTGCAACGGCCGATGAGGGCAAGCCCCCGGCCGCGCTCGCGGCGTTCGCTGCCGCGCTCTTCGACGCCGAGGTCCTCGAGCCCGTCGTGCTCGTGCCCGACCGCATCGTGTTGGCAGGCCACGTGAGCGAGGAGGCCAACCCTCCCTCGTACGGCTGCGACCCCGCGACGTCGGCCCCGTGGAGCGTCACGGGCGTCACGCTCCCCGAGGGCGAGCCGCTCCAACTCTGGACGTTGCCGCTCGACGGTCAGCCGGCCCGCGACGCGCGCGCCTTCGTGCGGGAGCACCTCGCAGACGATATCGAATCGGCCTACGGCGGCGCGTGCGTCAAGCAGGGCGACGCGATCTACCGCGTGTATTACGACGACGTGCCCGATGGCGAGGCCGACTGGCCGTTCTGAGTGCCCGGCTCAGCGCGGCGCGACGATCTGGAGCCTCGGGAAGTACGACCTGTACCTCGCGGCATCTCGCGTGACCAGCGTCAGCCCCGCCAGCGAGGCGTGGGCGCCGATGTAGAAGTCGGGCAGCGGGGAGCGGCGCGCGCCCCCGGCCCGGCGGTACTGGAGGAAGCAGCGCCCGGCAAGGAAGCCGGCCTCCCAGGGCAGCGGCTCGCGGCGGAAGAACGTGGCCGGCAGGGCGGCGTCCAGGTCCTCGATGCGGTCGAACCCCAGCGAAACCTCGGAGTAGATGATGGGGTTGATGACCAGCGTGCCCTGATCGGCGGCGCGCTCGAGGGCCTCGGCCGACCACGCGAACCACGTGGGATCGCGCGTCAGCACGTCGATCAGCACGTTGGCGTCGATCATGGCGCCGCTCATTCGTCACCACGCGTGTGCGCCAGGATCTCGTCGGTGGAGAGGCCGCTCGTCGCCTTGCCCGCCAGGAACGTCACCAGCTTGCGCCCCCTGCCCGCGCCCCGCGCCTTTCGTACGCGCACGCTGTCACCGTCGACCTCGAACTCGACGACGCACTCGGGCAGCAGCCCGATCTGCTCGCGGATCGCCTGCGGGATCGTGATCTGCCCCTTCGCCGTGACGACCATGACGGACCTCGCGGTAAGAATCCAACCAGTATTACTCTACGCTCCTGAACGCCGCGGTGCAAGGTCCACGTCTCTCGAAGGCGCCTTCTCGATTGACCCCGCGCCCCCCTTGGGTATAAAGGGGCGTCCGCGACGAGGGCACCCCGCATGGCACAGCGCTTCCATCTCATCGGCATCGGCGGCATCGGCGTCAGCGGCGTGGCCCGCGGCCTGATGGCGCAGGGCTTCGAGGTCACGGGCTCCGACGTCCGCGACTCGGTGATCATCGACGGCCTCCGCGCCGACGGGGTGCGCGTCACGGTGGGCCATGCCCCCGAGAACGTGCACGGCGCCGACCGCGTGGTGGTGTCCACGGCCATCCGCGACGACAACTGCGAGATCGCCGAGGCGAAGCGCCTGGGCATCCCGCTCGAGCACCGCTCGGTGACCCTCGACCGCATCGCCCTGCGGTTCTTCTCGGTGGGCGTGTCGGGCACCAACGGCAAGGGCACCGTCTCGTCGATGATCACCGCCATCCTCGAGGCCTGGGGGCGGAACCCCTCGTTCGTCATCGGCGGCATCCTCCAGGAGTACGGGCTGAACGCCCGCGTCGCCAGCGCGCCCACGCCCGGCGAGTCCATGCTGGTGGCCGAGGTCGACGAGAGCGACGGCTCGCTGGTGAACGTGCACCCCGACGTGGCGGTCATCGCCAACCTCGAGCTCGATCACCTGAACTACTACAAGAGCTTCGACGACGTGCTGGCCAAGCTGAAGGAGTTCCTGGCGGCCAACCCGCGCCTGAAGTTCGCCGTCGTGCAGAGCAGCGACGCCGGCAGCCGCAAGCTGCTCGAGGCCACACCCGGCGTGCAGCACGTCACGTTCTCGTCCGACCCCGCGTGGCCGGCCGACTTCCAGAGCCGCGACGTCGGCTTCGACGGCCTGTCGTCGTCGTTCGACGTGGTGCACGGGGCCTACGGGCGCCTGGGCCGCGTCACGCTGAACGTGCCGGGCCTCTACAACGTCGAGAACGCCCTGGCCGCCATCGCCGCCACGCACACGCTGGGCGCGCCCTTCGCCGCCATCCAGGCGGGGCTGGCGGCGTTCCGTGGCCTGAAGAACCGCTTCACGCTCGAGCGCGTGGGGGCCTACCTCACGGTCAAGGACTTCATCTCGCATCCCACGGGCATGCGGCGCGTGCTCGAGGCCCTGCGGCGCATGGTGGGGCCCGACGTGCCGATCGTGGCCGTCTTCAAGCCCTACCGCTTCACGTTCATCCGCTACCTGGGCGACGAGTACGCGCGCTCGTTCGTCGACGCCGACCTGACCGTCATCACCGAGATGTGGGACGGCCACGAGGAGCCCATCCCCGGCATCAACACGAAGTACCTGGTCGACAAGATCGCGGCGACAGGCACGAACGTCACGTACGTGCCCGACCACGCCGACATCGTGCCCGACCTCTTGAAGCGCTACGACCGGCCCTTCGCGACCATCTTCTTCGGCGGCATGGACCTGTTCGAGCAGGCCGATCGATTGGCAACCGAGCTGGCAGGACGATCGTGACCAACGAACTGTTCGCCCCCGGCGTTCGCTACAGCGTGGTGGGCGCGGCGCGCAGCGGCATCGCGGCGGCCAACTTCCTCGCGCGCGCCGGCCGCGACGTGCTCTTGTCCGACTCCAAGTCGGCCGACAGGTTGGGCAGCTCTCTCGACGGCCTCGACGGCCGCGTGCGCACGATCTTCGGCCGCAACGAGGTGCGCTCGGGCGACGTGGTCGTGATCAGCCCCGGCGTGTCGCCCCTGTCGGACACCTTCGCAGCCTGCGTGGCGGCCGGCCGGTGCGTCATCTCCGAGGTCGAGCTGTTCGCGGCCTGGCACCGCGGGCCCATCGCCGCCATCACCGGCACCGACGGCAAGTCGACCACCACCAAGCTGGTGGGCGACCTGCTGGCTGCCGGCGGGCTCCAGCCCTTCGTGGGCGGCAACATCGGCAACGCGCTCTGCGAGGCCCTGCCCGACCTGGGCGCCGACCGCTGGGTGGTGGCCGAGGTGTCGAACGCCCAGTTGGTCACCACGTGGCGCTTCCGCCCACGCGTGGCCACGGTGCTGAACATCGCCGAGGACCACACCAGCTACCACGGCTCGTTCGAGGCCTACCAGGAGGCCAAGCGGATGATCTGGCGCGCGATGGGGCCCGGCGACACGCTGGTCCTGAACGCCGACGACCCGTACATCCCGGGCTGGACGGTCGACGCGCGCTGCCCGGTGCAGTGGTTCAGCCCCGAGGGCGACGCCACGCGAGCAGCCCACTTCGCCGGGAGCGCCATCTGGCACGGCGGGACGAAGCTCATCGACTGGAGCGAGTTCCCCATCCCGGGCGCCCACAACATCGAGAACGTGCTGGCGGCCACGCTGATGGCGCGCGCCGCCGGGGTCGACCTCGACGCGATCCGCGGCGTGCTGCGCACGTTCCGGGGCCTGGCCCACCGCATGGAGCTCGTGCGCGAGCTCGACGGCGTGCGCTGGTACAACGACTCGAAGGCCACGAACCCGCACGCGGCCATGGCGGGGCTCCGCGGCCTCGACCGGCCCTACGTGGTGCTGCTCGGCGGCTACGACAAGGGTATGGACCTGGCCGAGATGGCCGACCTGGTCGCGTCGAAGGCCCACGCGGCCATCCTGATCGGCGCCATGCGCGAGCGCTGGGCCGCGGCCCTCGGCGACCGGCTGCCCGTCCACGTGATCGAGGCCCTGCCCGAGGCCGTCCGGAAGGCACGCGCCATCGCGCCCGCGGGCGGCTACGTGGTGCTCAGCCCGGCCACGTCGAGCTTCGACCAGTTCCGCGACTTCGAGCACCGGGGCGACACGTTCAAGGCCCTCGTCAACGCCTTGAGGTAGGGCATGGCACGCCATGCCCCTACGTACCGGTTGTAGGGGCACCCCTTGCGGGTGCCCGAGGAGGAACGATGCACGATCTCGACGCCCTGCGGGGCGAGTTCCAGGCTGAGCTGGCCGCGGCCGCCACGGTGGCCGATCTCGACCTGCTCGATCGGCGCTGGGTCAAGGCCCGCAAGGGCGAGCTGTTCGGCGGCGTGAAGACGCTGCCGGTCGAGGAGCGCAAGGCCTACGGCCAACGCCTGAACGAGCTGTTCAACGCCATCACCGCCGACCTGGCGGGGCGTCGGACCGCCCTGGCCGAGCAGGCGCTGGCGCGCGACCTGCACGACCCGCGCTTCGACGCCACCCTGCCCGGCGTGAGGCGCGAGCGCGGCTCGTTCCACCCCATCGACCTCGTGCAGCACCACCTGGAGCGCGTGTTCCAGGGCATGGGCTTCCACGTGCTCGACTACCCCGAGCTCGAGCTCGAGGCCTACAACTTCGAGGGCCTGAACATCCCCAAGGATCACCCCGCGCGCGACATGCAGGACACGTTCTGGGTCGACCCGGCCCACGGGAAGGGGCTGCTGCTCCGCACGCACACGTCGGCGGGCCAGGTGCGCGCCATGCACGAGCTGACGCCTCCCTTCCGCGCGGTGTTCCCGGGCCGCGTGTACCGCATGGAGGCGGTCGACGCCAGCCACGAGCACACGTTCCACCAGCTCGAGGGGCTGATGATCGACAAGGACGTGTCGGTCGCAAACCTCATCTCGAGCATGAAGACGCTGCTCTCGACCATCTTCGAGCGCGAGGTGACGATCCGCCTGCGCCCCGGCTACTTCCCGTTCGTCGAGCCCGGCTTCGAGCTGGACCTGAAGTGTATGGTGTGCGGCGGCTCCGGGTGCAGCGTGTGCAAGCAGTCGGGGTGGGTCGAGCTGCTGCCGTGCGGCCTGGTGCACCCCAACGTGCTGAAGGCCGGCGGGCTCGATCCCGACCAGTGGTCGGGCTGGGCCTTCGGGCTGGGGCTCAGCCGCCTGGTGATGATGAAGTACCAACTGGACGACATCCGCCTGCTGCTCGGGAGCGACCTGCGCTTCCTGTCGCAGTTCTCTGACGTGCTGTAGGAGGCCCACCATGCACATCTCGTGGAACTGGCTCGGGCGGCACGTCGACCTGACCGGCGTCGATCCGTTCTCGCTGATCGGGCGCTTCACCATGGCCGTGGCCGAGGTCGAAGGGGTCGAGGCGAAGGGCGACGCCCTGGGCGCCGTCGTCGCGGGGCGCGTGCTCGAGGTGCGCCCCCACCCGGCGTCGGACAAGCTGAAGGTCGCCCGCGTGGCCACGGGCCGCGAGGTGGTCGAGGTCGTGTGCGGCGCGCCAAACTGCCACGTGGGAGGGACGTACCCGCTGGCGCTGCCGGGCGTCGTGCTCCCGGCGTTCACGGTCGAGGCGGTCCCCCTGCGCGGCGTGGTCAGCCAGGGCGTGCTCTGCTCCGAGCGCGACCTGGGGCTGACCGACGACCACGCCGGCCTGCTGGTGCTCGGCCAGGTCGCCCCCGGCACGCCCCTGCCCGACCTCCTGCCCGTGCGCGACGTGCTGTTCGAGATCGACAACAAGTCCGTCACGCACCGCCCCGACCTGTGGGGCCACCGCGGCATGGCGCGCGAGGTGGGGGTGCTGCTCGACCGGCCCCTGAAGCCGATGACGTGGGCGCCGGAGTTCACCGGCGACGACCCGCTCGACGTGCAGACCGAGTGCCCCGACCTGTGCCCGCGCTACACGGCCGCGCGCTACAGGTGCGCGCCCGCGTCCCGCTCGCCCTTCTGGCTGCGCGTGCTGCTGGAGCGCGCCGGCGTGCGCGCCATCAGCGACCTGGTCGACCTCACGAACTTCGTGATGCTGGATCTCGGCAACCCCGTACACGCCTTCGACGCGCGCCTGGTGCGGGGGAACCGCATCCGCATCCGGCGGGCCTCCGCGGGCGAGCACCTGACCACCCTGGACGGCATCGAGCGCGCGTTGCTGCCGGACGACTGCGTCATCGCCGACGGCGAGGGCGGCGTGGCGCTGGCGGGCGTCATGGGCGGCCTGAACAGCGGCATCGCCGACGACACCACCGACGTGGTGCTCGAGGCCGCCAACTTCCACCCAGGCACCGTGCGCCGCACCAGCCTGCGGCTCGGCCTCCGCACCGAGGCCTCGGCGCGCTTCGAGAAGAGCCTGGATCCGAACCTGGCCCACGAGGCGCAGCTGGCCTTCGGGGCGCTGCTGGCCGAGCTGAAGCCCGGCGCGCGCGCGACCAGCCGCCTCTACGACGTCGATCACGCGCCGAAGCGCGTGGTGCGCATCTTCGTACCGACCGGCCTGATCGAGAAGAAGCTCGGCACCCCGCTGCCCGAAGGCTTCGCCCGCAAGGTGTTGACCGGCCTCGGCTTCGGGGTCGAGCCGACCCTCGACGGCAAGATGGTCACCGTGCCCACGTGGCGCGCCACCAAGGACGTCTCGATCAAGGAGGACATCGTCGAGGAGGTGGGGCGCTTCTTCGGCTACGACAACATCCCCGGCGCGACACCGGCCATCCAGGTGCGCGAGCCGCAGTTCCGCTGGCTGACCGAGGCGCGCTGGGCAACCACCCGCGCCCTGGTGCTCGACGCCGGCATGACGCAGCTGCAGACCTATTCGTTCGCGTCGAACGGCCTGCTGGCCCGCCTGGGGGTCACGACCTCTGACGCGTTCGGGCTCGCGAACCCGATCTCGTCGGACCTGACCCACCTGCGCACGGCCCTGGCCCCGAACCTGTTGGGCGTGGTCGCCGACAACTGCCGCGCCACCGACGCGGTGCGCGCCTTCGAGATCGGGCGCGTGTTCCTGGACACGCGCGACGCCGAGGGCCTGCCCGCGCAACCCCACCACGTGGGGCTCGTCACCTGGCGGCGCGACGGCGACGACCAGGTCTACTTCGAGCTGAAGGGGGTTCTCGAGGGCCTGTTCGAGCACCTGCGTGTACGCGTCGACTGGACGCCCGGGTTGGCGAAGGACGCCGCGCCCTACCTGCACCCCTCGAAGTCGGCGCGCCTCTCCGCCGGCGGGCGGCCCGTCGGGTGGATCGCGCTCTTGCACCCGCGCGCCGCCGAGGCCATCAAGCTGGGCCAGGGCCGCGTCGTGCTGGCCGAGCTCGACCTCCCGACCCTGGCCGACCTGTGGCAGCGGCGCTGGTCGTACGCACGGTTGCCGCGCTTCCCGGGCGTGCGCTACGAGATCTCGGCCATCGTGCCCTTCGCGGTGACCCACGCCGAGTTGGAGCGCGAGATCCGCGCCTCGGCCGGCGCCGACCTGCGCGGTGTACGCTTCCTCGGGCGCTTCATGGGCGCCCCCATCCCCGAAGGCCACACCTCGATGTCGTACGAGATGCTGTTCGGCCGCGACGAGCGCACGCTGACCGACGACGAGGCCAACGCCGTCGCGGCGCGCGTCATCGCACACTTGAAGGCGACCCTCGGGGCCAGCCTGCGAGAGGCCTGAGCATCCCATGACGGTCCGCGACGTCCGCTTCGTCACCAAGCCGCTGGCCCCGCCCTGGAACGACTCGGGCAAGAACCTGCCCTGGGCCATCGCCAGCCGGCTCACGCGCTACCGCGCCCGGGTGTGGACGCCCCGCGGGGCTGAGCTGGCCCCGACCCCCGGCGTCGTGCCCGAACACTTCCTGTCGGCAGGCGGCGCCTTCCGCAACCCGATGCTCACGAACGTCGAGGCCATGGCCCGCCTGCTGGTGCCCGATCCGCGCGTGGGGCTCTGCCACTTCTTCTTCACGCCCACGCCCACCACCGCGCGCGCCGCCGCCCTCGTTCGGCGCCTGAAGCCCCGCACGGCCATCGTCCAGAACGTGAACAGCCTGCCCCGCGAGCCCGAGGCGCTCGGGCGGCTGCTCTTCGGTGATCGCGTGGTGGTCCTCTCGCTCCACGCCGAGTCGCTGATCGGCGACAGCGTAGCCCCGGGCCGCGTCGTGCGCATCGCCCCCTGCGTGCCGCCCTTCGACCCGGCGCTGCTCGCGACCCCGCGTACGGCGCGCCCCACGTTCGTGTACGCCGGCGACCTCGAGTTCTCCACGGGCGCCGTGAGGGTGGCCGAGGCCGTGCCCGCCCTGCTGCGCGAGATCGAGGCCGACGTGCTCTTCGCCTGCCGCGCCAAGACCGAGCGGGCGCGTGTCATCGAACAATCCGTCCGCCACCTGCTGGCCTCGGCGCACGTGCCCGACGAGCGCGTACGCTGGCTCGGAGAGATCGACGACCTGCCCGCCGTGCTGGCGTCGGCCACGGCCCTGCTGCTGCCGGTCGACACGCTGTACGCCAAGATGGACCTGCCGCTGGTGGCGCTCGAGGCGTTGCAGCTCGGCACGCCGTGCATCCTCAGCGACCTGCCGCCCCTGCGCGAGCTGGCGGCCGCCGGCGGCTCGGTGCTGGTCGACCCCGCCGACCCCCTGGCGCTGGCCGCCGCCATGGCGCGCCTGGCCCGCGACGACCACGCCTGGAGCGAGCTCTCGGAGGCCGGCCGGGCCGCGTGGCGCACCACCTTCCACCCCGACGTGATCGTGCCGGCGTACGAGGACCTGTACGACACGTTGCTGGCGTGAGGACTCTCATGAAACGCGACAACCGCAGCTACTACGACGCCTTCTCGGCGGGGTACGACGACCGGCGCGACGTGGGCTACCACCGGCTGATCGACGACCTCGAGGCCGAGGTGGCGCGGCCCTACGTGCAGGGCAAGCAGGTGCTCGAGGCGGGCTGCGGTACCGGGCTGATCCTGGACCGCATGGCCGGCGAGGCGACCCGGGTGGTGGGGATCGACCTGTCCATGGGCATGGTCGCCCGCGCCCGCGACCGGGGACACCGCGTGGTGCAGGCCGATCTGCGCTTCCTGCCCTTCCCCGACGCGTCGTTCGACACGGTGACGTCGTTCAAGGTGCTGGCGCACGTGCCGAAGCCCGAGCGCGCCGTGGCCGAGCTGGCGCGGGTGCTGCGCCCCGGCGGGCACCTGGTGCTCGAGTTCTACAACCGGCACAGCCTGCGCCACGTGATTCGCGCCCTGCGCCCGAGCTTCAGCACCTCGAAGGACTTCGCCGAGGACGCCATCCAGACCACGTTCCTGTCGCCGGGCGAGATCGTGGCGCTCCTGCCCGAGGGCTTCACGGTGAAGGAGCTCCGCGGCATCCGCGGCTTCACGCTCGTACCCGGGACGCTGCGGTGGCCGCTGCTGGGGCCGGCCCTGCAGGCCGCCGAGCGCCGGTTCACGTGGTCGCGTCTGTCGCGCTGGGGCGGGTTCCTGATCGTCGTGGCAGAGAAGCCCGCCTGACCGCGGGCGAAGCTGGAGGTGGTCGTGCTCGCACGTGCCCCGGCCCTCGTGATCGCCGCCCTGGTCCTGCTGGCGCCGCCGACGGCCCGCGCCTACGAGACGCTGACCGAGCGCGTCGAGATGTCCGACGGGGTCGGCCTGACGACCGTCGTGTACCTGCCCACCACCGGCCAGGCGCCGTGGCCCGCGCTGCTGGCTCGCACGCCCTACTCCATGGACAGCTACGGCGGCGGCCTGATCCTCGACGGGCTGTTGCTCGCGACCAACCTGGGCTTCGCCGTGGCCATCCAGGACACGCGCGGCACGGGCCAGTCCGAGGGCGAGGCCCAGCCCTTCTCGACCGATCGCGCCGACGGGCTCGAGACGCTGCTGTGGACGCTCATCCAGCCCTGGTGCAACGGCGAGGTGTTGCAGGTGGGCGCGTCGGCCATCGGCATCCCGGCCTACCTGATGGCGCCCGGCGCCGATCCGGGCCTCACGTGCCAGGCGCTGGCCATCGCCACCCCCGACGTGTATGCCCACGCCGCCTACCAGGGCGGCGCGCTGCGCGAGAGCGACGTGGTGCAGTGGGCCAACTGGCTGGGCCTGCCCGAGCTCGTGCCCCAGGTGCTCGCGCACCGCGACTGCGACGCCTTCTGGGACCCCGTGCGCGTGACGGGGATGGGGGCCGACGTGCGCGTGGCGGCGCTGCACGTGGGCGGCTGGTACGACCTGTTCGTGCAGGGCAACCTCGACGGCTTCTCGATGTACCGCCAGAGCGCCGACCCCTTCGCCGCCGACCACCAGTACCTGGTGCTGGGGCCGTGGTACCACCACGGGCTCGGCGAGACGACCGTGGGCGACTTCGTGCTGCCGCCCTCGGCCAAGTGGGACCTGGTGATGAACCTGATGGCCTGGACCACGTGGTGCACGAAGGGCACGGGGATCGTCCTCAACTGGCCGCGCGTGCGCTATTGGGTCTTCGGCGCGGTCGGCGAGGAGGGCGCCCCCGGGAACGCGTGGCGCGACGCCGACGACTGGCCGCCGCCCGCGGTGCCGACGCCCCTGTACCTGGCCCCCGGCGGGCGGCTCGAGGCCACGGCGCCGGTCGAGCCCTTCGTGGCGAGCGTGCCCTTCGACCCCGCCGACCCTTCGCCCACGCGCGGCGGTCGCAACCTGGCCATCGACGCCGGTCCCCGCGACCAGGCCCCCGAGGTCGAGGCCCGCGCCGACGCGCTGCTGTTCACCACCCTGCCGCTGACCGAGCCCCTCGAGGCCGTGGGGCGTGTCACCGTGCGCCTGCGCGTGGCCACCGACGGCCCGGACGGCGACGTGGCGGTGCGCCTGACCGACGTGTACCCCGACGGCCGCTCGATGCTGGTCGCCGACGGCATCCAGCGCCTGAGCCGGCGAGAGGGCTGCGAGCACGAGGTGGCCGTGGTGCCCGGCGAGCCGGTCGACGTCGAGGTCGACCTGTGGAGCGTGGCCTGGATCTTCAACGCCGGGCACCGGGTGCGCGTCGTCGTGACCGGCTCCAACTACCCGCGCTTCGAGCGCACGCCGGCGCTGATGCCCGCCGAGGGCGCGCCCGTGCCGATCACGCTGACGCTGTCGAGCTCGCCCGAGGCCCCGGCGGCCCTGGTGCTGCCCGTGCCCCTGCCACCCGTCGAACCGGAGCCCGAGCCCGAGGCGCTCGCCGAGGCGATCGACGCCGCCGAGGCCACGCCCGAGCCCGCACCGGCCGAGGTCGTCGAGGTCACAGAGGCCGTGGAGACCACGGAAGGCGTGGAGACCGTGGAGGCCGGGCACGCGCACGCCGACGGCACGGACGCCGACGGCGCCGGGCTGTCCGAGGTGATTCGCCCCCCCGACGAGGCCGAGGTGACGCCGGCGGCCGACCAGGTCGAGGTTGCCCCGGGCGCCGACGACGATCGCGAGGCCGGCGGCTCGGGCAGCGGCTGCGCGCTCGCGAATCGGCCCGCCGCGGCCGCCGGCGCCCTGCCCTTCCTGGCCCTCCTGGCCGTGCTCGTCATTCGCCGGCGGGCTCGACGATAGCCGCTCCCAGCGCGTCGGCGGTCAGGCGCACCACGCGCGCGTCGCCGTCGTTCGACTCGAGGCGCAGCCCGGTGCTGCCCGCGCTCGGGAACACCAGGCTCGTGAGCGCGGTCGGGCCCGCGAAGACCTCGACCGAGCAGTGATCGACCAGCACCCGCAGCGAGACGCGCCCTCCGTCGAGCGCCAGCGGCCCCTCGTGGCGCGCGGCGAAGCGCGGGTGGAAGCCGGTCGCACCCGAGCCCGTGCGATCGACGTAGAGCACGCCGTCGGCCGCGCGCACGCCCACCACCGTCGAGCCCTCGGCCCCGGCCAGCACGTGCAGCCGCACATCGGACGCGCCCCGGGGCTCGAGCTCGAGGCGCAGGTCGAGCCCGTCGCCGACGTCCCCCAGATCGAGCAAGCCCTCCACCGCCAGGTCGGCCCGATCGACGACGCGCTCGCCCCGCAGCCCGTCGAGTTCGGCGATCGGTGCCTGCACGAGGCGCGCGCCCGCGGGCGTCGGCACCAGCGACAACTGGCGCGGCACGGTCATGGCGCCGCGCCACGCCTCGGTGGGCACCGACATCGCGTAGGCCCAGTGGCTCATCCACGCCACCCACACCACGCGCCCCTCCGGATCGCCGCTCCAGGCCTGGGCCGCGTAGAAGTCCGGGCCGAAGTCGGTGGTCCGGGGCTCCGGCGTCTCCGGTACGAACGTCGCCCCGTCGAACTCCCCGACCCAGTAGCGCGAGGGCGGGCTCGCGTCGCCCGGCCCCCGGTTCAGGTCGACCTTGAAGACCCAGCGCGCCCCGCCGCCGGCCAGGGGCAGGTGCAGCAGCGCGGGGCACTCCCAGACCCCCGCCAGCGCGACGGGCGGGCGGATCTCGCCCACCGGCGACCACCGCACCAGGTCGGTCGAGCGATAGATCCGAGCGTGGTCGCCCGCCGCCAGCACCAGGCGCCAGTCGTCGCCGTACCGGAACACCTGCGGATCGCGGAAGTCGGCGACGCCGGGGTTGGGGAGCACGGGGTTCCCGGGAAAGAGCGTCCAGGTGCGGCCGCGATCGACGCTGGTGGCCAGGCCCTGCTTCTCGGTGCCGTCGTCGCCGCCGTGGAACGTGAGCGCCGCGATCAGGCACCGCGCCCCCGAAGCGCCCGCGCAGACGGCCGCGGCGTCGCCGTCGACCGCCACCGCGCTACCCGAGAACGCCAGCCCCAGGTGCGGATCGGGCACGATGGCCAGCGGCAGGTCGGTCCAGCGCACGCGATCCGTCGAGGCGGCGTGCCCCCACGACATCGGTCCGAAGAAGTACGTGGACTCGGGGTTGGCCTGGTAGAAGAGGTGGTAAACCCCGCCGTCGACCACCAGCCCGTTCGGGTCGTTCATCCACGCGGAGGGAGGCGTGAAGTGGTAGCGAGGCCGCCACGCTCCGCCGCGCGGCTCGGCGACGCCGCCGAGGTCGGGCAGATCGACGACCGAGGCATCCTCGCGCGCGTCGGCTGCGGCGTCAGCCACCGCGTCACCATCGGCTCCACCGGAGCACGCGCCCTGCGCGCCCACGGCCAACCCTGCCCACGCCAACGCCCACCCGATCGCGCGAATCCGGCGCATCACCAAGACCCCCGAGCGTCGATCACGGTTGACCCGAACTGTACCGCACCAACACGCCGCCGCCGAGCCCGTACTGACCGTCGCGATTGGCCGCGGGCTTTGCCGGAGCTTGACAGAGGCCCGCCGTGAGAGTACGAAATCTTCGAAACTCGAATTGAGCCCGGGCATCGACCAGGGGGTCGGTTTCCCAGGCGCAGCATGCGCTCAGGAGGATTCCATGGCCTGCACGACCTGCTCCCGCTCCGCTCCAGCGGCTCCCAGCACCGACCGCCTGATCGCGTTGCCCGCGGGATCTCCGATCAGCGCTTCGGCCAAGGTCCTGGCCGGCACCTTCGCCGAGGAGGTCACGGCGCGCTTCATCGCGACCGATGACCAGCCTGACCTTCGCTCGATCCTGCCGACGGCCGTCGTGCTCACCAAGGCGGTCGAGGTTCGCATCATCACGAAGAACGCCGCCCAGAAGCGCATCGAGGTCGTCTTCTCGAACGTCGACTACCAGGGCAAGGACGGCACCAAGGTGCAGGTCTTCGCGGGGAAGAGCATCGTCGATCCGGTCGGATGGCACCCGATCCCGGACGGAAGTGTGGCACACACCGTCAATCAGCGCCTCTACGACAGCAACGGCAAGGTGAACGGCGGCAAGATTGCGTTTCAGGACATGGTGAACGAAGGAAACTTCGTCGTACTCGTCGCCCTGTAGAACAGGCTGCTGGCCGACTCGCTCTGCCTCACCCCCCCCACTCCCCCCGCACCATGACGCGCTCCACGGGGTTTCGCCCGAGCTCGTAGGGGATCTGCACGTAGCTGCTCACGTCCATGACGCACAGGTCTGCGTCACGGCCCTCGGCCAGGAGGCCCGCCCTGTCTTCGCGCGCGAGCGCCGCGGCCGCCCGGCGCGTCACGCCCAGGAGCGCCTCGGCGGGGGTCAGCTTCAACTGCGTGCAGCCCAGCGTGGTCATCAGGGGCAGGTGCGCGGTGGGCGACGAGCCCGGGTTCAGGTCGGTCGAGAGCGCCGGTAGCGCCCCCGCGTCAGCCAGGCGGCGCGCCGGGGCCCAGTCGCGCTTCCCCAGGAAGAGGGTGGCGCCGGGCAGCAGCACGGGCACCGTGGAGCTGGCCGCGAGCAGCGCGACGTCGCGGTCGTCGACGGCCTCGAGGTGATCGGCCGACGCGGCGCCGAGCTCGACGGCCAGCGCCGTGGCCCCGGTGCGGGTCAGCTGCTCGGCGTGCACCTTGACCTTCAACCCCAGGCCCAGCGCGCGCTCGAGCACGCGGCGCGTCTCGTCCAGCGTGAACGCGCCCGTCTCGCAGAACGCGTCGCAGAACTCCGCCAACCCGCGCGCGGCCACCTCGGGCAGCAGCTCGTCGGTCAGCAGGCGCAGGTAGCGCTCGCGGTCGGCGCGGTGCTCGCGGGGCACGACGTGGGCGCCGAGGAAGGTGGGCACGAGCGTCAGGGGCGTCTGCGTCCGAAGGCGCCTCACGGCCTCGAGCAGCGTGAGCTCGGTGGCCGCGTCGAGCCCGTAGCCGCTCTTGATCTCGACGGTGGTCGCGCCATGGCGGGCCAGCGCCTGCAGCCGGGGCAGCGCCAGCTGCACGAGGGCCTCGAGGCCGGCCGCGCGCGTCGCGTCGACCGTGGTCTGGATGCCACCGCCCAGGCGCGCGATCTCTTCGTAGCTGAGGCCGCGCACGCGTCGCTCGAAGTCGGCCGTCCGGTCGCCGGCGTAGACCGCGTGCGTGTGGCACTCGACCCAGCCGGGCGTCACCACGCGGCCCCCGAGGTCCTGCCGTTCGGGATCGTGCGCATACTCGGGAGGAAGGTCGGCCGCCCGCCCCTTCCAGGCCACCCGGCCGTCGCGGACGACCAACGCGGCGCCCGGGATGAGCCCCAGGGCCGCGTCGGCCCCGTGCTCGAGGGGACCGTCCATGCAGAGCAACTCGCCGATGCCTTCGAGGATCATGGCTCGTCTCCCACGACACCCTCACGCTCGTACCACGGACACTCGAAAAGCGCCAGCCGGCCTCGCGCTCGCGGCATGGAGTCGTTGCATTCCGCGAGGGTTCCGCATAAAGTCACCGGAACGATTGACTCCTTGCCACGGTGACCCGCGATGAAGTGCCCGTCCTGTGGTCGCATGTTGCTGGATGGCGCGTCGTTCTGCCCCTACTGCGGCACGACCGATATGACCGGCGCGACCAAGCCCGCTCCCAGGGCTCCGGTAGACCAGCCCGCCGACGAGGAGGAGTCCTCGTCGACCATGGTCATGCAGGTCACGCCCGAGATGATGAAGGCCAGCCTCTACGGGGGCGCCAAGAAGCCCGACGCCGACGACTCCCCCGCCGGGCCCTCCGCCGGCGCGCCCACGCCCCGGCCCGCGCCCGCGCCCGCCAAGCCGACCGACGCCGCCAAGGCCACGATGATCGGCCTGGGGTTGCCCGACCTGCAAAAGCCTGCACCACGCCAAGCCGAGCCCAAGAAGACCATCATGGGGCTCGGGCTGGCCGACATCGTGAAGGCCCAGGCCGAGGCCGAGCAGAAGGTCGACGACCGCCCACCGACGCCGCAGCCGGCTCCGTCGCCGCAGCCGAAGGCCCCCGCGCGCGAAGCCAAGGCGACCATCGTCGGGCTGGGGCTCGGCGACATCGTGAAGGCCCAGGAGCAAGCCGCCGCCGACCAGCGCGCACCCGAGGTCCCCGCGTCCGTGCCCGTTGCCCCGACCCCGGCCGAGCCCTCCCCCAAGGCGGCGGGCCTGCAGCCCTTCGAGCTCGACGGCGTCGAGGACTTCTCCGAAGAGACCACCGACGAGTCCGCGCTCTCGGCCGAGTTCCACCCCGCCGACGAGGTGGTGCTGCGCCTGGCGCGCGAGCTGCCGCTCCTCGAGAACGACGTCGAGACCCTGCAGTTCCTGCCCCCGACGGGCGGCCTGTTCAGCTTGTTCGCCTACGCGTCGCGCGCGCGCCAGGTGCGCTCCGAGATCGCCCTGCTGCGCGACACGCTGAAGGCCCGCCGCGGCCTGCTCACCGCCGAGAAGAAGAAGGCCTACCAGCACCTCGGCCACCTGGGCTGGATGAAGGGCATCCGCATCGTCGGCCTCGACTCGTACGTGTCCGAGCTCGCGTTCTTCAAGGAGCAGCTCGAGAACCTCGACCAGCAGAAGGCCACGGTCCGCGCCGGCGCCCTGGGCGCGCAGGCCGATCGCTACGCCACCGACCAGCGCAACCTCAAGTACCTCGAGTTCGATGTCGCGCGGCCCGAGACGTGGCGCGAAGAGTCGCAGCTGCTCGAGTACAAGACGCGCAACCTTACGCACGAGATCGAGTACCTGCGCGGCATCATCGCCCGCGTCACCCGCGCCGACGCGCGCGCGAACCTCGAGAACCTCTTGAAAGATCGCGAGTTCCTGCTCGAGAACGCCGGCCGCAAGCAGCGCGAGCTCTCGTCGCGCGAGGCCCAGCACGCCGAGCGCGCCGAAGCCCTGACCGCCGAGCGCGATCGCCTGAGCGCCCGCATGTCGCGCGCCTCGGTCGACCTCGATCGCGGCCTGGCCTCGCTCGAGCGGGAGGAGCGCGAGATCCTGGCCAAGGTGGGCCCGTCGCTCGAGAAGATGGGCGAGATCATCACGGCGTCGCAGGCCGTGCGCGGCGACGTGCACAAGGACCTGAAGCAGCAGGTCGAGGTCGTGCAACGCCTCGAGGACTGGCTGCAGCGCGAGAACCTGTTTGTCATGAAGCTGAAGGACGTCGAGGGCCGCGTCGACCTGAAGCGCGTCAGCCAGGCTCGCATCTTCCTGGCCAGCCTGATCGTGCTCGGCGTCGGCTTCGCGGGCGTCGCCACGCTGATCGTGCTCTACGTCGCGGGCGTCCTCTCCTGAGCCGGAAGGCTCTTGGCAATTCCCGTTTCAGCTCAATCGATTGGCGAAGATCCGCGCGACTTTTTTGCGCCCCTCTCCGACCGGCCGTACGGTGAACGTTGCCACTCGCAACGCAGCATTCGGGGGGGTGAAGCCATGGTAGGCATCGTCGTCGCGGTCGGCAGCATCGGACTCTCGCTCCTGCTCTGCCGCACCCTGAATCGCGTGGTGCTCGGCGCGCTGCTGAACACCTACAAGCGCTGAGGATCGTTCGGTCCCCGTCGGAATCCCGCCCCCAGCCCCTAGTCGCAGTACATGTCGGAGGCGCGCAGAACGGCCTTGCAGGTCGCGGACGTGCAGTAGGTGTCCTGCTTGCGCAGGTAGGCCTTGCAGTCGTCGGTCTTGCAGTAGATGTCCTGCTTCCGGAGGATGGCCTTGCAGTCGTCGGTCTTGCAGTAGATGTCCTGCTTCCGGAGCACGGCCTTGCAGTCGTCGGTGTCGCAGTAGATGTCGTTGCCGCGCAGCAGGGCCTTGCAGTCGCCCGACTGGCAGTAGATGTCCTGGCCGTTCACGAGCGCCTTGCAGTCGTCGCGGCTCCACTGGCGGTACCCGACCTCGAGGGGTCCGGGCGGCGCCGCGAGGAGCAGAACGAGGACGAGGGCGTGGACCATGCGGAACCTCCATCAACGCGGCAGGTCTTCAGGGTATCGAGAAGCAAGCAGCGTCTCAACCACTTTCTCGGTGGCGCGCGGCAACGGAACGTCGCGAAGCAGGGCGGGATTCACGTAGCGCAGCTCGTCGGAGGCCAGGGGCCGGGCCTCGCCGCCGCGGATACGGCAGTGGAACGCGGTGAGCGTGATGCGGAAGTGCGAGTAGGCGTGCTTCACCGTGGCACAGGGCGGACCCACCTCGACGTCGAGCCCGGTCTCCTCGAGGATCTCGCGGTGGCAGGCGGCCTCGAGGCTCTCGCCGGGACGACGCTTCCCGCCGGGCAGCTCCCAGAGCCCGCCCAGCATGGCGGTGACCGGGCGGCGCGCGATCAGGATCCTCCCGTCGCGCCACACGACGCCCACGGCCACGTCGTAGTGGGGCGTGGCGGCCTTCGGCGCCTTCACGGGCAACTGGTCGACCCGCCCCTCGGCGACCGCGGCGCAGTCGGCGACGAGCGGGCAGGCGGGGCACGCCGGGCTCCTCGGGGTGCACACCAGGGCGCCGAGCTCCATGACGGCGTTGTTGAACGTGCCGGGGTCCACGGGGCCTCGACCGGGCTCGGCCGCTTCGAGGATCGCGGCCGCCAGCAACCGCTGGATGGCCCGCCGCACGGCGGGAGAGCGCACGTCGTCCCGGAGAGCCAGGAACCGCGCGAACACGCGCAGCACGTTGCCGTCGATCACGGGCACGGCCTCGCCGAAGGCCATGCTGGCGATGGCCGCGGCGGTGTACGGCCCCACGCCCGGCAAGGAGGCGAGGCCTTCGGCGGTCTCGGGGAAGCGCCCGGCGTGTACCTCGATCACCCGGCGCGCCGCGGCGTGCAGGCTTCGCGCGCGCGAGTAGTAGCCGAGCCCCGCCCACAGCTTCAGGACCTCCTGCAGGTCGGCCGCGGCCAGCGCCTCGACGGTGGGGAAGCGCTGCCGGAAGCGCTCGAAGTACGGCAGCACCGTTTCGACGCGCGTCTGCTGCAGCATGACCTCGCTGAGCCACGTCTCGTAGGGCGACACGGCCTCGCGCCAGGGCAGGCTGCGACCGTTCTCCGCGTACCAGGCCAGCAGCCGCGGGACGAAGTCCATGTCAGAATTGAACGTTCGGGGACGTCATGAACAGGCTCTTCAGGTCCTCGTCGAGGAAGCGCAGCCCGACGCCCACGAAGCCGTCGCGCCGGTCGGCGTTGGCCAGGTCGTCGGCGCCCGCCGAGAGGAAGAAGAAGCGCAGGAACTGGAACTGCAGGAAGGCGCGCACCCGCGGGTTGGTGCCGGCCACGCCCAGGTCGAAGCACTCGCCGGTGAGCGTCAGGTGGTTCCGCCACACGTCGAGGTCGAGGCCGGCGCCCCCGCTCGACTCGAGGATCCCGAGCCGCCAGGTGGTGAACCACAGGCGCTTGGCCAGCTGCAACGAGAACTTCAGGCGATCCTCGGTGGTGGTCACGGTCTCGTGCACGATGGGCGACGCCTTGGGATCATCGGTCACCGTGGTCCGGAAGTACGACGACACGGTGCCGCGCGGCTGGTCGATCAGCTCGAACAGGTAGTAGGTGTCGTCGCGGGGCTGCAGGCGCAGGCTGAAGGCGGTGCGGAACGTCTCGCTCCGGGCGTAGTAGTCGGTGCGCACGCCGATGTGCGTCTGCAGGCGCACGATCTTGGTCACGAAGTCGCTGGCGCCCGCCATGGTGTCCTCGAGGTCGTTCACCAGGCGGTCGTCGTTCACCAGGCGCCCGACGGTGCCGTCGCCGCGATCGACCTTGCGCGCCACGTGGTGCAGCGTGTCCAGGGTCTCCTGCAGGATGTCGAGGCTCTCCTCGACCTTTTCGAGGGTGCCCTTGATGGTGCCGAGGCTCTGCTGCACGTCGGGGCCGCTCTGCCCGACGATGCCGCGCACGTCGGAGGTGATGGCGCGCAGGTTCTCGAGCGAGGCGCGGATCAGCTCGCCGGACTCGGCGCTGATGCGCTCGGCGTTGGCCGAGAAGCGCTCGACGTTCTGGATGATCTCGACGATGGACTGGCTCTGGTTCGCGACGCCGCCTTCCATGAAGGTGCGCACGTCGGCGGTGATCTTCTGCAGGTTCTCGGCCGACTTCGCCACGCTCTCGGAGATGGTGGCCATGCGCTCGGCGCCCTGCTCGCCGCCCAGCGTCAGCTTCAGGTTCTCGGTGACCGCCGTGAGGTCGACCAGGATCTTGTTCATGGCCGGCAGGATGTCGGCGCCCTGGTCCATCTTGCTCATGACGGCGTCGATGCCCGAGATCGAGACCACGTTGCGGATGTGCCCGCCGTCGGCGATGGGCGGGCCCTCGATGCCGGGCACGATCTCGAGGTAGTAGTCGCCGAGCAGCGAGCCTTGCAGGCGACGGATGAGCGTTCCGTTGCGATAGAACCCGGACTCGTCCTGCACGCCCTCGGGCAGCTTGATCGTGGCGTCGAGCCGTACGGCCACCAGGGCCTTGCGGACGTTGTCGGGATCGAGCTCGATGCGCTGGATGACGCCGACGGGGATTCCCGAGATGGTGACGCGCGAGCCCTTCACGAGGCCGCTGGCGTCGTCGAAGCGCCCGAGCACGAGGTACGTGTCGCCGCTGGTGCCGCTGTCGCTCTCGACGGTGCGGAACATATAGACCAGCATGACGATACCCGCCAGGAACAGCAGGCCGACCGCGAAGGGTGCCTTGAGCCTCGACATCATGCCGCGCCCCCACCCTTGCTGGCCAGGGCCGCGTCGATGGACACGCCCGACGAGCGAAGGAACTCCTGCACGCGCGGGTTCTCCGAGCGCACGATGTCGGCGGCCGCGCCATAGGCCGCTATGCGGCCCTCGTAGACGAACGCTACGTAGTCGGCGATCCGGAAGGCCGAGGCCATGTCGTGGCTGATCACGATGGACGTCACGTGGAACTTCTCCTGCGCCTCGAGGATCATCTCGTCGACCTGGCGCGTCGTGACGGGGTCGAGGCCCGTGGTGGGCTCGTCGTAGATCATGATCTTGGGGTTCAGGATGGCCGCGCGCGCGAGGCCCACGCGCTTGCGCATGCCGCCCGACAGCTCGGCGGGGAACTTGCGCTCGGCCCCCTGGAGGCCCAGCACGCGCAGCTGGTTCGCCACGCGAGCGGGGATCTCGCGGCGCGGGACGCGGCGCTCGACCAACGGGAACGCGACGTTCTCGTAGACCGTCATCGAATCGAACAGCGCCGCCTGCTGGAACACCATGCCGAACTTGCTCCGCAACCGGGTCAGGGCCTGGCCCTGGAGGCCGGCCAGCCGCTCGCCGTCGACCACGATCTCGCCGCCGGTCGGCGTGAGCAGCCCGATCATCAGCTTGACGAGCACGGTCTTGCCCGAGCCGCTGCCCCCGATGATAACGGTGATACGCCCCTCCGCAACATCGAGATCGACGCCCTTCAGGACCTCGTACTCGCCGAAGCTCTTGCGGACGTCGCGCACGGTGAGGATGGGATCGGGCATGTCAGTACATCGCCAGGGTGAGGAAGTAGTCGCCGACGAAGATGAGGATCGACGACGTGACGACCGCCTGGGTGGTCGCGAGGCCGACCCCGCGGGCGCCGCCGCCGGCGTGGAAGCCCCTGTAGCAGCTGACGGTGGCCACGATGGTCCCGAACACCAAGGCCTTGACCATGCCGTTGATCAGGTCGGCCGCCTCGGACCAGGTGATGACCTTGTTCATGAAGAAGCCCGGATCGCCGTTCAGGATGACCGTGGACACGACCCACGCGCCGATCATCCCCACGAACACGAAGGCCGCGTTCAGGAGCGGCATCATGACCGTGGTCGCCAGCAGGCGCGGCGTGACCAGGTACTGCACCGGGTTCACCGCCAGCGCCTCGAGGGCGTCGATCTGCTCGGTGACGCGCATGGTGCCGAGCTCGGTGGCCATGGCCGAGCCCACGCGCGCCGTGACCATCAGGGCCGTGAGCACGGGGCCCAGCTCGCGCGCCAGCGACAGCGCCACCGTGCCGCCCACCATGCTCTCGGCGTTGAACATGTGGAAGGCGTGCTGGG
>Ga0172369_10001547_pt1 | contig 33026 bp, 26 predicted proteins | sample LakKiv25m_FD_114539 | JGI IMG/M metagenome (GOLD analysis project Ga0172369, IMG submission 114539) | Freshwater microbial communities from Kabuno Bay, South-Kivu, Congo - kab_022012_11.25m | ecosystem: Environmental > Aquatic > Freshwater > Lake | place: Democratic Republic of the Congo... | reverse complement strand
CGTGTTGCGTATTCCGTGTTGCGTATTCCGTGTTGCGTATTCCGTGTTGCGTATTCCGTGTTGCGTATTCCGTGTTCCGTATGGCGTATCGCGCTGCACATGGTGGGGTTGAAGAAAAACCGCATCCCGTTTCATGCTCCACTCCCCACGCTCTACGCTCTACGCACTACGCTCTACGCACCACGCTCCACGCCTCACGCCCTCGCCACCGGCATCTGCACCTCGGTCACGAAGTCCCTCGGATCTTTCGCGGTGTCCATCGCCACCAGGTACACCTCACGGTTGGGGCCGACGATGCGATAACCATTGGCCTGCACCCACGCCATGATGGCACCGTACGCCTCGCCAAAACCCTCGTATGAGCCGTGGTGGACGACGCTCGCCATCTCGTACGCCGGCAGGTCGTGGATCTGCACCCCCTCGCCCTCGGCCAGCGGGGCGTCCACCGGCTCGCAGACCTCCACGTCCACGTCCCGCTCTCGGTACTCCGTATCATGATACACCGTCAGGCAGGGCCCGGTCGGCGTGAAATTGTGTTGGGCCAGGTAAGCTCCCAACGCATTCCACAGCGCGCCCTGATCCCCGTAGTTCGACACGATCTCGCGCAGCGCCGCAACCCGCAGCGTTGGCACCTTCTTGATCACAACGTCATAAACGGACATCTTGCCCTCCTCTTGGATCTGTCTGAGCCGGGCTTCGATGCGCACCAGCCGCGCCTGCTCGATCCCCATCTGCTGCTGCACCTCGGCACGTTTCAGCCGCAACATACCTTCGAGCTGTGCGGGTGACACGCCTTCCCGCAGCGCCTGGGCAACCTGTTCCAGCGTGAAACCCAGGTCCTTCAACGCCAGGATGCGGTTGAGCCGGGGCAATTGCTCGGCTGCATAGTAGCGATAGCCGGTGAACCGATCCACCTCGGCAGGCCGCAGCAGTCCCATCTCGTCGTAGTAGCGCAGCGCTTTTACCGAAACCCGGCTGAGCCTCGAAAAGTCACCGATCTTGAGCACGTTCTCCCTCCGCGGCGGGCACTCTTGAAGATCTTCTGGACGGAGCATACACCCTCCGGTAGGAGGAGAGTCAAGAGGGAATGGGAAGATGTTTTGGAGTGTATACCTCTGGGTTGACGCAGTTCGGTAACTGGCGTCCGGCCAGCCCGGCCAACAGGTTCTCGCAGGCCAGCTCGGCCATCTTCTTGCGCGTGCCGTGCGTCGCCGAGCCGATGTGCGGAAGCACAAGGCAGTTCGGCAGGCCGTAAAGCGGATGATCCGGCGGCAGCGGCTCGGGCACCGTGACATCGAGCGCGGCGCCGGCGATCCACCCCTCCGTCAGTGCACGGACCAGCGCATCCTGATCCACCACCGGCCCGCGCGAGGTGTTCACCAGGATAGCGTTCGGCTTCATCGCCCGCAGCGCCGCCTCGCCGATCAACCCCCGCGTCTCGGGCGTCAACAGGCAGTGCAGCGTCACGAAATCGCTGGTCCGCAAGAGCAGATCGAGCGGCACCCGCACCGCGCCGAACTCCCGCTCGGCCACGTCATGGACGCCGGGGTCGGCATAGAGGATGCGCAACCCGAAGCCGCGCGCCCGCCGCGCCACCGCGTACCCGATCTTCCCCATGCCGACGATGCCGAGGGTCGCGCCCGCCAGGTCGGCGCCCAGCCAGCCGGTCGGCGACCAGGTGGTCCAGCGCCCCTCACGGGCATCGGCCGCGGCCTCGGGCAGGCGCCGGGCAGCCGCCAGCAGCAAGGTCATCGCCAGGTCGGCTGTCGCGTCGGTGAGCACGCCGGGCGTGTTGCTCACCGGGATGCCGCGGCGGGTGCACGCGGCGACGTCGACGTTGTCGTAGCCTACCGCCATATTGCTGACAACCCGTAGCCTCGGCGCCCGGCTGAGCAACGCCTCGTCCACACGCACGGTCAGCAAGCACAACAGACCGTCCGCGTCGGCCAGCCGTTCGGCAAGCTCCGGCGCCAGGCTTGTCGCGTCCACAGGCCCCACGAGCGTCTCGCACCTCCCGGCCAGGGAAGACAGCCAATCGGGGGGCAGCGTGTGGGTGACGAGAGCCAAGGGGAGTTCGGATGAGACAGACATGTGATTGCCTCCGATTGGGATAGGATTCTACTGCAATACCCGGATGTCACGCGGGTCAATCTCAAGGGGCTTCCCGCTCACCTGAACCATCTGCGCCTCGTCAGTGAAATTCAACAGGAGTGTGTAGGGACCACGTCGCGCGGCGATGACACCCGCCGGCAGCTCATCGGCCAAGGGGGTCACGCCTGCCTGGGCCGCCAGGTGCGTCATGAGGGCCGACGCCTGCGCCTCCGTGGGATACCAACCCAGGTAGAGCGCCCGTCCGGCTCCCACTGGGCGAGCCGTGAGCGCCGCCTGCCCGGCGTAAGGACCATCGACGTAACGCGCCAGCACCGCCGTGTCCGGCGCCGCCGCTAGCGACTCGGCCCAGAAGCTGGCCGGCCCCGCCAGGCCCGGCAGATCCGTCACCAGGTCGAACCCGACACCCGGCGGCAGGCTACCCCAGTCGGCCACTGTGGCGCCCACCAGGTCGCGCAGGACACCGGGCAGCGGTTGATCGGTGACCAGATTAGCGGGCGTCTTGAACCCGGAGCGCACGCCCAGCAATACCGTCCCGCCGGCGTTGGCGTAGCCGGACAGTCGATCGGCAAGCGTCTGGTGAGCCAAAAACGCGCTCGGCGCCACCACAATTCTATAGCGCGCCAGATCGGCATCCGGCGCGACGACATCGATGGGGATGCCCAGCTTCTCGCACGCTCGATAGAAAACGAACAGGTGTCGGAAATAGGTCAGATCGTGGCGGTGAGGCTGAATCTGGATCGCCCACAGGTTCTCGTAGTCCAGCAGCAGGGCAATTTCCGCCGTGGTAGAGTGCGCGCTGATCTCGGCCATGATCGCCCGCTCGTCCTTCATCTTCAGCAGCTCGTTGTAGCCGCCGGCCGGCGACGCGTCGTGATGCAACAAACCCGAATGATGCTGCTCAAACCCAAAGCGACCGGGGCGCCAGCGGAAATACACCACAACCTCCGCGCCCGCGGCCAGCGCGTGCCAGGTCCACAGGCGCACGGTGCCGGGCCGGACGGTGGTGTTGTAGCGGCTCCAGTTGATGCTGCCGCACTGCTGCTCCATCACCCAGAAAGACGCTTGCTTGAAACCGCGGGCCTGCGCGTGGCAGAAGCCGGTCAGGTATGGGTCTCCCACGTCGTAAGCGAACACGCAACCGGGCTTGTCGGGCAGATAGAGGGTTTCCCCCTGGGCCTCGGCGTAACCGGTCGGGTAGGAATCCCACGCTATGAAATCGAGGGGACGGGCCAAAGCGTGGTAATCCAGGTCCTCGAAGTTGCCTAGCGTATTGGTAGTGATGAACTGAGCGGCCGTGTGCTGACGCAGCAGATCGATCTGCATTTGTTGGTATGCAACCGTGGTCTCGGAAGCGAAACGATCGTAGTCCAGCACGTGGCTGGGATTAGGTCCGGTCGGGGTGAGGTTCGGCAGCCTGATTTCCTCCCACCGGCTGTACGCCTGGCTCCAAAAGATCGCGCCCCAGGCCGCGTTCAGCGCATCCAGCGTCCCATATCTGCGCTTGAGCCAATCCCTGAACGCGATCAAGCACTGGTCGCAATAGCAGCGCGCAGTAGCGTGGCAGCCGAACTCGTTGTCGATCTGCCAGCCGATGACTGCCGGATGCCGCCCATAGCGTTCGGCCAGAGCGCGCACGATGCGCTCACTGTGCCGGCGATAAGTGGGGCTGGTGGGACAATAGTGACGTCGCGCGCCACTGTTCCGCACGCGACCCTCGGCGTCCACGGGAAGCGCATCGGGGTAGTCGTGGGTCAGCCAGGCAGGCGGCGCGGCGGTAGGAGTGCCCAATACGACCTGCAAATCCATCCTTGACAAGACGGCGATGGCCTCGTCGAGCCAGCCCCAGGCGAACTTGCCTTCAGCCGGCTCCATGCGTTGCCACGCGAATTCACCGATGCGCACCACGGTGATGCCGGCGTCGCGCATCATCTGCGCGTCGATGGGCCACCGGTCCTGTGGCCAGTGTTCGGGATAATAACAAACACCGAGTTTCATGCGGTCACTCCTGGCAGGTCATTCGGATCGCGTGGGATTGTACCAGACTCCACCCCAAAACGCCTTAATCCCCTGCCGCAATCCGTGGTTTTTCCACCACCGATCACCTGGCAATAGAACGCCTCAAATTTATCAGCGTGTAGGGAGGATTCATCTGGCAGGGCGCGAGGAAGGCAGCTTCTCAAGAAGAGTGTGGCTTAGCCCTTGAGGCCGGTGGTGGCGACACCCTCCACAAAATACTTCTGCGCCAGAAGGAATGCCAGCACCGTCGGCAGGATGGCGAGCGTTGAACCGGCCATGATGTACGGCACATTGGCGTGGTAGCCACCCTGGATATCAGCCAGGCCTTGGGTCACGACATAGTTGTTCCTGTTGTGGATGATGACCAACGGCCAGATGAAGCTATTCCAGGCATAGAGAAAGCTGATCGTCGCTTGGGTCGCCACAGCCGGCAGCGCCAGCGGGGCGAAAATGCCCCAGAGAATGCGGAACCGGCCGGCACCATCGATGATCGCCGCCTCCTCAAGTTCCAGCGGAATGCCCTTGAAGAACTGGCGAAACAGGAAAGTGCCGGAGGCTGTGAACAGCCACGGGATAATCAGTGACTGATACCTGTCCACCCAGTTGAACATCAGCATCAACTTATAGGTCGGGATGAGGATTACCATGAAGGGGATCATGATTGTCCCCAGGTAGGCCCGGAAGATCGCATCGCGGCCCGGGAACTTGAACCGGGCGAAGGCATAGCCGCCCATCATGGACGTGAAGATTTGACCGGCCATCACACACACGGCGACAAACACCGTGTTGAGCATATAGCGACCCATGTTCACCGTGCTGAGCACAGCCCTGTAGTTGCCCCACTCCAGCTTCGATCCGAACGGGGCCAGAATACTGGCGAATGTATCCTGGTTCGTCTTCAGAGAGGTTGTCACCATGAAGAAGAACGGATACGCCATGATGACACCCACAAGGGTCAGGAAGAAGTAGAGCAGGAAGCGCCGGAAAAACGGGACGCGCTCTGAACGACCGATCATAGAATCCCCCTTCTTACTCCTCCACGACCCAACGGCTCGACAGCCGGAACTGCACGGTCGTGATGATGAAGATCAATGCGAAGGAGATCCAGGCCAACGCGCTGGCATAACCCATTTGGAAACGCATGAAGCCCTTCTGATACAGATAGTAAACCAGCGTGATGGTGGCGTTGGCCGGCCCGCCGCGCGTCATGATGTAGGGTTCGGAGAAGACTTGCAGCACGTCGATCAGATTGGTGATCAACACATAAAAGATCGTTGGGGTCACCAGCGGGATGACAATCTTGCGCAGGATCGTGTTACGGCTGCCGCCATCCACCCAACAGGCTTCGATCAAACTGTGCGGGACAGCTTGCAGCGCGGCCAGGAAGATCACCATGTCGTAGCCAATCATACGCCACGCCGTAAGAACGATCAGAGTAAAGAGAGACAGCTTCGGTGTAGTCGGGTCGTTGAGCCAGCCGATTACAGGCAGCGGAATATGCGTCCCGAGGATGCCGTTGATCAGCTTCACGAAAAGACCCAACACGAAGTTAACCGCGCCACCTTCCCGGTAGAAAACCCACAAATACACGAGCGAGACAGCGACTACCGAGGCGACGACCGGCAGATAGTAGAGACCGCGGAAGAACGTCATCCCGCGCAGCTTGGAGTTGAGCAGATACGCCAACAGAAATGCCGGGGCGATCGCAAGGAGGATCACACCCACGGCGTACATAACGGTGTTGCCCAACGCGATCCAGAAGATCCGATCATTCGGCACAATCAGACTGCCAAACGCGCTGAAGAACCCCTTCCCTTCCGCCAGAGCCGAGCTGTAAGCGTCCGGTCGGAAATTCAGCTTCACTGCCTGGGTGAAATTCTGGAGCCAAACCGTCTTGGGTGGTGTCAGTAAATCCCAGTTGGTCAGGCTGTAATACAGCGAGAGCAACAACGGGCCGGCGAAGAAGATCAGAAACCCGAGGATGCTTGGCAACAGGAACAGATAACCCTCAAGCGCCTCTCGGCGACGCCGCGACGACGCCGTGGATCGCCTGGCGAGTGCGGTCACGGTTTGCCTCCAGTCGTGGGGAATGGGGACGCGCGTCGGAAACCAGAACTCAGGGATCAGGAGTCAGGTGGCAGGAGTCAGGGACGGGGATAGACGACGGGGCCAGTATGCGCATCGCCCACCTCCATTCCGAAGTTCTGCCGCTCGATCCCTGATCCCTGATCCCTGATCCCTGATCCCCGAATCCTTACTTCTTGAACTTCGGGTTCGCCTGCGCGCAGGCGTCCTTGGCCATCTGCTCGGCCGTGATCTTGCCTTGCAGCAATTGGTCGATCGCTGGCTGGTAGATACCGGTCACGATCTCGTCCCAGTTGCCGGTCCAGAGGGGAATTTCAGCGACAGCGTAATCCGCACCCTTCAGGAAGGGCATGTTGTCTGCCGGAGGCTTGGAATTGAGGAACGCATCGACAGCCGCCTGGGCCTTGTTCGACGGGATGTTGGTGCCCAGTGCAGCCACCTGGCCCTGAACATCAGCACTGGTGAGCAGCTTCAACACCTGCCAGGCCGCGTCCGGGTTCTTGCTCTTGGCGCTGATCGCATAGGCGCCCCAGAACAACCAGGTACTTTTGCCACCCGGCCCTTCGGGCATCTCAATGACGGCAAAGTCAAACTTGGCGTTCTGGCGGATGCCGGGGGTCATCCAGCGGCCGTTCGGGAACATGCCGACCTTGCCGGCCAGAAAATCGGTCTCACTGACGCCGCCCTCAGCGCCGGGAGGTGGGGCAACCTTGTACTTGTTGAAGATATCGGCCATGAACTGCAAACCGGTGACAGAGCCCGGTAAATCCAGGCCGCAAGCGGTGCGATCGGCGTTGAACAGGCTGCCGCCGCCTGCGTAAGCGAAGTAACCCCACAATCCCCACCAATTGCTGAAGCTGAAGCCGTAGCTGCCGTCACCCGTGACCTTCTGAGCAACCTTGAGGAAATTGTCCCAGTTCCATTGCCCCTTCGCTGCCAAGTCGGCCGGATCGTCAGCGCCTTTGGCCTTGAGCAGGTCCTTGTTGTAATAGATCACCATGGTGGAAATGTCGCGCGGCAGGCCCCACAGCTTGCCGTCGTGCTGTAGCTCTTTCATGGGTGCATCGTAGTAGTCGGTGAGCTTGAAACTGGGGTCTTTGTTGACCAATGGCATGAGGTCGAGCAGGACACCCTTGCTCGCGTAATCGGCCACGCTGGCGCCTGGGATCCAGGTGATGTCGGGCGCGGTCGCAGACGAATACTCGGTGGTCAGTTTGTCAAGGTAGCCCTGCACGGGGGACGGGTCGTAAACCAGCTTGATATTCGGCAGTTTCGCCTGAAGCTCGTCGCTGATCTTCTGGTAGACATTCTGCTCTTCCTGGTTGTCCGGACGGGTACGCCAGCGGATCGTGACCTGCTCGGCAGGGGCGGCAGCAGGCGCCTGGGTCGCTTCCGTCTTGGCTGGGGCGGCCGCAGGCGCAGGGGTAGCGGCCCCACCACAAGCGGTCAGCAGCATGGACAAAATGACGAGAGCGCCGAAAACGGTCAAGAGTTTGGACGACATGGATTCTTCCCTCCTAAAAAGAACTGGTTGTTTGATCTACAAACGGTAGCTTGGAACTGGCTGGACTGCGTTCTCGCGGTGCTTTCATCCCTCCTTCCCCCGAACGGGCGCCGTAGACTGGCGCACCACCAGCTCGGTAGCCAGCCGCACAGCCGTGGGCCCGGTGGCCGGCTTATCCAACAGGTCTATCAACAGGCTGGCGCACGCACGACCGATAGCAAAGGTGTCTTGCCGCAGGGTGGTCAACGGCGGATCGAAGTAGGATGCCAACGGCATGTCGTCGAAACCGACAACGGAAAGATCCTGCGGCACTCGCAGTCCCAGATCGCGCGCGGCTCGGATCGCGCCGACAGCCATCCGGTCATTATAAGCAAAGATCGCAGTGAGGTTCGGTTCACGTGCTATGAGCGACTTGAGGAGAGCATATCCCGAAGTCGCCGACCAATCGCCCTCCACGGTTAGCGAGGGATCGTGCGGGATATCGGCCGCGACCAGCGCATCCAGGAACCCCAGCTCGCGCTCCTGGGTGCAGTCCTCTGCCCTCGGCCCGATAATCTGGCCGATACATCGATGGCCAAGAGCGATGAGGTGTCGGGCCGCCATCTGGGCGCCATCCCGATTATCCAGCAGCACCATGTGCCTGGCGTCGTCCCGCCAACATCCGCCCATCAACACGGTCGGGACGTCGTCCGGCAGATACACCCGGCGCTCATCCAGGTAGGGGCTGATGACCAGCAACCCGTCCACCCGGCGATAGCCCACCAGCTCCTCGATCAGTGCATCGAACTGAGAGCGATCCGCAAAAGGAGCGGACAACAGGTAGTAGCCGTGGGAGCGGGCAACCGCCTCCGCCCCTTCCATGTTCGAAGCATAGGTGAAATCGGTCAGATTGGGGGCGAGACAGGCCAGCATGCATGTGCGTCCTTGGGCCATGGATCGGGCGATCGCATGCGGACGATAGTCAAGCTGCTCGATAGCGGCCTCGACCCGCGCTCGCGTTTCCGGCGTCACATCGGGTCGTTGGTTGATCACGCGTGACACGGTCTGGTGAGAAACCCCTGCCAGCGCTGCAACGTCTCGCAACGTCGCATGTTTTGGGCCTGGTCGGTTCATTGTGAATACCCTGGGAACAAAAGGAGGCATGTTACCGGTCACGTGACCGGTAACATCAGGATATACCAGGATCGCGTATTTGTCAATCCCAAATCTCGGCCAGGCGGGCCCTTTTTAAGGTCAGACACGGATCTTCGCTGGTGTCTTGTCGCAACGCCAGTCTGTGGGCAGACCCGCTCAGCATGACCCCACGCAACACGCAGCGCAAAACCTTGCGCCACATCCGATCCCATGCCGGTTTGACGGCAGACTGGAGCCTGAGGTAACATGCCGGCAACTTTTCCATCCAGCTTTCTATTGAGGTCAGACCCATGATCGTGGTCCTCGGGGACATCGCCGTCGACATCGTCAGCAGACTCGCCACGCCGCTGGTGCGCGGCAGCGACGCGGCCGCGGAGGTGCGGCTGATGCCCGGCGGGTCGGGCGCCAATGTCGCCGTCTGGCTGGCGCGCCTGGGCCAGCGCGTGGTCTTCATCGGACGGGTCGGCGACGACACCTTCGGACGCTGGTTGAGCGATGACCTGGTCGCCGAGGGAGTGGAGCCGGCGCTGATCGTGGATCGGCGGCGGAGCACCGGTGTGATCCAGGTATTGGTGGAGCCCGACGGCGAGCGCACGATGGTGCCCGACCGCGGCGCAAACGCCATCTGGGCGGGAGAAGAAGCGCCGGAGGATTTGATCGCCGCGGCCGATCTGCTGCACGTGGTCGGTTATGTTCTGCTGGATCGGCAAGGCCAGCCCGGCGCGTTGGCGGCGATGGCGCTCGCGCGGGCTCACGGCGTGCCGGTCAGCCTCGATCCCAGCTCACACGGGCCACTGCGGAGCGTAGGAGCCGGCGCCTTCTGGGACCTCGTGGGGCATGTCGATGTGTTGCTGCCGAACCGTCGTGAAGCGCAGGTATTGACCGGGGTCGCGGAGCCGGAGGTCGCCCTCGCCGCGTTGAGAGAACACGCAGGCACAGTGGCGATCAAGCTGGATCGTGACGGCTGCATCGCCGCGACCGGAGCGAAGATCGAGCGTGTACCGGCGCCCACCATCCCCATCGTCAATGCGACAGGGGCCGGTGATGCGTTCAACGCGGCATTTCTGGCAGGCTGGTCGCGCGGCGACGATCTGGGTGCAGCCTGCCGGGCCGGCGTCAGCCTGGGCACATTCGCCGCGACGCTGCCCACTTCACGCTGACTTACCTGCCAGCGCGCGGCGAAATTCTTGCAGGGTGTTCACTACGTCGGCGTGAATCACCACATCCATCTGATCATCCAATGGCGTGTGGCTCAGGTTCACCACGATGACATGCGCGCCGCGGCGTTTGGCAAGCAGCGGAAGATCGGCCGCTGGCATGACCTCCAGCGATGTGCCGATCACCAGCATGAGATCACACATCAGCGTTTCGTGTTGCGCCGCGCTGATCGCATCATAAGGCAAGGGCTCCCCGAAGAGCATGACATCCGGCTTCAACGGGCCGCCGCAGTACGGACAAGGCGTCGGCAGCCGGCCGGCGATGATCTCCGCCCAGAGTGCATCCGCGGCCAGCGTGCGATGACAGTCCAGGCAGGTGGCGGTGCGCGCGTGCCCGTGGATCTCCAGCACGCGGCGGCTTCCGGCTCGTTGATGCAACGAGTCGATATTCTGCGTGATCACCGCTTTCACACAGCCTGCCCGTTCCATTTCCGCAAGCGCGCAGTGAGCCGGGTTCGGCCGGGCAATGCTCGCCTTGACGATCACAGGCCGGATCCAGTCATAGAACTGCCTGGAGTCATCGTGAAACGCCCAGATCGAGGCCACAGACAGAGGGTCCGTATGGCGCCAGAGGCCGGAGTGATCGCCGCGGAAATCGGGGATACCTGACCGTGTGCTGATGCCGGCCCCTGTCAAAGCTACGCAGTAACTCGACATGCGCAACAAAGCAATCGCCTGCTGCAAGGGCTTGCCCATGAGCCCTCCTGGCCCGGTCCGAAGTTGGTGGAGTAAACGCCCGTGCCTGGGTTGAAAGTGTCACCACTTTAGCATAGTTTTCAAGTAGGTGCAAGCACTGATTGACAGGCGCGCCATCTCATTGTAATATCAGGAACGGAAAAATACCTCGACGGCTGGAGGAGACATGGTTGCGAATTTGGCCAGGGAATGGAGCGCTCGGCTTATCCGGCCTATTGCCCAACTCCTGGGGAGATTGGGCTTGACGGCGAACGCCGTGACGGTTCTGGGCTTCCTCTTGACAGCCGCAGTTGCTGTAGTGATCGCCACTGGACGGACACAGCTTGGCGGTGTGCTCTTAATCTTTACCCTGGCGTTCGATGCCGTCGATGGCACCCTGGCTCGGCTGATGGGCACGACCAGTCGGTTCGGGGCTTTCCTCGATTCAACTCTCGACCGCTGGGCCGAGGTGGCGCTCTATGGGGCGCTCGTCTGGCTCTTCCTCCACAACAAACAGGACACCGGTGTATTACTGTCCACGAGCGCGATGGCGATGTCGCTGCTGGTCAGTTACACGCGCGCGCGTGCCGAAGGAATCGGCATCCAATGCAGGGACGGCATCCTCACGCGCTTTGAGCGCATGGTCATTCTGATCGCAGGGTTACTGTTCAACCAGATCATCTGGGCGCTCTGGATCATCGCCATCCTCGCGGGACTCACAGCAGTACAACGTATCTGGGTGACCTGGCAGATCGCACGCACAGCCGGATAAACGCTTCCAGCTCAACACTTGCCTGTGAAACGAGCGAATCGGCACAGGCCAAATGCTTCGGTTCTATAAGACTCGTCGGCATCTGCTCTTGAAAGACTCCAACGCAGGTGCCGTCGGACAGATAATCCTGATGTCTTTGCTAAACTCGCTGCTTGGAGCGTTATCTTTCGCACCCTTTAACGTCATAAGGGTTAATAGCGCGCGCAGCGAAGACGGAGAGGCACAGGAACTGTTGGAACGAGCCAGCCGTGCCGAATCCGCCGCGCTCGGCGCATTATATGATCAGTACGCCGACAGGATTTACAGCTACATTTACCATCGCGTCGGATACGCCGAGGTGGCAGAGGATCTGACCGGGCAAGTGTTCATGCGAATGCTGGAGGCCATTCGTACCGGTCGGGCCTGGCGTACTTCTTTTTCCGGCTGGCTGTATCGCATCGCCCACAACCTGGTGATCGATCATTATCGGCGCCGGGGGCGAGCGACACTCGTTGATCTGGATGACGTTGCGCCAGTGGCCGCCACCATGGGCGATCCGGCTCATATCGCCGAGTCCATGCTTGACCGAGAGGATTTGCGGAAGGCGTTGGCTCTTCTTACCGAGGAACAAGCCCAGGTCATTACGCTGCGGTTCCTTGAGGAGTTGAGCATCGCCGAGACTGCGGATACAATGCAGAAAACCGAGGGAGCCATCAAGGCTCTACAATACCGGGCAGTGTTGGCTCTCAAACGTGTGATGCAGTCATGACGCGTAACACCGACGACATCTTGGCTGAACTGTTTGCTGAGTGCAGCGACCTGCTCAAGGCAGGCGCAACCGTAGCGGCTTGCCTTGAGCGGTATCCTGAACACGCGGCCGCGCTTGAGCCTCTGCTGAACACACTCGTACAGGTTCGCCAACTCCGTCCGGTTCCCCCGCGATCGGCCGCTGCCGTCGCCCAGGGGCGAGCCGAATTTATGGCTGCCGTGCAAAGGATAGCGTCACCTGCACCGGCGGCCAGGCCGGCGCGCCCGCTATCCTGGGTAGGACGAGCCGCGGCATGGTGGCGCAGTCTTGGAGAGAGCGTCGCGTTACCTTCAGGGAGTCGAGGGCTGCGTCCTGTGCCAGCGGGACTCATGATCGTGCTCGTGGCCGTGATCCTGGTCGGGTTGCTGGGGACAGGAGTCGTCGCGACGGCCGCCGACGCGCTGCCCGGCGACTGGCTTTACCCTGTCAAGACGGCAGTTGAGAACGTTCAGGTGTTCACCACGCGCGATCCGGTGGCCCGAAGCGCCTTGCTGGAAAAACTGGCCGAACGACGCAGGGGAGAGGTCAGGACAATTATCGAGACAGGCCGCCCGGCGCGCAACCTGGCGCTGGTGGGCACGTTGGAGGCGATCAAGGGCGATACGTGGACGGTTTCCGGGTTAACGGTCACTATCACATCCGATACGCGCATTGAAGGAAGGCCGGTAGTCGGCGCCTCGATCCAGGGTCGCATGTGGGCACCGGGTGATGGCCGGCTACTGGCCATCATCGTCGAGGTCGAACCGCCGCCCGGCGCAGGGGCAGCCGGCGCAACGGTGACCCCGACGGCCACCGCGTCGCCCATGCCGCCGACGCTGACGCCGACGCCGACTCCCAGTCCGACGCCCAGTAGCACGGCGCCCGAACGTCGCGGCGCAGTCACATTGCCCACGCAGCCGATCATCGAGCCGACGGAGCTTCCGACGCGCACGGCATCCCCCACCCCAACGGCCACATATACGCGGACTCCGCTTCCCACGGCCACCGTCACGGCGTCGCCCACCGCTTCCCTCACGCCCTATCTCACGCCGCCCAGGCCGGTGACCCATCAATGGATTCGGGGTGGGTGGGTGACAGCCATCCACGGCAATGTGTGGACGGTCAGCGGCACGACCTTCCGCACCGACGCGAACACGCGCATCGACCCCAAGGTGACGGTCGGCTGGCGGGTTGATGTCGAACTTCGTGTGGAAGCGGATGGCTCGCTTGTTGCAGAACAGATTATCGGACTGTCGCCACCGGAAGCCACCCCCGAACCCTTCCAGTTCACCGATGTTGTGAAGGCGCAGGGTGGCGAATGGTGGACCATCGGCGGCTATCAAGTCAAGATCACAGGCGCTACCGACATCGAAGCAGGTATCCAGATCGGCGATTTGGTGGAAGTCAAGGCCGAGAGACATGCATCCGGTGAAATCTGGGCCCTGCGCATCCGGCTGGTCCACGGGAACGAGGTCCATTTCCAGGGTGTGATCACCGCCGTGAATGCCGACTCGATTGTCGTGGGCGGCCAGCGGGTGTACATCGACAGCAGGACGCAGATCAACGGACAGCTTGTCGTCGGTCGCATCGCGCAGGTTGCGGCCGAGCAGATGCCCGATGGCCGCCTCATCGCGCGCATGATACTGGTACTGGAACCGACGGCCACGAGCACCGTCACATCGACGCCGATGCCGACCTCGACTTCGACAGAGACGCCGACCTCCATGCCGACGGCGACACCAACCTCTATGCCGACGGCGACACCAACCTCCATGCCGACAGAGACGCCGACGTTGCTGCCGACAGAGACCCCGAGTGTTGTGTCAGGCATGACAGAAACACCAACGTCAACACCAAACGTGATCGATACATCGTCACCAACGCCGACAACACCGGCGGAGGTGACACCTGCTCCGACAACAGCGATGTCTTGAGCGACTTTCGTGCTGGTCAGAGACGTGATGGATAGCTCACGCCAAGACGCAAGGAACGCTAAGCGACCCCATATTGATGCTTTGCGCCCTTTGCGCCTTTGCGTAAAACATTTCCAAGTCCAGCAGGTCATTGACCATTACAGTCTTGAGCGACTTTTGCCTTCTTTTGCCGCTTGTTCCACGCAAGCTTTAATGGTATAATATTGTCACTTCAGGCGTCCGGCGTAAACAAGCAACCATAAGACAACCATCTGGAGACAAGATCATCGTGCGTACTGGCTCTCCTCACCATCTGGGCGTTCGGGTAGCACTCGTATCGATGCTGACAGCGGTTCTCCTTGTCATGCACGGCCCCGCTGGACCGGTCGCCGCGGCCCGGCCGCAATCGCCCGAATCATCAACCGCGGTGCCTACTCGCCTCGAAGGTTTCCTGAAGGCCATTCTGTCCGATAGATGGCTGGTAGGCGAGTACTCGGTCGTCGTGGACGCGCAAACCGTCCTGGTCGAAAAGCGCGGACGAGTGGAAGTTGGCGCCTGGGTCATCGTGTGGGGAACCCTGAATGAGGATGGCCGCACGCACGCTGAGGTGCTCCAGGTGGATCGGCCCGCAGGCCATGCGGGGCCAACGCTTCAATTCTCGGGCTTGCTGCGCAAGAAAACCGCGGAGTATTGGGTCATCGAGCAGACGCCTGTCAAGATCACCGGGACGACTCAGATTCTCGGCAATCCCGCGACCGGCGCGCTCGTATGGGTCGAGGCCGAGCAAGTGGGAGATACCCTGACCGCAGTGACCATCGAATTGATCGGGGATGATCCGCAGTCGTTGCCTGCTGAGTTTGAAGGGCGAATCCAGGCGTTTGGCCCAGAGCATTGGGTTGTAGGGGGGCATCAGGTGGTGGTGGGACCCGATACCGAGGTAATCGGGGAGCCATCTCTCGACCAAAATGCCGAAGTGAAGGCCACCATCGAGGCAGATGGCACGCTGGCGGCCCAGCTCATCCGTGTGGTCGATCCTTTCGCCGAGGCGCGCCTGAGCGCGGTGGTGGCGGCTATCGCTGCTGATCCGGATGGCACGCAGACGTGGGAGGTACTCGTATTTCCTAAGGAACCCTGGACCGACCCGGAGATCGGCGTGCTGCACGTTGACACCAACACCCTGGTTGACGAGAGCCGGGCAGTCGCCCAGGCCGGCCAATGGGCCGACGTGCGCGGGGTCAAACTGGGCCAGGGCGAATATCAGGCAGAGGTCATTCAGTTGGAGCATCCGATCCCTGTCACCCTGGATGGCGAATTCGCCGCTGCACCCACCGCGACGGGCGGCGGTGGGTGGTGGCAGATCAACGGGCAGCCGGTGTGGCTGGCGAACTCTCAGGCAGCGAGCGTCGGAGCGACCTATGCCGAAGGGAATGCAACTGTCGTCGGCGTACGGCTACCCAACGGAGTCATCTGGGCTAAACAGGTACACCGGACGGAAGGTACTATGCGATAGGGACTGGCCCAACGGCTGTTGGTGGCTAGTCAAGACCGACGAGCGAGCGTCATGGCGATGGATTGGGCACGCAGGTCACCGAGCAGGGGCATATTGGTAGTAATGTTGGCTTTGGTAGCTTCCATAGCCGGATTGTGGCCGCGCCCGGTATCGGCCGAAGCCAGCACGATGCCTTGGGAATCTCCCACGGCTATCGTGACCGGCATCCCTGATGCGGCGCGACCGGCGTTGGCCTATACCGCCGACGGAGTGGGATATGCCTTGTGGGAATCGGAAGGCCAGCTATACTATGCCAGACAGTTACCCAACCGGGCATGGAGCGCGCCGCAGCAAGTCGCCTACGGGATGTCGCCGGCGCTGGCAATAGACAGCTCGGGCCGCCTGCACGCCCTGTTTGCCAACCAGTTCATGGGCAACTATGAGATCTACCAGGTGACCCTGATAGATGGCAAGTGGACGCTGCCGGTCGATATTTCGCACACTTCTGGCGTCTCGGCATATCCTGTCCTCGCAGCGGGTCCGGGCCACACCATGTTTGCGGCCTGGATGGATAATTCGCCTGGGTACTGGACGATTTACGTCGGCACGTGGAATGGCGAGTATTGGAGCAACCAACCGTTGCCCGATGCACGCGGCCAGGCTCCGACGCTTGCAGCCAGTACCGATGGCACGGTGTACCTGGCGTGGCAAGATCGAATCCCCACTCTGGATAACCCGAGCGGGACGTTCGATATCTTTTTGAGCGAACACGGTGATGCCGACTGGTCTCTGCCGATCAACATCTCCGATTCGCCTGCCGCCTCCTCCATTGGCGCCAGCCTGACGACAGCGCCGGATGGGTTCGCGCATCTGACGTGGGTCGATGATGACCAGGAAGTACAATACTGTTATGGCGAGGGGGTATACTGGCCTCTCCCGCAAACGGTCGTCCGTACGGCCATGATCGCTCGCGGGCCGCGCATCGCCTCGGAGCACGGAGGCGTGCTGCATATCGCGTGGGATGAAGGGGATGTGGTGCGTGCTACCCTGGCCGCACCGGCGCCGCCGAAGTGGCCAAAACCCGTCGTCGTGACGGCGCTCAGCGGTGACTTACGCCAGGTATCGCTCGCAGCGCTACCAGGGGGTGGGGTTGCGGTCAGTTGGGTACAGGCGTTTGGCCCCGGAGATCTCGGCATCTATGAAAGCCAGCAAGCGCCGGCTTCATCCTGGCATCTCTGGCTGCCGCTGATGACACACCCATAAAGCAGCCATGCCGCTTTGATTCCAATGTATCCTCTCAATAATCCGGGGAACGGCGGTCGCAGACCGTCTACGAGCCTGCTCTCAGGGGGTCTGTGACCCCCGTGTCAGCCCCAACTTATTGAGAAGATACATTCCAATCGGTGCTCGGCAGCCGGGCCGCCGATTGAATCAATGGCCGTTTGTCCTGACCCACCGACGACGCTCGAAAACCAGCCCACTCCGCAGCAATTCCTGGCGGATTGTTTCCGCGCTGATGTCCGGCGTAATCCCCCGCTCGGTCAATTGATATCGCAGCCGTTGTAAGGACCACGAATCAAAATCGAGCCCCAGATCTTGCGGGTCGGTCGTTGCCATGCCGACAATGGCGCGACGTTGATCCTCAGAAAAAAGTCGCGGGCGACCGGGAGACCGGCGCGGGAACAGGCCGTTGATGCCGTAGCGGTTGAAACGATGGATCCACTTCCGAACGTTGATGGGATGCAGATCAACGATGGTGCTGATCTCCTGCACGCCAACGCGTTGCGCGGACAATGAGATGATCCTGGCCCGCTTGACCAATTCTTCATCCCTAACGGATCGGAGCATCTCCTCCAATCGGGCTTTCTCCTCGCCCTTAAGCGTCCTGATATACAGCGCCATGCTACCCTCCCTGTTGCGGTGACGCTTCGAAGCCGTACTGCGCACTAACTACTTAATCTACTTCAAAAGACGATCTCAGACTCGAAAGGTCGCGCATTCAGATTAAGGCCATATAAGAAATCGCTGAGTCTCCCCTTTATCTTAGGTATTTTGAACTGCAAATTAACAGCCATCAGCAAGCTGATATGGCCAATCCTGGAGCTGGCCTATAACACCACCAAAAAATACTACTTATTATATCGCACATTTTATTTGAAGACGTTCAGCCTGACGGAAAGTCACGGCTATTCAGCACTTCTGCTGTATGACCCTCGTCATTGCTGGGGGTGGCCGCCGCGCCTATAATCAAGCCCGCTGAATATTTCTTTGCATTCGCCCGCTACATTCATCTACCTGGAGGTTGCAAGCTATGAAGCGACTGACACCCGTTCCGAGCGACCTGGAGATCGCGCAGGCCGCGGAACTGAAGCCGATCCTGAACATCGCCGCAGGGTTGGGGTTGGGGCCCGACGATCTGGATCTGTACGGCAAGTACAAGGCCAAAGTACACCTGGACGTGCTGGAGAAGTTTGCTGACCGGCCCCAGGGCAAATACATTGACGTGACGGCCATCACGCCGACGCCGTTGGGTGAGGGCAAAACCACGACCACCGTTGGCCTGACTCAGGGCCTCGGGCTGCTTGGAAAAAAGGTCGTCGCTGCCATACGCCAGCCGTCGCAAGGCCCTACATTCGGCATCAAGGGAGGGGCGGCCGGTGGCGGTTACAGCCAGATCGTGCCGATGGAGGACTTCAACCTGCACCTGACCGGCGACATCCATGCCATCACGGCCGCGCACGACCTGATCGCGGCGGCCATCGATGCCCGAATGCTGCACGAGTCGGAGGCGGCGAACCCACAGACGATGTTCGATCGCCTGTGCCCGCCCGACAAGGCCGGGAAACGCACCTTTTCCCCGACCATGCTGCGCCGGCTCAAGAAACTCGGCGTCGACAAAACTGACCCGGTCGCCTTGACCCCGGAAGAGCGCACCCGTTTTGCCGTCCTGGATATCGACCCGGCGAGTATCACCTGGAACCGCGTGATCGATATCAACGACCGTTTCTTGCGCAGGATCGAGATCGGTTTGGGGCCAGAGGAAAAGGGCAAGACCCGTATCACCGGCTACGACATCACTGTTGCATCGGAACTTATGGCGATCCTGGCGTTGACCACGGGCCTGGAGGATCTGCGCGAGAGGATCGGCCGGGTGGTGATCGGCACCAACCGCAAGGGCGAGGCGGTGACGGTCGAGGATTTGGGGGTGGCGGGCGCCGCGACGGTGCTGATGAAGGATGCCATCATGCCCAACCTGATGCAGACATTGGAAGGGCAGGCAGCGTTCGTGCACGCGGGCCCGTTCGCCAACATCGCCCACGGCAATAGCTCGATCCTGGCCGACCAAGTGGCGCTCAAGCTGGCCGACTACGTCGTCACCGAGTCCGGTTTCGGTGCGGACATGGGCACGGAGAAGTTCTTCGACATCAAGTGCCGCTACTCGGGGTTGACCCCAAATGCGGTAGTCCTGGTGGCGACGGTGCGGGCACTGAAGATGCATGGTGGGGGGCCGAAGGTGGTGGCGGGCAAGCCGCTGGACTTCGCCTACACCAGCGAAAACCTGCCGTTGTTGGAGGCGGGCTGCGCTAACCTGGTGGCGCACATCGAGAATATCAAGCGTTATGGGGTGCCGGTGGTGGTGGCGATCAACCAGTTCAAGGATGATACGCCAGCGGAAATCGAGTTGATCCGCCAGAAGGCGATCGCGGCAGGGGCCGAGGATGCGGTGCTGTGCACGCACTGGGCAAACGGCGGCGATGGCACCATCAAGCTGGCCGAGGCTGTCATCGCCGCGTGCGACAAGCCCAGCGACTTTCACTTCCTCTACCCGCTGGAGTGGAGCATCAAGGAGAAGATCGAGAAGATCGCCAAAGACATTTACGGCGCGGGCAGCGTGAGCTACACGCCGGAGGCCGAGGCGAAGATCGAGCTCTACACCCGGCTGGGCTTCGACAAGCTGCCGATCAACATGGCCAAGACCCACCTGAGCCTGAGCCACGATCCGGCCGTGAAGGGTCGGCCGCAGGGCTACGTCTTCCCCATCCGGGATGTGCGGGCCAGCGTGGGCGCCGGATTCCTTTACCCGCTGTGCGGCGAGATGCGCACCATGCCGGGCCTGCCCTCCCGCCCGGTGTTCTACGATGTGGACCTGGACCTGAAGACCGGCCGCGTGGTTGGCTTGTTCTAGCGTGACCCAATCCCTAATCCCTAATACCCAGTCCCTAATCCCTAGTACCTGATACCGGGAGCTAGGGACTAGGGATTAGGGACTAGGGATTGCGGATCAGTGACGTTTCGATTTGTCAAACCGTCGTCATCGGGTTATAATGGGTTCGCTTGACAGGCTAGATGACCTCCGGGGTTTATCGAACCTCGGAGGTTTGTATGTTTGATCAAGTGGGGAGAATAACGATGCCGATCTATGAGTATGAATGCGAACAGTGTGGCGTGCGGTTTGAACGGCTGCAACGCATGACGGATAACCCATTGACAAATTGCCCGGAATGCAACGGACATATCCACCGTGTGATGCAGCCCGTGGGTATCATCTTCAAAGGTTCCGGCTTCTACGTTACGGACAACAAAGGCAAGTCATCGACGGGTGTGCCGGCGAAAAAGAAGGAAGAGGAAGTCAAGCCGTCAGACCCCGCAGGAGACTCCGCTCTCAAAAGTGAAAGCACATCAACGGCGGTCGCTAACAAGACTACCTGAGACGCGTGCCTGGTCAAGAAAGGCTTGAGCGCAAGACGCCTGCTCCTTTTGTGTCTTGCGCTTTGTTTTTGAGTGCGCGAGAAACGGCTTTCGAGACAGGCGCCATGCCAGGACGCACTCGCATTTTGACAATCACCAGGGGTGATGCTAACCTTTGCCGGCTATGTTCGATTTCACCATCACCGCGAGAGATCCGCATACTGCCGCCCGCGTCGGTGTCTTCCAGACGCCCCATGGTCTTCTGACAACACCCGTTTTCGCCCCCGTCGGCACTCAAGCCACTGTAAAGACGCTGACATCCCGAGATCTAGGCGAACTGGGCGCCAGCCTGGTCCTGTCTAACACCTACCATCTCTACCTCCGCCCCGGCACCGCTTTGATCGCTGATTTCGGGGGGCTGCACAGCTTCATGGGCTGGCCTGGCCCGATGCTCACCGACTCGGGGGGCTTTCAGGTCTTCAGCCTGGCCCAAATGCGTAAAGTGAGCCCCGACGGCGTGATATTCCGTTCGCACATTGACGGCAGCCTGCACCGCTTCACGCCTGAAAGCGCAGTGAGGGCGCAGGAAGATCTGGGCGCGGATATCATCATGTGCCTGGATGAATGCGCCGAGCCGCTGAACCGGAAGTACAACGAGGAAGCGTTGGTCCGCACTCACGCCTGGGCGAAGCGTTGCCAGGCCGCACAACGGCGCCATGATCAAGCGCTTTTCGGCATCGTCCAGGGTGGCATCTTCCCGGATCTGCGCGTCGAGAGCGCGCGTACCCTGGCCGCGCTGGATTTCCTCGGCTATGCGGTGGGCGGCCTCAGCGTCGGCGAGACCAAGGATCAGATGTACGCCACGCTGGATCTTACCGTCCCCGAGCTGCCTGCCGAAAAGCCCCGTTATCTGATGGGCGTCGGCGCCCCGGAAGATATCGTCGAAGCGGTCGCACGCGGCATCGACATCTTCGACTGCGCGCTGCCGACCCGTGTCGCCCGCAACGGCGGCCTCCTGACCCAGGCCGGACGGTTGAACCTGCGTAACGCCCGCTACGCGGCCGACCCACTGCCGGTCGAGCCGGGATGTGAATGCTACACCTGCCAGCATTTCAGCCGGGCTTACCTGCGCCACCTGTTCAAGGCCGAGGAAATCCTGGGGCTGCATCTGGCGACGGTCCACAACGTCCATTTCATGCTGCAACTGATGGCTGAAATCCGGGCGCACATTGCCGCGGGCACGTTCGCCGCCTTCCAGGAGACGTTCCTGGCCGGCTATCAACTTCCTGATCAAGAGGTCCGCCACGCCCAGCGCGCTGCCCGTAAAGCGCGCCGGCAGGCCAGTGGCGGTGGCTGATCGCAGAAGGGCACATCCATGATCCAGATCATCCAGGCGATTATCCTCGGCATCATCCAGGGCGTGACCGAATACGTCCCCATCTCGAGCTCGGCGCACCTGGTGATCGTACCGTGGCTCTTCGGGTGGACTGCCCCGGCGCTGACCAGCCTGTCGTTCGACGTTGCCTTGCACCTGGGCACGTTAGTGGCCGTGTTGTGGTTCTTCTGGCCCGTGTGGGTGCGGCTGGTACGCGCCGGCGTCGCCAGCATCGTCGAACGCAAAATCGGCGCCGATCCCGACCGTCGGCTGGCCTGGCTCATCGTCATCGCCTGCATCCCCGGTGCGATCTTCGGCGGTCTGGGGGAAAGCCGGATCGAGATGCTGTTCCATCAGCCCGGCACACCGGTCCGGCCTGGCGCGATGATCGCGATGGCGGTCATCATCGCTCTACTGGGCGCGCTTCTGTTCCTGGCCGAGCGTCTGGCTCAGCACACGCGTGGCTTGCAGCGGTTATCCCTGAAGGATGCGATTCTCATTGGCCTGGCGCAGGCCGCGGCGATCTTTCCGGGCGTGTCACGCTCGGGCGCGACCATCACGACCGGATTGGCGCTGGGCCTGGAAAGACCGACTGCCGCCGAGTTTTCTTTCCTGCTTTCGGCGCCGATCATCGCGGGCGCCGGTGGCAAGAGCCTCCTGGATGTCTTGAGCGGCCTGAAAACCGGTGCGATCGTCCGCTCCGATCTGATCCTCTTTGTCGTCGGCTTTGTCGCCGCGGCAATCAGTGGCTATTTATGTATCAAGTTCCTGATGGACTACCTGCAGCGCCACACTACCAACATCTTCGTTTACTACCGCTGGGCGCTCGCCGTAGTCGTGATCGTCGTCGCGCTAACGCGGTTCTGAGATGATCGACGATAGACGATAGACGATGGACCATGGTCGATGGTCAACGGTCGATGATTGATAGACAATGGTCGATAGACGATGGACCATGGACGATGGTCGATGGTCAACAGGCGATGATCGATAGGCGATGGTCTGCCATCCGCCATCCGCCATCCGCCATCGGCCATCGGCCATCGGCCATCCGCCATCGGCCATCGGCCATCGGCCATCCGCCATCCGCCATCGGCCATCCGCCATCCGCCATCTGCTATCTGCTCCTCGTCGTCTTGTTGTCCGCCTGCGCCAGCCCACAGCCGATAGACTTGCAGCCGGAGACCGTGCGGATCGCCGGCTCCGCCGGCATGGGAGGCATGTTCACTGAGTTGGCGCAAGCTTACCAGGCTCACCATCCAAACGTGCTTGTGGATGTGCGCGGCGGCGGATCAAACATTGCCCTGCAGCAGTTGACCAGGGGGCAGATCGACCTCGCCCTCATCTCCTGGAAGCCGGAGGGTGCCAAGATCCCCGAAGGGGTACAGGCCATGCCGCTGGCCCGGGATGCGCTGGTCATCATCGTACATCCCCGGAACACCGTTGAAAACCTGACGCTGCTGCAATTGCGGGCGCTCTACCGGGGGGAGACGTTGGATTGGGGCGCCTTAGGCGGAACCGGCGGCGAACCGATGATCATCAGCCGTGAGGACGGCTCAGGAGCACGGGCTGCGTTCGACGCGCTGGTCATGGGAGGTGACCGGGTCACGTTCAACGCGCTGATCCTGCCGACCAGCCAGGCGATCGTGGACTACGTCGGGTCACACCGGGACGCCGTTGGCTACATCTCGACCGCTGAGCTTACCGAGACCGTGCGGGCCGTGCCGGTGGAAGATGTTGCGCCGACTACAGCAGCTTTGCGCTCCGGCACATATCCCCTGGGTCGGCTGCTTTACCTCTACGCGCTGCAACCGGCGCCACCTGCCACCCAGGGATTCCTGGACTTCGTACAGAGCCCCGCCGGCCAAACAATCATCGCGCACCACGTCCTGCCCCTCAGATAGCCGGCCGCAAACGTCTTTCCTTTCCCAATGGGATCATTTGATAACTTGCAAGTTCATAAAACCTGTGGTATATTCTGATCTGAAGTTGAGGCAAGGAGTGAGGGAAGTGGGGATACCCCCACTTTTCTTGTTGTAAGGCCCGGTTTTTGAATTACCGATCCATGCGTGTAGGAGTTGTCTGAGGGATGAAGAACGAGCTCATCATGGCTGTCAACCAGATTTGCGCGGAGAAAGACTTGCCGCGTGACGTCATCCTGGGAGCCATTGAAGAAGCCCTGGCTCACGCCTATCGGCGGAATTACGCCAACAACACGGCCGCGGTGCAAGTCAGCATCGACCCTATCACCGGGGACACGCGCATCGCCTGCGAGAAAACGGTCGTAGAGCAGGTCCAGGATCCAGCCGTGGAAATCGGCCTTGCCGAAGCGCGCAAACTTGATCACACCGCCGAAATCGGCTCGACTGTGGTGGATCAACATCAGCCCGCCGACTTCGGGCGCATCGCCGCGCAGACCGCCAAACAGGTGATTCTCCAACGCATTCACGAAGCCGAACGGGATGCCTTGTACGACTACTATCACCAGCGCGAAGGTGAATTGATCACGGGCACGGTACAGACGGTCGATTACCGTTCGAACCAGGTCACCATCTCCCTCGGCAAAAAGGCGGAAGGCATCCTTGCCGCGGAAGATCAGTTGCCCAACGACCGCTATCGCGTGGGCCAGAGCGTGCGCTGCCTGCTGGCTGAAGTCAACAAGGGTACGCGTGGCCCGCAGATTCGGCTTTCGCGCACCCATCGCAACATGCTGCGCCGGTTGCTCGAGCGCGAGATCCCGGAGATCTACGGCGGTACCGTCGAGGTCAAAAGCATCGCGCGCGAGCCGGGGCAACGGTCCAAGGTCGCGGTGGCAGCCAGCCAGCCCGGCGTGGATCCGGTCGGCTCCTGTGTCGGCCTGCGTGGGACGCGCATTCAGAATATTGTGGATGAGTTGAACGGCGAGAAAATCGACGTGGTCGAATGGAACAATGACGTCCGCCAGTTCATCAGCAATGCGCTGAGCCCGGCCCGGCCTACCGATACCGTCTTGATCGAAGATGGCGATGTGCATACAGCCATCGTGGTGGTGCCCGACCGGCAACTCTCGCTGGCTATCGGCAAGGAAGGTCAGAACGCCCGCCTGGCAGCCAAACTGACCGGCTGGCGCATCGACATCAAGAGCGAGACTGAAGCGACCACCGAGGGGCTCAGCGAGATCAAGCGCCAACAGATGCAACTCATCAAGCAGCGCTCCCTGGAATCCAAGGTCGCGGCCTTGCCGCCGAGCGATGATCTGCTCAGCCGTGCGGAATGGCTGTTGCGCGAGAAAGACAAGACCGCCGTCACCCTGGAGCAGGCCGCCAAGATGCTGGCCCAGGCCGAGGCCGCGACAAGCCAGACCGAGATCGCGCTCCCGACCGAAGCCGCGCCGGTCGAGGCCGAAGCCGCGCCCCAGCCGGAAGCTGCGAGGGTTGAGGCCGTCGAGCCGCACGCTGTCGCGCCCGAGCCGGTCGCTGAAGCTGCTGCCGGGCAGGCCCCGGCCGCCGGAGAAGGTATTGAGCCTCTGCTCTACCCTGAGTACGTGCCGGAAGACATCGAGGAAGAGGAAGACGTCGAGACAGGCGGCAAGAAGCCGGCCAAGAAGAGCAAGAAAACCGCCAAGAAGCGCGAGCTTGTGTTCGACGAAAACCTGGGCACGGTCGTCGCACGCGTCAAGCGCAAGCCAGGACGCGGTGGCGGCTGGGACGATCAACTCGAAGATTATTGATGGCTAAAGCTGTAAAAGGTCCACGGCCAAAGCACGTGCCGATGCGCACCTGTATCGCTTGCCGACAGGAACGCGGCAAGCGTGAGCTCGTGCGGGTGGTGCGTACGCCGAGCGCGACCGTCCAGGTGGACCCGACCGGCAAGCTTGCCGGCCGAGGCGCCTATTTGTGCCGGATGCGGCCCTGCTGGGAACAGGCCTTGCAGGGCCAGCGACTGAGCGTTGCACTCAAGACGACTGTGAGCGCCGAAGACCTGGCAACGTTGCGCGCTTTTGCCGCGACCCTGCCGGAGACGTTGGCGACAAGCTCGGGCCGATCTGCTACCGGGCCAAGCGGGGCACGGGCAGGAGACCGGTCTCAACGGAATATTGAAAACTAATTCGACCAGCGACAGGAGACTTCGATGCTGGCGGCCAGACGACCGCGGACGCGCAGGGGTTGGGAAACGGCATTGTATGCCTTCTTATCCCTGTCCTTGGGCTGGTGCCCGAGGATTCGGCCGGGATCTGGGCCGGAGGGCTGTTGCGAGGTAGGGCTATGTAAGCAGAACCGCTGACCCTTTCCTCCGCAAAATCCCCCGCCTTCCTCCCTGCCGCGCAAGGGCAGACAACAATTCACCTTATGTGACATCCTGACTCATATCAGGTATGACGCGCTGGCGCGTTGGCTGCGATCCGGTCTACGATGTATTGTCGTCGCTGATTTTGCGCCTCGTGTGCACACGAAGTGCAGAACGACCCTGTTCGCATCACCCGGACGCCCGCAGGGCGAGGAGGTATTGATATGGCAACTGAAAACCCGAAAGGCGAGCAGGCCAAGAAGCGATCGCCCACGACGCAGACGACATCCCCGGCAAACCAACCTAATCAACCGAGGCCGAAGGATGCAACCGGCCCCAACGGCGCTCAGAAGCAGGGTCAAACAGATGGCGCATCCAGGCAACCTGCGAAGCAGGGTCAGGGCAAGCCAACCCCCGATCAGGGCGCCCGAAATAATGCCAATCGCCCGCCTCGCCCGACGACCGGGGCACCCAAGCCGGCCAGCATGGCCAAGCCCGGCTCGACCCCGGCGGGTTCCGATCCGGCGCGCAGCGAGCGGCGCATTCCTGATTCCCGTCCGGGCGAGCCGCGACGCGATGCCCAGGGTGGTGGAGGGCGCGGCAACTTCCCGTCTGGCAGAGACTCTCACGAACAAAACGGGGGCGATGAGATCTTCAACCAGCGCGTCTTTGATCCCGACGCTACCGACACCGTGCCCGGCCGCGGCGGCCGCCTGCTCGGTCCTGCCGCGAGCGGCGCCAACCGCGGCCGCGGCCGTGGTCCGGGCACCAGTCCTGCGCCCAGGCCGCCGACGGGACGGCCGATGGGGAGCGAGCAACGCCCGGCAGATAGCAGCGAGCAGCGCCGGCCGAGCAATGACCAGCAACGCCGCTCCCAGCCACAGCCGCAATCCCGCCAGCCCAACCGGCCTTCCGGCAACGGGCACGCGCATCCGAAGCACCCGCAGCCGGTCGCCAAGCCGCGACCAGGCGAAGGCGCGCCCGCGCTGGGGACCAAGACCAGCCCCACGCCCGGTCGTGTGACGCCGGCCCCGGCAGCACCGGTTACCGAGATCATCATCCCCGCCTCGCTCACCGTGCGCGAGCTGGCCGAGAAAATGCGTCACAGCCCTATCGAAGTCATCAAGACGTTGATGAACTACGGCATGATGGTGCCCATCACCGCACCCATCGACTTCGACACCGCTCAACTTATCGGTGAAGAGCTGGGGATCGCGGTCAAGCCCGAGAAAGCGCCCGAGCCTGTGGTCGAAGAAGTCAAGGAAGAGGCTCCCAAGACGCTGCGCCAAAAGATCATGGCGGCAGAAAAGGAAGCGGATCTGGTGCTCCGACCACCTGTGGTTACGGTGTTGGGCCATGTGGACCATGGCAAGACCACCTTGCTGGATGCCATCCGTGAAGCTCGCGTGGTCGAGGGGGAGGCCGGCGGCATCACGCAGCACATTGGCGCCTACCAGGCCGAGCGAGATGGACGCAAGATCACCTTTCTGGATACACCCGGCCACGAGGCGTTCACTGCCATGCGCGCCCGCGGTGCCCAGGTGACTGATATCGCCGTGCTGGTGGTCGCTGCCGACGACGGCGTCATGCCGCAGACCAAAGAGGCCATCGCACATGCCAAGGCCGCCCAGGTGCCCATCGTGGTGGCGCTGAACAAGATCGACAAGCCTACCGCCAACCCCGAGCGCGTGAAGCAGGAACTGGCCGATAACGGTGTGCTGATCGAAGAATACGGCGGCGATGTGGTCTGCGTGCCCGTCTCGGCCAAAATGCGCCGCGGCATCGGTGATTTGCTGGAGAACATCCTGCTCGTCGCTGATATCGATCCGCTGAGGGCCAACCCCAACGGTGATTGCGTCGGCACCGTCGTCGAGAGCCGGCTGGACAAGAGCCGCGGGCCGATGGCGACGCTGCTGGTACAGAACGGGACATTGCACGTGGGCGATAGCATCGTCACTGGTGAAACGTACGCCAAGATTCGAGCCATGTACGACGACAAGGGTGAGCCGATCACCGAAGCGTTGCCGTCAACGCCGGTCGCCATCCTGGGCCTGGCCGACGTCCCTGTGGCCGGTGATACCTTCCAGGTGGTCGCCGACGAACGGGCCGCACGTGCCGTCGCCAACGAGCGGATCGAAAAGCGTCGCGCGGCGGTCACAACGCCGGCCAGCGCGCCGCGGACGCTGGAAGGCTTCTTCGCTGCGGCCGAGGCGGGACAGGTCAAAGAACTCAACCTGATCCTCAAGGCCGACGTCCAGGGCTCTATCGAACCCATCGTGAACTCGCTCGAAAAGCTGGGGGATGAGAAGCTCAAGGTCAAAATCTTGCAGCAGGCTACCGGCAACATCACCGAGTCAGATGTCATGCTGGCCATCGCCTCGAAAGCGATCATCCTCGGTTTCTCTGTGGTGGTGGATGCTGCCGCGCAACGCATGGCCGACGCCGAAGGCGTGGATATCCGCATCTACAACATCATCTATAAGCTGATCGAAGATGTGGATAAGGCGCTCAAGGGCATGTTGGAGCCGGTGTACAAAGAAGTGACCACCGGACACGCTGAAATCCGTCAGGTCTTCCGCATCACCAAGGTGGGCAAGGTGGCCGGCTGCATGGTCACCGACGGCGAGTTGACGCGCAATGCGATGGCCCGCATCAAGCGAGACGATCAGGTTCTGCGCGAGGATAAAATCGTCTCCCTCAAGCGTTTCCAGGAAGACGTGACCGAGGTGAAGGCCGGCTTCGAGTGCGGTTTGAACTTCGGCAATTTCACCGATTTCGAGATCGGTGACATGATCGAAGCCTATCGGAAAGAGCGCGTGAACTGACCTATGCCTTCCCGACGCCAAGAGCGTGTCTCGGAGATGTTGCGCGAGGAGCTCGGTTTGCTGATCAGCACGGAGCTGACCGACCCGCGCCTGGAAGACGCCCTGGTAACCGTCACGGATGTGACGGTGTCGGCCGATCTGCGCAGCGCGCGCGTCTACATTGAGCACGCGCTGCCGCCACAATCGTCGCCCCAGGTGTTGAACGCGCTGTGTCACGCCGAAGGCTTCCTCCGGCAATCGTTGGTCGAAAACCTCAACCTGCGCTTTGTGCCGGAGCTGACCTTCCAGATCGATACGTCGAGCGCGCGGGCTCGCCGCATCGACACACTGTTGAACATTATTAGCCACGAGGGTTCCAGGCAACCAGGTGATGGATCCGATACCACAGAAACCAGTCGCTAACCTGGCGGAGATTGCCAGCGTCCTCCGCCGTGCCCAACGGGTGCTGGCGTACTGCCACATTTTCCCCGATGGCGATGCTCTCGGCTCGTTGCTGGCGCTGGGCTGGCTGCTGAATGACATGCGACCCGAAGGCTGCACGGAACCCTGCCGGGTGTCTCTCGTTTGTGCTGGCCCGATGCCTCCCCAGCTTGCTTTCCTGCCGGGATCAGATCGGATCCTCTCGGTAGCGCCGGAAGGGCCCTGGGATGCCGTAGTCGCCCTGGATGCCAGCGACCCGCGCCGGCTGTTCCCGGCATTCAGTGTCGATAGCTTCTCGCCAACGCCGGTCATCGTTCTCGACCACCACGTCACGAACCTTTACTTCGGCACGCTGAACTATGTGGACACCCGCGCCGCATCCACCGCTCAGATCATCCTGGATCTGGCCGACGCGCTGGGCATCCCGGTATCCCAGCCGGCGGCCGTCTGCTTGCTGACAGGCATCGTGACGGATACCCTCAGCTTTCGCACCAGCAACGTCACGCCCCAGGTCCTGAGAGCCGCGGCTCGTTTGATGGAGGCCGGCGCCAGCCTCTATGACATCGCCGACCGCAGCCTGGGGCGCCGTCCCATGAGTGCCATGCGGCTATGGGGTATGGCGCTCAGCCGGCTGCATCTGGAAGACGGCGTCGTGTGGGCCGAAGTGACGCGGGAGATGCGCGACCAGGCCGGTGTCCTTGATGAAGACGACAGCGGCCTGGTCAGCCATTTGATCAATACCGGCGAGGCACACATCGCGGCGGTATTCGGTGAGCTGAACGATGGCAACATCGACGTGGACCTGCGCGCTCGCCCGCCGCATAATGTCGCATCCGTGGCGCTCAGCCTGGGCGGCGGCGGCCATCCGCAAGCGGCCGGTTGTCTTCTGCCCGGCCCCATCGCCGACGCCGAGGCGAAGGTGCTGCCGTTGTTGTTGAAGACTACGGGCGGATAGCTGTTCAGTCCTGAGAACGACGATGGACAATCGACCATGGACGATAGCCATCGGCTTGCTCATGTCCTGTGGCGCCACCCGCGGCATGAGTAACTGACAAGACTTACGCAGTGGATTGAGGGACGTCCTGAGCAGGAGTGACGGTGCTGTCCCCGCCATGCAGTCGAAGGGTGCGAGCGGACCTGCCGACGTGCAATGTGATCCCATGACAACGTACAACGGCATCCTGAACATCGACAAGCCGGCCGGCTGGACATCGCACGATGTGGTGGCATGGGTTCGCCGGGTGTTACACGAGAAGCGAGTCGGTCACGCTGGCACCCTCGATCCGATGGCCACCGGCGTGCTGCTGGTGTGCGTGGGGCAGGCCACTCGCGTGGCCGAGTATTTAATGGGCGGCGAGAAGGTCTACCGGGCCGAGGCACAGTTGGGGATTGCCACCGATACCTACGACGCGGACGGTCAGGTGATCGCTACAGCCGCCGTGCCGCCACTGACCGCCGACGATCTGCGGCGAGCCCTGGCAGGCTTCGTGGGCGAGATCCAGCAGAGGCCGCCGGCTTACTCGGCCATCAAGCAGAACGGCGTGCCCGTGTACCGGAAGGCGCGGCGCGGAGAAACCGTGGTGTTGGCTCCGCGGCCGGTCACCGTCTACGAGATCGAGTTGTTGGCTTGGGTGAGTGGTCCGGCAAGTTCCCAGAACGACGCCAGGCAGATGACGGGGTCCGGCGGATCAGGGCCCCGGCTGACTATCGACGTGACGTGCGGTTCTGGCACTTACATCCGCAGCCTGATCCACGATCTCGGCCAGGTGTTGGGCTGCGGCGCCGTGCTCACCGGCCTGACCCGATTGCGCAGCGGCCCGTTCGCCCTGGCCGATGCCGTGACGCTGGACGGCCTGGCCGATTTCACCCGGACCGGAAAAATCGACCACTACCTGCACCCGCTGGAAGCCGCGCTGCACGATCTGACACGGGTGCGTGTGGATTCCGACCAGCTCGCCCGGCTGATACACGGGCAAACGATCCCGTGCCCTGTCCAACCGGCGACGCAAGCCGGGTATGCGGTGGGGGAAGATGGTACAGTGGTCGCCATCCTGGCTTACAGCGCCGCCCAATCCGCCTGGCAACCGGATAAAGTGTTCGCCATGAGCGACCCATAACGCCTTACATAGCAGGCCATGCAAACCTACCTTGGCTTTCCGACACAACCCTTTGAACGCCCCGCGTATCTTACCATCGGCAACTTCGATGGCGTGCACCGCGGGCACCAGATGTTAGTCAGCGAAATGGTGGCGGCGGCGCATGCCGCCGGCTGTCAAGCAGGCTTGCTGACGTTCGATCCTCATCCGCTGGCCGTCCTGCGTCCTGATGTGCCGCTATCTTATCTGACTTCACCCGACGAGCGGGCCGAACTGCTGGCCGCCCTTGGGCTGGACTTCGTGCTGATCCTGCCGTTCGACCGGGCCACTGCCGGGCTCTCTGCCGCGGAGTTCATGGGACGCCTGGTCGAGCGGGTGCCGCTCTGCGCGCTGTGGATCGGCCCCGACTTCGCGCTCGGCCGCGGCCGCGAGGGGAATGCCGAACGGCTGCGTGAACTGGGGCAGGAGTTAGGCTATCAGTTGTTCATCACCCCAGCCTTCGATTGGCACGGCGAGCCCGTGCGTAGCAGCCGCATTCGCGCGCTGCTATCCCAAGCCGGCGCTGTAGACCAGGCCGCTGATTTGTTGGGACGGCCGTATGAAGTCTGGGGCGAGGTGGTGCCCGGCGCGGAGCGCGGCCGCAAGCTGGGCTTCCCGACGGCGAACCTGGCTTTGCCGGGGGCGCGGCTCCTGCCCGCCTATGGCATCTACGCGTGCTGGGCCTGGCGCGACGAAACCGGCATCCCGGCAGCGGTAAATGTGGGCGTGCGTCCCACCTTCGACAACGGACAGCCGCTGGTCGAGGCTTATCTGCTGGATTTCAACGACAACCTCTACGGCGAAACCCTGGGGCTGAGCTTCATCCGGCGCTTGCGCGGGGAGCAGCGTTTCACCGATATCAACGATCTGATCGCGCAGATGGGACGTGATGTAGAAGCGACCCGTCGCATCCTGGGGGATCCACCGGATCATGCTGAAGTTGGAGGCGCGCAGCAGGAAGCCAGCACGCCTTTCTGGACCGAGTTGCGACACACCGCGGACTGGGCCATCCGTGTCACCGGTGGCTCGCAGCGCCAGCTCTTTGCGCGGGCGGCCGCGGCCATGTACCTGCTGCAAGATGCCGATCCGACTCGCCCGATCGAGCGTGGCCGAGCTGTCAGCGTCACCGCTGCGGACACCCCGGAGCTGTTGGTCGCCTGGCTGAACAGGCTCCTCCTGGGGCAGGAATTGGACGGCACGCTCTACACCCGGTTCGAGATCGACGAAATTTCCCCGGTCGGGCTGCGCGGGGTCGCTTACGGCTACCGCGGCGCGCCGGCACACACTGCGATCAAGGCGGTGACGTTTTACGATCTGGACGTGCGGGAAACACTGGATGGCCTCACGGCGACCGTGACCTTCGACGTGTGACACCTGCCGGCCGGAATCACGTGAATGTGTTCAGAATCCTGGAGGGGATGGGGAGATGAAGGGATTGTGCCTGCTGCCCCCTCTCCTGATCCCCTCATCCCCCCTATTCTCAGGGTATACGTCCTGCCGGGTGCGGCGCCACGGCGCATGAAAATGTCCTCGGATGTCACGCAGAGCGTGAGCGGGCTTACCACTCAAGGTGCGTTGCGGCGAATGATCAGCGAAGCATCCGTCCGCCATGCTCAGGACAGGTCCCTGTGCG
>Ga0172369_10001546_pt1 | contig 33035 bp, 27 predicted proteins | sample LakKiv25m_FD_114539 | JGI IMG/M metagenome (GOLD analysis project Ga0172369, IMG submission 114539) | Freshwater microbial communities from Kabuno Bay, South-Kivu, Congo - kab_022012_11.25m | ecosystem: Environmental > Aquatic > Freshwater > Lake | place: Democratic Republic of the Congo... | reverse complement strand
TTTCCTTGTGAAAGGGCGGTATTTTTATTGTTTGAGATGTTTTGCCACTAATTCAGATTTGGAGCTTACTTCCAATTTTCTGTAAATATTCCTGATGTGGGTTCTTACCGTATCTATTGAATTACCAAGAGATTCCGCAATTTTTTTATAGCTTTTACCATCTACCAGATAAGTTACAACCAATTGCTCTTTTGGGGTAAGAATGCTCTCCTCAATCTTATTTTTTGTCTGGTCAAAATATTCGATAACTTTTCTGGCTATGACAGGGGACATTGGAGAACCGCCGTTATTAACTTCAATAATGGCTTCTTTTATCTTATCCAGAGGTGTTGTTTTTACGAGATAACCACAAGCGCCGGCTTTTAACGACTCAAATATTTTATGGGCGTCTTTGTAAACTGTGAGCATAATAATTTGAATCTGTGGATATCTTTTTTTTATGAGCGGAATGCCCCTTATGCCTGAAAGTCCCGGCAAATCGATATCAAGAAGTAATACATCGGGTTCCAGTTCTCTCTTTTCTTCGGCTAAAAATTCTTCAATTGACGAAGCCGAAATTTCTGTGAGAATTTCATTTTGAAGTGAAAAGTAATAGTTTAGAGATTCTCTGACATCTGTCTGATCTTCTACAATTCCAATTGAAATCATACCAGCAATCTAAAACTTTTTTTATCCATTAAATATCGCATAAAAATGCTACTACCTGATTTTCACAATCAGATTAATAGTTATACCATTCTCTTCGATTATCAACAATTTTGCTTTAATAGAATCTGCCCGCATTTTAATGTTTTGCAGCCCGTGCCCGCGCCCTTTGTTTTCACCAAAGCCACTGCCATGATCTGTTATCCTGAAGCCGAATGTATGCCCGTCGAATTTTATGCAAATATCGAACATTCCCGATCCCGAATATTTTATTGCATTATTAACAGTCTCCTTGAATATCATGTAGATATTCTGTCGGTAATTAAGCGGAATTTTAAAATGTGGTTTTAGGTTTTCAGTATCGAAGTTAATTTCAATGTCCTTTTCTGCAGCAAAAGTAATAGCAAAGTTTTTCATATAATCAATCAAATCATTCACAGAATCATTTCTGGCGTCGATCGACCAGACCACATCATTCATTGAATTGACAATTTCATTACTTAGTACGTTAAGTTTATCCAATTTTGATTCAAGCCTGGTTCTTTTTGACTCATACTTCAACAAATTTGCTATAATTGAAATTTTTGAAACTGAAGATCCAACCTCATCATGCAAGTCGCTTGCTATTTTTGTCCTTAATTTTTCAATTTGAAGAATACTTCTGAACCTGATATAAACGATAAATGAAATTACTCCGAGGATTAAAACAACTATTAAAACTATAAACCACCACTGCATCCAGAAAGGAGGGAGAATATTGAAAGTAAAATCATTAATTTCTTCGCTTAACAGCCCATCGTTGTTTGTAGAACGGAATTCGAGCCGATAGTTTCCCGGAACCAGATTTACAAAAGTCAGGATACGTTCATTTCCCAGATTCTGCCATTCATCATTAATTCCGGATAACCTGTACATATATTGGTTATCGTTTGCTGAAATATAATTCAGGCTTGTAATTTCAAAAGATATTGTTCTTTCCGGATAATCAAAATACCATTCGGATTTTGTGTAAGGATTTATAAGATTGTCATAAATTTTATTAAGCACCTTGATCTGGGTGATTATTGGCTTTGGTGAGTATTCATTCATCACCAAATTTGAAGGGGAAAATTTTATTAACCCGTTTTTTACGGAAAGAAAGATATCGCCGGCGTCTTTGAAAACCGTGTTATCTTGGAAAGGTAAACCTGGAAGTCCTTCTTCTATGTTAAAATTATATATAGAACCGGAAATCATATCTATTTTTAATAATCCATTATCAGTACCTGCCCAAATTATTCTCTGATCTTCTGCAATGATACTCTTAATATCATCGCCCATCAGCCATTTATCAGATTTAATGTAGGTGAATTGTTCATCTGATTTTTTCTTGAAATTAATCCCTCCTCCATTTGTTCCAATCAACAGATCACCGTTATTAAGTTCAAGAAATGAACTGACACTGTTATTATTAAGTGTTTTATTATCATTGTTCTTGCTTTTATGCTGTGTAAAAGTATCGGTCAGAGGAGAGTACTCAAAATAACCGAATCTGGTCGTTCCAAAAAGAATATTCCCATCAGATTTCTCGTATGTTTTGGTGAATATGGCTCGTAAAAAAACCGAGTCGGCTTGAACATAATGTTTTTTGAGCGAAAAATTGTCAGAGTACTTGTAAATTCCATAAGAATGAGCGGAAACCCACAAATTATTTTTACTGTCGATAAAACTTGCATTAATCGTTTTTGTATTCAGCAGTCGCTTAATTATCCGGTATTTTTTTTGAACATCCTGTGAGAGCACATATAAACCATTAAAAAAAGTGGCAATTATCAAATTCCCCTTTTTATCCTGGATAATGTTCTGAATGTTTTTCATTAAGATTTCATCGGGGAAGATGTCCGAGGTTTTGGGAAAAACTAACTTATCTTCTGTTATATTAAATAATCCAATAGTTGATCCGGCTAAAATGTCATCATCTGTTTTGACGATCGAGGTTATGGAAAATTGTTTGGATTTAAAGTCTCCCGAAATCAGTCGGAAATTATCATTGTAAATATTCTGAAAAAAAACACCCTCGTCTTCAGTTCCGAACCATAATATCCCTAATTTATCTTTAAACAGGGTCAGACCGTCTAAATTGTTGAATTTCGCTTCTGAGATAAGATTTGTGCTATGTTTTCCCCGGGGATCAAAAAGATATAAACCACTATCCCAGAGTGCCAATACAAGTTTTCCCGGATAGGACTTTGATTCAGTGATATCTAATATTCTATTATCAGGAACTGAATTATTTTCAAAAGTATATGTTATAAACGAACTGTCATTTTTTGCGAAAAAATTTAATCCTCCGAGCCGCGTTCCCATCCAGATATCAGAATTAATATCTTCATATATTTTCCATATAAAATTATTCCCAAGAGAACCAGTTGTTCCATTGCTTGTGAAGTGTTTTATTTCTTTTATTTTATTATGTATAAATAAACCATGATTTGTTCCTATCCATAAGTTGCCCTGTGAATCCTCCAATAAATCGACAATTGATGCAGAAGGATCAGAAAGTAAGATTTTTTCGGTTCTATTGTTTTTATAGTCAAACTTAATTAAGCCTTTGGTTGTCCCTATCCAAAAAATTTCACCGGGATATTTATTATCCTCAATTATTGTCCATACGTTTGCAGTGCTTGTTAAGTTACCAGTACTTATTTGAGTGAAATTTCCGGAATCATGCGAGTAAATAGAAATTCCGTTATTATCAGTTGCAACCCAGATCAGGCCATTTTTATCCTCAATAATATCTCTGATAAAATTCCCACTGATGCTTTTGGAATCAAGGTGGTCGTTAACGAATAATTTATGGTCATATCCATCATACTTTATCAAACCTGATTTCGTCGCAAGCCAGATAAAACCGTATTTATCCTGTACGATTTGTGTGATACTGTTAAGCGTTTGTGAAGATCCAAATTTAATTTGAATAAAAGGGGAGCCTGAGTTTTGGCCCCATGAAACGGTGGTAACAGATAATATTATGCAGTAAAAAAAAAGCTTCAAAATTTTTCCTGAATGACAATGTTGGAAGTTTACTAAAAATTTTGTACTTATCAATAAAAATCTTTATGCCGGTTCAACAGTAATATAATTTCGGTTATAAAAATTATTGCTAACAACCCGCAATTTTGTCATTCATTTATAACTTTTATATCGTCTCTGCTCTTTATAAAGAATAAAACTCTGAGCCGGAGTGGATGGTATCAGCGGAAAATTCAATGAAAATGATATAGAAATTGGCGCAGTTTCCGGAAATAAATCAGTATAATGATATTATTTGATAAATGACTAAATTTGCCGAAAGAATCAGTGCAAAGTGAGGAGATTAACCAATGAAGAAAATTTATTCTGTGGTATTAATAATTGTATTACTGCATAGCTTTTCTTTTGCAGAAGAAAAAAACAGTTCAAATAATCCGCCAATATATATAGCGTTTCTCTGGCATATGCATCAGCCGATATATTGGCCATATGAAAACCTTGTTCAAACAGACCTGCTAAACCGTTTTCCGTTTTCTGTTGTTGATATTCATAATCAGAGACTGGGCCCATACAATTCATGGCCTAAAGATGCAGTTCAGAAAGGAATAGATGCAAACCTCCCGCATCTCGGAGCACAGGTGAGTTTTTCCGGTTCGCTTGTTGAGAATCTGAATAATCTCGAGCAGGCGGGAAATGGTAATTTTAACAATTGGAAGAGTCACTGGAATTACATCAAGAATCAGAACACAAGTCTTGGAAATCCCCGTATGGATATGGTTGGATTCGGTTACCATCACCCGCTTATGGGTCTGATTGATGGCGATGATATCCGCAGGCAGATTCAGGCACATAAGAATATATTTGCTCAGAATTTCCCCGGAACGTATTCAAAAGGTATTTTTCCGCCGGAAAATGCTTTTACTAACAGAATGATACCTGCTCTTAAATCGGAGGGAATAGACTGGGCCTTGATTGACAATGTACATTTTGAAAGGGCTTGTAACGGGTATCCATTCGATCTGGGAGGAAATCTGTGGGAGCCGAACGAATCTGATATTGTGAATCCTGATCCGAATGACTGGGTTCAGCTAAATGGATTGTGGGCGCCGACTAAAGTCTCAGCAAGATGGTCAAGGCAACCTCGGTATGTTGAGTACATTGATCCGGCAACCGGACAATCTGTAAAAATGATTGCCGTTCCTGCGGATAGATATCTGGGAAATGAGGATGGCAGAGGGGGATTTGGAGCGCTTCAGTATGAAGCAGTTATGAGTCAGCTTGAATCGTATAATACTGACCCGGCTCATCCTATACTGATTGTTCTCGCCCATGACGGAGACAATTACGGAGGGGGAAGCGAAAGCTATTACGGGAGCAATTTCCAGAATTTTGTGAACTGGCTTCAGTCGAACCCATCAAGATTTATCGGAACAACAATTGAGGATTATCTCGAAATGTTTCCGCCTGATCCAAATGATATAATACATGTGGAACCAGGAAGCTGGAGCGGGGCGGATAACGGTGATCCCGAATTTAAAAAATGGCTTGGTGATCCCGGGCAGGGAGGCTATTCTGCCGACAGGCATAGCTGGTCTGTAATTACTGCAGCAAAAAACTTTGTTCAGACCGCTGAAAGCATTAATCCAGGCAGCAATAATACTAAAGAAGCCCGGCGTTTCTACATGAATGCTCAGGCAAGCGATTACTGGTACTGGGATGGATCATTAAATGGTATATGGGATTCAAACCCTGCGCGGGCTTGCAATTATGCATTCCCTCTGGCACAGAGTGTTATTTCAGGGGGAACGGATCTGGTCGGCCCATCAATTTTCGATCCGCAGCGGGAACCTTATAATCCCGGAGCGAAAGAATGGAATATTGTAATGTCAAGTGATTTTGAAGTATGGACGTATGTTTATGATTTGAGTACGGTTGAAACTGTAAAACTGAAATACCGTATTGATGAAGACGGCTTAAACGATCCGGCTACCACGATAAATGAAACTTATGCCGGGGGGACAGGAGTCGGGAGCTGGCAGGAAATTGTAATGACAAAAACCACTGAGATTTCCCAAACTGATCCTCAGCCTCTCCACAAAGCAGACCGTTATCATGCAATGATCACCGGCATTAAGAGTAAACTTGTTGATTACTATATTGAGGCGGTTGATGGTGAAAGCAACGTTACGAAGAGTTGGATAAAGCATGTATGGGTAGGTGATGGTTCCGGGAACGGGACCGGAGGAGACCAGACTGTAACATGGATTCCGGAAGAACCCGCAAATGAGGATATTATAACGATAACAGTTACAAACGCATTGATTGGCGGCAAACTCCATTGGGGTGTAAATGGCTGGCAGAGTCCGGCTCAGGTTTACTGGCCTGAAGGAAGTGAACTCTGGAATGGCTCAGGTCCTTCATTGGAGTCTCCATTTACTGGTCCTGATACAGCAGGGACACTAACGCTTCAGATCGGACCTTTTAATAATGATGTGCAGACGGTCAGCGAAATTAATTTCGTGATACATTTTAATGACAACACATGGAATAATAACAACGGGCAGGATTTTCTTATTGAATTGCCGGATAGCGGCACAGCAACGACTTTTGTTCTCGATGGAAATCTTGATCCCGGAGTTGAACTTCTGGCTTCAAATAACGGAGTCAGCCTATACGCAAAATATTCTGCTCCGCTGCTTTATCTGGCAACTGAATCGGCACAACAGTCAGGAGGTGATAAATTCCTTTTTGTAAGCGATGATAAGTCTGCGATGGGAATTGCCCCCTGGGGTAAAGCCGGACAGGTTGTTAACTGGGATGCATTTATCGGGAATGAGAGCACGAATAACTGGAGCGGCTGGTTCGATCAGACAAGCGGAGCCTCTGCAATAGCAGGAGCCTTTCTTGAGGGTACAATAAATCTCGGTGCTGAATTAGGATCGGTACCCGACAAAATTTTTATCTGGGCAGCTAAATACCAGACTGCGGATGGCGGAGCTTTGAGCGCTCAGGCGCCAGAGGGAAATGGAGACGGAAATATCGATCCTTCGGAAGTGTTTGAATATAGTACAGGAACCACCGTTCAGTTGACCCGGAATATTCTGTTTAATGAGGGCTGGAATCTTGTTTCTGTTCCACTCGCAGTGGCTGATTTCAGTGTGATGACCCTTTTCCCGGATGCCGTTTCAAATGCATTTACGTTCGATAATGGGTATATCTCAGCAGATACAATGGTTACGGCTAAAGGATACTGGTTGAAATTCAATTCATCGGGAATTAGTCCAATTACGGGAAATTCTCCCGGTAGTAACCTGATACCGGTTACATCGGGGTGGAATTTAATCGGGCCGTTTGAAAACGCAATTCAGGTTAGCCAGATAACAAGCAACCCTCCAGGGATCATTTCGTCATCTTTTTTCGGCTATCAGAATGGATATGCAAATGCAGATAATATTGAACCCGGAAAAGGCTATTGGGTAAAAGCAAATTCAGCCGGAAATCTTGTGATTGGAGCTTCTGCCAAATCTGTTTCAAAGGATAAAGCAATATTATCCGCTTCAGAAAAGATTTCGATCACTATCGCGGATGCAAGGGGGAAAAATTCTACTTTATTCATCTCAAATGCCAATATTCCGGCAGGATTTGATGAACTTCCGCCTCTTCCTCCTTCTGAAATATTTGATATTCGTTTCTCTGGAAACAAATTTATCGTGCGGGAATCTTCCGAAATTGAAGAGATTCTTATTCAGGGCATGACACTTCCATTATCAATTAAGATTGGAGGTGGGGATATCAGGGTTTATGATGGCAACTCGGTTGAAGGTAACTTATTAGCTGATGGCGATACTTATATTTTGAAAAATCTTCAGGGTAATACTTTAAAAATTCAATCAGCAAATATTCCCGCTGGTTATTCACTTGGACAGAACTATCCCAATCCATTTAATCCTTCAACAAAAATAAGTTTTGGACTGCCCGCGGATTCAAAAGTTACATTAAAAATCTATAATAGTATCGGGCAGGAAGTTGCCGAATTGTTGAATAACAATTTTTCTGCAGGCATACATGAAATTATTTTTGATACAGCTGCTTATGGTGTTCTGACTTCCGGTGTTTATTTCTATACAATAGAGGCGGAATCACACACAGGAGGTATGTTTAGAAACGTTAAGAAGATGATTCTTTTGCGCTAACATCGGATTTATATATTTGGTAAAACGGGGCAACTTGTGCTTACAAATTGTCCCGTTCATAATTACACGGTGAATTTTGTTGTAACGATGGAATTCGTGATCAATAAATTCTGAAGAATGGTTATGATAATGATAATCGCCATATGAAATGGAATGGCATTATTCTGTGACAATGTCAGTGTCAAGAATTGATTTTGAAAACTTAATATCCACCCTAATTGTTCAAGTCGTATATTTATTATTTTTATCATTCGGGAAATATTTCAGCAATTTACTAATTATTATCCAATTTTTCGGGCAAAAATATTTGGACCTTGAAAAGCGTTATGAAAAACTAATTAATTTTCTGACTGACTATATCTATACTGTTCAGATAAAAGATGGAAATGTAACCCAGACATATCATGGACCAGGGTGTAAGGCAGTTACCGGGTATTCATCGGAGGATTATCTTGATGATCCAGAATTATGGTACAGGATGATTCATGAAGATGACCGCGAAAAGGCTTTGGGACAGGCGCAGGATGCACTCTCAGGGAAGGATGTTCAGACAGTTGAGCACAGAATTATTCACAGAGACGGCAGCATTCGCTGGGTGCAGAATAGCATTGTGATTACTCGGAATGAAGCAGGAGAGGTTTCATTTTACGATGGACTCATTAAAGATATTACGAAAATCAAGTCAGCCGAATCAGAGGCTGAAATAAGAAAACGGCAGCTAATACAGGCAGATAAAATGGCTTCTCTTGGAATATTAATTGCAGGAATTGCACATGAAATCAACAATCCCAATAATTTTATACTGCTCAATGCCAGATTATTTACTAAAATATGGGCTGATGTTTTTCCGATTCTCGAAAAATATTACCGGGAAAACGGTGATTTTGCAATTGCAGGAATCCTCTACAGCAGAATGAACGAAAAACTTAATATATCTTTGGAAGGTATATTGACCGGATCTGAAAGGATAAAAAAAATAGTTGATAACCTTACCGACTACGCCAGAACTGACAGCGGAAAGCTCGATGAAGAAGTGGATATAAATAAGGTTGTTGATATGGCTATTATGATAACCGGAAATCTGATCAAACGATCAACAGATAAATTCACTCTTATCAAAGGTGAAAATATTCCTACAATAATTGGGAATAATCAGCAGCTTGAACAGGTAATTATCAATTTAATCACTAATTCCTGCCAATCTCTGAGGAATTCATCGGAATGTATCGAACTTTCAACCAAGTTTTTTGATAGTGAAAATGTAATCGTAATAACTGTTCAGGATAAGGGCCAGGGTATTAAGGAAGATGATCTTAATCGGATTATTGATCCTTTTTTTACAACTAAAAGGGATATCGGCGGAACCGGATTGGGATTGTCGATATCTTATAATATTATTAAAAGTCATTCCGGCGACCTGAAGCTTGAGAGTAGAATTGATCAGGGAACAAAGGCAATTGTAACACTTCCAGTTAATCGAAAGGATGAAAGAAAATGAAACCGAGAATTATTCCTGCGCTGCCAATGTTACTTGTAGATGATGAAGAATTATTTCTTTTTTCGGTAGAAATGAGTCTTAGTTCTAATGGCATAAAAAATATTGAGCAGATCAGAGATAGCAGGCAATTGCTGCACCGAATGGAAAAAAGCCCGGTTTCGCTGGTGATGCTCGATATTAATATGCCTTACGAAAGCGGTCTGGATTTATTACCAAAAATAACTGAAAAGTACCCGGGAGTACCCGTTGTAATAATAACTGCGGTAAATGATGTGGAAAGTGCGGTTAATTGTATGAAACTTGGCGCTTATGATTACATTGTTAAACCAGTGGATGAGAATAAACTTATTTCCACTATAAGGCGAGGACTTGAACTTGCGGAGGTTAAATCTGAGAATGAATTGCTGAAGCAGTCTTTTCTGAGGGAAGAACTCGAGTATCCGTCCGCTTTTAACGAAATAATTACAGTCAGCGATAATATGAAATCAATTTTCCGCTATATTGAAGCTATTGGAAGAACAGCTTTGCCTGTGCTCGTTACCGGAGAAACCGGAGCAGGTAAGGAGCTCATCGCCCGGTCTATTCATTCAGTGAGCGGAAGGACCGGAGAATTAGTCACAGTCAATGTTGCCGGAGTTGATGACAATCTTTTTTCCGATACATTGTTCGGACATAGAAAAGGCGCTTTCACAAGCGCTGATAATGAGCGAAAAGGATTAATCGAGCGTGCGGAAAGCGGCACTCTTTTTCTTGACGAAATAGGGGATCTCAGCATAGAATCTCAGGTAAAACTGCTTCGTCTTCTTCAGGATGGCAGCTATTATCCACTCGGATCGGACACAGCCAGATTATCGGATGCCAGGATAATTGTAGCCACTCATCGGGACATACGGAATCTGGTTCAGGAGAACAAATTCCGTCAGGATTTGTTCTATCGTCTTAAATCTCATCATATTCAGATGCCGCCATTAAGGAAGCGGAAAAGTGATATACCGTTGTTAATTGATTTATTTCTTGAGAAGGCTGCAAGATCGCTCGGTAAACCAGTTCCAACTGCCCCAAAACAAATTCACACTCTGCTCTCAAATTATAATTTCCCTGGCAACATCCGGGAATTGGAAGGTATCATTTTTGATGCTGTCAGCAGACATCGAACTGGCATATTGTCTTTAGAATCGATCAGGAACAAAATATTTGAAATGGATCCGGATTTTAATTTCGATGGTTTTTCGCAATCGGCCGCAGCACAGGAGATTGAAAAGCCAATAATTCTCAAGGAAAAATTCCCAAGCCTTGATGAGGTGGAAGTCTTTATGATTAAGGAAGCGCTTAACCGGGCTGATGGAAATCAAACGATTGCTTCTGATTTGCTGGGAATTTCCCGTAGGGCGCTTAATAACAGATTACAGCGCAAAAAAAGAGAAGAGAATTTCTAAGGTGTTTTTATATGCGGGAATAAATCAAAACCCGAACTGCGTGTAAGATTGGTTTCAGTTCCCGTTTTGATTTCGAGTTTGAAAATATCGTAATCATTTATTCCGACATTCCTGTGAAAAATCACAAATCTGCTATCCGAATTTAATACAGGATATTCTCCGTTCCCCAAAATTTTTATCTCAAATGTCCGAAGAGACATATACCAAAGTTTGCCTTCATCGGTTTCCCCGGTTATTCCTTGGCCGTCATTTGAAATACTAATTTTATTTGCCCACCTATTAATATTAGTGAATAATTCAGATGGAGTTCCCGAAAGCAGGTTAAGCCATACAACACTTGTTTTTAGTTCGTCTCTGTATTGAAAAATTATTGAATTTTCATCAACAAAAAAAGGCATTCTTAAACTATATGCCGATTTGCAACCATATCGTTTTGTCCTTTCAGTGCCGTCAGTTTTCACTGTTTCAATAAATGCACTGTCATTTTTTGAGGATGTGAAAACTAATTTTGTTCCCGATGGACTGAATGAAGGTTCAATATTCAAACCGTCATTCAGAGTCAGATCATATTTGCTGTTATCATTCAGATTCAGCAGAATTATATTTCGTGTAAAGGTCGGGCGATCATAGAATTGCTGAAAAGCTATAAAATCGTTCATCGGAGAAATGACGATCGGTTCCTGAACACCGCTATCGAAAAAGACATCCCCCTAATCCGTAATCATCCCGGTAGCGAAGTCATAGCGCTGAATGACCGAACTCCATTTTTTTACGAAAACCATAAATCTTCCGTCCCCGGAAATTGTGAATTGATCAGAATATGGTGTTGGAATATGCTTATGCCAATTGCTGCCATTTTTATCCATGATCCAAAAAAATCATCATCCATATACCCGGTGCCTCTGGAAAACACAATTAGGTCATTAGCAGGTTTACTTCCTGTTATTGGAATAAGAACAGACATGTTTTTTTTAATGATGATTGATTTATCTTTGATAATGATACTGTCAGCCAATACCGAAAGTGAATATGACCCTGAGGGAACATCCGTGAATTTAAATAGATCTGAGATAGTTGTATCCCGAAGGGTTATCTTATTTCCGGCAAGTAATATTTCGAATTTGTAATAATTCCAACTATAATCAGTCGCAAATGCACCACTTAAGGTAAATGAATTATGCACTGGTATATCAGTCGGGTTGGATTTACATGAAATAAATATTAAAATCAATAAAAATAATCTAATGCACAATATTTTCTTTTGGCCGCTCATCGTTACCGCATCTCAAATGGACTAATAAATATAGTAATATTTCCGGTATCTGCGTTTTTATCAGCAAACAATAATGGGTTTGGAATTTGCTCGGGAAATATCGGTTGGAAAAAATATTAAAGATTATTAGTGAAATTACCTCTAATAAGAGTGCCACAAAACTGCAATGCCGCCTCGTGGGGTATTTACGTTAAGCCATTGAAATACAAGGTTTTATGCGTAACATATCCTAAACGGGTTTCCAAAATGTGGCACTTAGAAAATCTGCTCATCAAGTTGCAAGTGTCTATATAATAATAACTTAGTTTCTCTTCAGATCATGGCACAACATTTGTAATATTATCTGTGAATTTCGTTTTGAAAGGAGTAAGTTGAAATGAAAAGTATAAGACGAACATTGATGATAATAATAATTGTGTTTTTGATTACTAATAATAGCGCTGCACAGCCTGCAAAAAACAGGGAAATTCTTGTTGAAAAGAATCTGATTTATTCTCTGACTCAGAAAGTGGACGGAATTATTGAATCGACACTATATAACACTCTTTTTCTTAAAGAGTATTTTCCATCAATGAATTACAGTAAAGTAATTCCGGTTTTGGAACAATTATCGAACACAACCCAAAATCCAAGCATTAAATATAAAGCTAATTTAGCGGCAATGTATCTGAAGTATGGCGATTCCTTAGGGCTGAATCCGGAAGTGATCAGAGGTGATCAGGCTGCTGGTTTCAAAGCAGTTGCCGATGAATTAAACGATAAACTTTTAGCAAGTTTTTAATATAGATCCCTGGTTCATTAGTCGGGCTGGTCAGCACCCTCCCAAGCTGGCCGGCCGGCTTTATTTGCCCCGACACAAATCTTGTTTTCCAACCAAATAACTATACTTGTTCCTTTAATGTGATTTTAGTTTTGGATAAATGCTCTGAAATTTTATAAATAATTATGAAACCCCTGACTAAATAATATTTATTTAACCAGGGGTTTAATTTTAATATAAACGGACAAGCTGCATAATTTATCTTCTTCGAGAAGAGTCTCGTTTCAAATCAGGGGACCCCCTACTTGTCGAGTGTTATACTTCCTGAGCCCGAAGATTTGACCCAATATCCTTTTCCGGGTTTGAGCGTATCTGCTAAAACATAACCTGAGTCAAATTCATAGAAAGCACTCTCCAAAATTCCAGGAGGATTGGTAACAATTGTATTCACAGGCAATAATGTGTTAAAGGGACCTATCAGGTTCCATCCCTGTAAAAGTGAAATGGGAATTTGCGGCTCAGTACCTGAAAAGTCGAATGATTGTGCGGAATTAAATTTGACCCAGTATCCACTGGCATTTTGTAATACTGATGAAGCAGAATACCCCCCATCAAATCCATATACCGGAGAAGCCGCCTGTGGAAAAACTGTGCCGGATGTCATATCATTTAGGAGCAAAGGAACTGAGACAAGATTCCAGCCTGGTCCGCAATCGAAATGAGAAACTATATTATTGTTCGAAACTGCGATGCTAAAATTCTGGGCAAAATTCCATTCCTGTTTCTTGCTCATACCGGTTGCATATAAAGTAATTGTGCCCGGTATGGAAGGAGCGGTTACGGTAAAATTAAATGTATAAGAACCATTTGAATATGTTTTTGATGAAGGTTGTGTTAATTCAGAATTCAGGACTTTCAGGTTGTTATCTACTTTTGCAAGTGCTCCGGAGGAGAGAGCAATGTCCACCCCAACTTTACTTCCGGAACCTCCTGAAATCCTCACAGAATAGCTGCCCATTTCAGAAGGGGCTAATTCTGAAGGTCCGATGATCTGAACCAGAATTGATGAAGAAGCTCCGCTATGAGTACTGTGGCAAGCTCCGCATCCCGAAGCATTCGTTTTAGATGTATATCCCGAAACACCATTGGGATAAGCATAAATATTTATAACTGTGAAAAGAACAAAAAAGAATATTTTCCTGTACATTACGAATCCGTTAATTTTCTATATTGCTTTATATTAAGATATGGGAAACGAGTTTTACACACAAATTATCGAAGCGATATTCATTCGAAATTCAGCCTGAAGTAATATTAATTTGATTAAAACAGGATTCTATATTGCATTACAGGGAATATACCAAGCTGATATTCTGTATTTATTCCACCTGTCCGCCGGTTAAAATGCTTTCTATAAACATTTTTATTATCAGTTACATTCTGGATTTCAAGAATATATTCCTGGGTTATTGATGAGGAATTTATTCTATACCCTATTTTCAGATCAGAACGGAAATATGGTTCATATTGTAATGAAAAAGCTTCGCTCCCGATAATTGACTCTCTTCCGGAAGCAAGAGATGCAGCAAGGTCAATCGGCGAATAATATCTGCCGCCTGCATAGGTAGCTTTAATATCAAAAAAAAGGACATCATTACCGAGATTGAATTCTTTCCCGCCCAGAAGGTTTATAACATATTTCCCGTTATATGCAGTGTTTCTCCAAATATTATCAGAGCCTGCATATTTCGACTCGAAAAGTGATGAGGTCAGCAGGAAATAGTAATCATCATTGAAGATTTTTTCTAAAGTGACTTCGAAGCCATAATTTTCACCTTTGCCGTTATTTATAAGACCGACCTGGTCAGTAGTGCCAAAATCTGATCCATAGTTTAGTAGTGAGAACGATGAGGGTGTTCTCGTTACCGGTACATTAAACAAGTACTGATAATAAACTTCGGTTTTAAGTCTTAAATCGGAACTGAGATCAACATCATAACTCGCGGCGATATGATGGGATTTTGTAAAACTGAGATTCGAATTTGCTTCAATCATATTTCCAAAGGCATCTCTGTCAATAGTGAAGTATATTGGCAGCGGCTGAATCTGGCTATGCAGTCCGTAACCAATGCTAACTCTTTGTGTTGTGTTTAGTTGATAAACAATTCCTAATCTTGGCTCAATGGAATTCGTTCCGTTTAAAGCAAAGTACATATAGTGTAATCCACTGTTAAAAGTGATGTTTTCTGCCATCCGGTACTTATAAGCAGCATGAAGTTTTAGCAGATTTGTATTTCCTGTTTTACTTTTAATTGTCTCCCAGTTTCCGCCTCGTAATTGTTTTTCTGAAAGAGTGAGGTTGAGATAATTCAGATCTGCTCCGAATGAGATTACATTTTTATTGTCAATTTTGCTCTGAAGTGCAGCACTCAGTATATATTTATTCTCTTTATTGTAAATATCGATATAACGGGTAATGATATTCCTGTCCAACGAATTGATAGAATCAAGAGCGATGGATTCCTCAAGCATGGAAAATCCAGATATTATCTTGTAGAAAGTGTTCTTTGAAAGGAAATAAGTTTGCGAAATGCTGAGAGCCCCTGAATTTACTTTATCATAAATATTATCATTTTCTATTCCATAAAGATCATTTTCGTTTTCAGGGTCAGTTTCACTTCCAATAAGATCGATTGAACTGATTCCGCCTATGCCGAATACTGAAAAAGTTCCGGCTGATTCAGTCGGAATGTTCAGTTTGAAATTCAGGTCCTGATAATAGGGAACCGCAACGCCCGTTCCGAGATCGAATCCGAGTTCTTTCACTGCACCCAGAGTCGAGTACCTGTAATTAGCAAGATAAGAGGAGTTCTCACTTAATGGCAAAGGACCTTCGGCGCCAAACTCGAAACCATTAAACCCGACCTGTCCTAAGAATTCACTTTTATTAGGCGAACCATTACGAATATAAAGATCAAACACACCACTCAGGGCATTACCATAATCTGCAGGAAAAGCAGCCGTAATAAAATCCGATTTATCCAGTACATTATTATTCAGCATACTGACGGGTCCTCCTGTTGAACCGAAAGATGCAAAATGATTAGGGTTCGGTACTTCAATTCCTTCAATTCTCCAGAGAAGTCCAAAAGGCGAGTTTCCGCGAATAATAATATCATTGCGCGAATCATTTGCACCGCTTACACCAGCATAATTGGCAGCCATTCTTGCAGGATCATTCCGGCTGCCTGCAAATCTGGCAGTCTGTTCTGAATCAAAACTTCTTATGCTAACTGAAGCATCCTCGTTTTTAACTGCAAATGCACTTCCGGAACCCGTTACAACAGCTTCTTCCAATTCGAGTACTGTTGGTTCAAGTTCAATGTTGATATAAAATTCTTTTCCCGAAATCAATTGCAGATTGTTTTGTACATACTCCTTGTAACCTATTGCTGTTACTCTGACAGAGGTTTTGCCGATCGGCACATTTTTAAGAAGAAAATATCCGTGTTCATCTGCGGCAGCTCCAATGAAAGGGTCGCTGCCGGGTACAATGACATTGGCGCCGGTAATTGGGAAGCCTGAGTCGATATCTAATACTCTGCCTCTGATATTTTGTTTGATATCATTGGTTTCAGCGATGATACTGATATATAAAAATGAAAATATGATTAACACAAAGAACTTTTTCATACAAACCCTCAAAAATTTCTTTCAAAAATCAGCAATTTCTACATATCAATTCATTGATTAAGATCAATAAATCTACTGCCGGACTTTTTTCGATTTGATCCTGCTCAAAGCTTCAGGGGTGATTCCAAGAAATGAGGCTATCATATACTGCGGCACTCTTTGCAGAAGAGGTGAAAATTGCTGCTGGAGTTTTTCCCAACGGGTTTCGGCTGAATCAAGAAGCAGAGAAACAGACCTTCTTTCAATCATCACATAAAGAAACTCAGCAATAAGCCTTCCCATTTTGTCAAGCGAATGATGCTTGTTGTACAAATAATTCATGTCCTTTTTATAAAGGAAAACTAATTCACAAGGCTCAAGCGCCTGTATGTGGTATATTGAAGGAAATCCGGTAAGGAAACTTGAATAATCAGTCACCCAGAAATTTTCGATGAAAAATCCTGTGGTTTTTTCTACCGATTCTAATGTATGGTACATTCTCAGGAAACCTGTATTGATAAAAGCTACATAATCACAGATCTGCCCCTGTTTCAGTATTAATTCCTTCTTTTTAATTTTTTTTACCGAAAGATGTCGCTCAAAATCTGACCACTCATCATCGGAAATTTTCACCAAAGAATTACAGTATTTTTTTAACGCTTCGAATTTCATTTAATAACTCTTAACTTTGATTAAATATAGTATTTCTTTCGTAAAGATTATAAACTTCCCGGCTTTTTTCTCACAGAAAGTAAAATGCGGATGGCTGGATTGTCACTGCCGAAAAAACAGATTGTCTAAGTTGTGTTTTGACTGATAACACTTAATAAGGCATTTGCCGAATTTTCCCATGAATATCTCAGGGTATTTTGTTTTCCCCTCCGGGCTAACTCACTGCGGTAATTTTCATCAACAAGCAATTGCCTAATAGAATTAGTGATGGTTTCTACAGATTGTGGGTCTGTGAACTCTGCCGAATCTCCAAAAATCTCATGGAAACAGGAATTGTTGGATACGATCACAGGACAATCGCAGGATTGCGCCTCAAGTGGCGGAATACCAAACCCTTCGTAGAGTGATGGGAATAAAAACAGTTTTGCGGTTTTATAATAAAGTATCAGTTCTTCATCAAGAAGATTTCCTCTGAATAATATATTATCGTTAAGATGTTCGGATAATTTTTGTGATTTGTGAGCTTTTTGTTTGTTCCCGATAATTACAAGTTTCAGATCGGGAATCTTCAGCGAATTAAAAGCGATTATCGAATTAATCAGATTTTTTCTTGGGTCAAGTGATCCCACGGTGAGTATAAAATTCTTCTGCGTTTGGTTATTCTGAAGCGATTGATCATTCCATGCCACCGCGTTGTTGATAACACTTATTTGTTCTTCAGGGAGATGAAAAAATTCTGCAATCTCATTTTTCGAAAAATTACTGACAGTCAGGATTCGCAGTGAATTTTTCAGGGATTTTTTCAGCAGTATTTTATTATAAAGATAATAGGAATATGAGAACCATTCGGGGTGCTTTAATACAGACATGTCATGAATCGTAAGAAATTTATTTTTATAACCAACCGGACCTACTCCCCCAAAATTCAGAAGTAAAGGATTACCAAGCTTCCTGAGATATGAGGGCAGTGAGAACTGCTCCCAGCCATTTATATTACTCATTCCAAAACAGACTGGATTTATCTCGGAGGCGATACTAAGATTCTGTACTGCCGGGGGCGCAAGAACAACAATCTCCTTTCCGGATTTTACCAAACGCCTGCTGAGTTCAAGCGCAAAACGCTGCACACCAGTAAAAGGCTGAGCTAAAAATTTCCCATTAATATAGATTGTTGAGGACATAAATTAATTTACGAAAAAAATATTATCCTCACTATAGATATTTAAAGATTAAAATAATTTTTTAGCAGGAAAGAGCATCTCAAATAGTTGGTTGTATCTTTGCTGCCAGTCATTTCCTTTGAGAAATTCTGATATTATTTCCGGCGAAAAGAGAAGATCGCTTGATTCAGAGACATATTTAACAAATTCGTCTTCAGTCTTTGCGATAAACACAGGGGGATTTAGCAGCTCAATTTCTTTCCAGGAAGTGGTTACAACCTGAAGTCCTGCTGAAAGATACTGATACAGTTTTAACGGATTTACATACTTAATTAACTCGGGATTTTTACTAATATCAAATGGTATTATACCGGTATCACAATTACTAAAATACCTATGAAGTAAGTTGTAATCTTTAAAACCGAGCAAATATACATTAGGATTGTGAGAGAAATAGGCCTTGAGATGATCATTTTCGCCAATGATTACGAATGAAAACAAAGGCAGCGATTCTGCCGTTTTCCTTACAAGTTCAGCATCGAATCTCAGTTTTGTTTCACCGGCATAGATAACACGCGGATGCGGTATATTCATCAGATCATGCGGTTCAGGGGAGCTTTTTGGGGAGAACATCTTAATATCTGCACCGTTTGGAAAATACTCAGGTTTTAAGGGCTCCAGTTCATCAACGAATTCACGCAGAGATTTGGCTGTGTAAAGTGTAAAATCGCATCTACCGGCAAACATTTTATCGAACCTGAATGCCGTTTGGGAAAAATTCTTGTTGCTTTTGTAATTATCAGTGACTCTGAAAACACTTCTTGAATAGGGAATGTTTTCAAGGAGAAAAGAGAAACGGCTATTATCCGCATATATAAGATCGACTTTCCCAAAGCCATTTTTTTTAAGCAATGAAACAATTCCAGGGAAGGCAAACTTTGCCCAGTTTTTGTAAACATAATCGGATCTTAGTATTGGATAATTATTTGTGGTAATCATTGAAAACGGAACATAAGCCCAGATTTTTCCATCAAAGTAATATTGTCCACCTCTTTTCCAGAGTTCGTATCTTTTTGTCAGTTCAGAACCCTGTCCCGAAATAAAATGGAGTGGTGAGATGGGATCGGAAATAAATGCAACTTTCCATCCGTTTGCTGCAAATACTTTGGCAAGTGAATGTGTCCCTACATGGTAAGAGGAATTGTAGCTTAGCGTGGAAATAAATATCGCTATTTTTTCCATTCCAGTTATTTGCTTAACAGATAAAAAATATGATAAGGATTCTCTTCCGGAACAAAAGATTTGATGATTTTCAGCTTTTTGTTGATTACCTTTTCGATATCCCGACGGTAACATCCGGGTGTCCCAACTTCCCAGTAATGCTGCCCGTCGAATTTATGTTTTTTGTAAAATCTTGGCATAAGATACTTGAGACTAATTTTGTGGATTGCCGGAAGATATACTGAAACTGAAAATTCATGATGTGCATTCGGCAGACTAATAAACACATGTTTGCTGCTGATCCTTGCCAATTCATCAAGGGCAGCAGGGAACAACTCAAACGGAATGTGCTCAAGCACCTGGAAAGCGGCGCTCATCTCGAACGATGAGTCTTTTAGAGGAATCGCTGTAACTGATGCCGTGATATCAGGTGAAATGTTTTTTGTGAAATCGACACTTTTATAATACACTGACGCAGGCAATAGTTTTTTGAGGATAAAATTTCCGGGACCGACTTCGAGAATAGATTGAATCTCCAGTTCCATTATCGTGCCTAACTGATAATAGAAGGATGCAAATCTTTTGGGATCGACATAATCCGAAAATTTGTAGTGAGATATATCTACCTGTTCATTCATGCTGATTTCCTGATTTGCCTGTAAACAAGATAGTAAGTTAATATTTTATTTCCCACAGATGCTCCTATCATCGATATTATTGCTGCTGTAAAACCGATAACAGGTATTAAAAGGGCTGAAAATACAATATTCAGTATCCCGAACGGAATTGTTAAAAGGCTGTAGATAGCTTTACCGCCGGAAATAATAAATGGTTGTGACATAGCTGATGTTACCAGAAGGAAAGGAAGGTTAATTATCAACAAATTAAAAGTAAGATAAAAATCGGGGACATCATATTTGGGAAGAAAAGCCGGGATAATATATGGCATAATAAGTAGTATCAATCCGGATACCACGATTGCAAGCGGAGTAAGGTATAGCAGCATTTTCCTGAAATAATCTGAAATTTTGTTTGCTCTGCCGGCTGCATTAAGCTCTGCAATTTTTGGAGACAGAACCTGCCCGAGAATCATAAACGGAAATGCCAGAAAAGCAGTGATCTTGTCGCTTAATTCAAAATAGGCGATCTCTTCAATAAAGCCGAATTGCCCAAGTATCAGCGTACATGCTCTTGTATAAAGATATGTGCCGAATCCGGCTATCCCGACCAGAACTGAATAACGGAGCAGATCTTTGATAATTTGTTTATCAAGTTCGAGTGCATATTCATTAAGACGAAAAGCCAGGGCTGCAAAGTAAATGAAATAAAAAAAACTGTACGACATCAGTGCGCCATTCAACCCGTATCCGGATATAAGTAAATATGCCGCCGCCAGGGATATAACTGCTGAAAAGATTGAAATGACCGACAATTCATCGAATCTTTTCTGTCCTGTGAATATCCCATCAATGAGCATTGAAGCGGGAAGGAAAAGAAGAGCGGGGAGTATATATATAAGGTCAATGTGATATTCTTCGAAAATTGCAGATCGGAAGAAGAACATTACCATTCCCGATAAAATTGTCAGTAGAATTACCGGAATCATTGCATTAAAAAAAATCAGGCGGATTTTTTGAGGCGATTTTACGCTGAATTCCGCAGTGATTTTTAATGCAGTTTTTGAAATACCAAAATCTATCAGAGATCCGAATAAAAGTATTACCGCTATGGCATAATTATAAATACCGACGTCCTCTTTGGGAAGTATCCGGGCAGAAACCAGAAGTATAAATAGCAGTACTCCCTGTTTTCCACCAATCTGGAGTGCTCGGAGTATATAGTGTTTCAGATTATGTCCAATAGTTTAATGAATAAAACCGGGTTCTTTAAAATAAAAAAGGCTGTTGAAATTTATTCAAGATCAACAGCCTCAATGTAATTTAAATAGCAGATTAATTTGCTATGTATGCGAACCAATTGCCGGAGATGTTGTTTATTTTAGCATCGCCCCAGGTGTTAACTTTGAGTACGAAACTATCACGGCTAACAGCAGTAGCGGTAACTTCATATCTGAGGTTAGTATTGCTAACTGCATCCATTTTGGTGACGCCAATAACTACATTTGGTCTGGCTTCAAAAGGTTTTTCGAAAACAACTTCAACGGTGTAAGCTCTTGAGCCTTCGCCTTCATGAAGATTGTAACCTGCTTTACCTTTTTCAGCGGTAAATGTACCGCTTACCATCTGCTGTGCATAATTTGCAGTGGTGAGACCAAGAAATAAAAAGAGAACTACTAAGAGAGCTGCTTTTTTCATGATTCCTCCTGTTTTTGTTATTAAATGAAAAAACGCTTAAAACATTTTCTTCTTTGATCACAAATTTAATATATCAAGTTAAAATAAATAAATTAAATTTAAAAGTAATAGATAAAATTTTATTAGTTTCAATTTGAAAAAATCTTGATTTGGACAATTGCAGATTAACTTAAGTTCCATAATTATTGCAAAAAACGAAGCCGGGAATATAAGAAACTGTATTGAAAGTCTTTCCGGAGTTATCGATGAGATAGTTGTCGTAGTTGATAGTTCATCAAGTGACGATACTTACCGAATTGCTGCAGGCTACCCGAAAGTAAAAGTATATAGTTCGGAATGGCTTGGCTATTCAGGGACTAAAGAATTCGCATTATCAAAAACAACAAATGACTGGGTTTTTTGGATCGATGCAGATGAAACACTGACAGATGATTTAAAAAACGAATTAGCCGGATTTAAAAAATCAACACCAGCCTATGATTCGTACCGGGTTGCTCGCCGGGCATATTTTCTTGGAAAATGGATAAAATATTCAGGCTGGTACCCTGGAAGGGTGACAAGGCTTTTTAATAAGAAAAAAGCCGGCTTCAGTGATTCTCAGGTTCATGAATCTCTCGTAATTAAAGGTACAACCGGCAATTTGAAAAATGATTTGAATCATTTTACCGATCCGGACATTTCTCATTATTATTCAAAATTCAATAACTACACAAGTCTTGCCGCCGGAGAAATCTTTGCCAAAGGAAAAAAAAACCGCTTAAGCGATCTTTTAATAAGACCGGTTTTTATTTTTATTAAAATGTATTTCCTCAGGTTTGGTTTTCTGGATGGAAGGCACGGTTTTATTTTAGCTGTATTTTCTGCAAATTACGTCTTTACTAAATACTGCAAATTATGGGAAATTTTTGAGCGGAAAGGGAACAAATGACAATTGGAATAATTCCTAATATTATTAAGGAAAATATAGTTGCCGTTGTGAGCACACTTGTCGGGAAGCTCAAAAAATTTAATGTCCGATATATTTTGCACAATGAATTACTGAAATTCTCAGGTGAATTCTGTGACAGGTTGCAAAATGCTGAGTACGGGGATTTTACTTTTTTGGCTGAGCATTCTGATTTTGTTATTTCTATCGGCGGTGACGGTACGATGCTCAATACTGCGTTCGCATTGAGGAAATCAAATCTCCCGCTTTTGGGACTTAACCTGGGAAAACTTGGATTTCTTGCGGAATTTGAACTCTCCGGGATTGACGGTCTGATTCAGGATCTGGTTGAAAATAATTACACAATTGAGGAGAGGCTCACATTATTTGCCCGGTGTGAGGCGGCTCCCGAAGATGAACTCTTTGCTGTTAACGATATCGTTATTGATAAGGGCAGGTGGCCTAAGATGATCGAGATGACTATCAAGGCGGATCAGGATTATGTTACAACGTTCTCAGCCGATGGGCTTATTATCGCTTCGCCTACCGGCTCAACAGGCTATTCCCTCTCGGCAGGCGGCCCTATTGTTAATCCTAAAGCCAACGTTCTTGCACTCAGTCCTATCTCGCCACATTCACTTACAATGAGACCGCTGATTCTTTCAGCCGATCAGAAAATTACTGTTAGGGTGATGTCTCAGTACAAGAGTGTGCAGATAAACTGCGACGGTCAAAGAGTATATTATTTTAATCCTCCTGTCGATATCTCAATTGAAAGGAGTGTTTTTCCGATGAGATTGGTGCACACAAAAGCGACAGATTATTTCCAGATTCTCAGGAAAAAATTACTCTGGGGACTTGATGTGCGAAAAGTATTAAACAATAATCAGGGTTAATTCTAAATGAAATATCTATTGCTGCTTTTTCTTTTCTTTTCATCAATTAATGCCCAGGATTTGAACAGATTGGAGAAGGATTCAAAATCTGAAAAATTTAATCTTGTTGGTGAAGTCTCAAGGGATGCATTTTTATTAGATAATTACAAATCGTGGTTTGAAGGGGAATATAACAATTACAGTGTGGACGTAGCAACTGCCGATAATTTGAAAGAGCAGCTTTCAAGAGTTCAATTTTTGATTGTTTTCGGTACATGGTGCGGCGACAGCAGAAGAGAGGTCCCAAGATTTCTTAAAATTCTCGATTACATCGGGGTTGAGCAGGAAGATATCAGATTTATCGGAGTTAACCGGGAAAAGAAATCAGGACTTCAGGATATCGATAAACTTGAAGTAGAGTTCGTCCCAACATTTTTTATATACTTGGGGGAGATTGAAGCCGGACGGATTATCGAAGCTCCCGAAACAACTCTGGAAGAGGACTTGGCTGAGATAATATTTTCGGTTCCGGAATAATACTTTCCAGCGCTGGCATAAAACAGAAACAATAAAGATTTTTCTGTTTTCATAAGTATCGAAAAATATTTGCGTCCCGGGAAGGAAGGAATTATTGGGGTTTGATATGAAACAATTATTTCTTATACGACATGCAAAATCAAGTTGGGATCATCCCGATCTTGATGACTATCAACGCCCATTGAACAAAAGAGGCAATAAAGACGCACCTGAGATGGCAAAGCGTTTAAAAAAAGCTGGAATTTTTCCCGAACTTATAATCTCGAGTCCCGCTTTAAGAGCTTTCACAACTGCAAAAATATTTTCAGCCGTTCTCGACTATAGTGAATATGACATTGTTCTCAAAGATCAGCTTTATGAAGCTGGTATCAGAGACATTGAAGAAGTGGTTAAATCGATCAGTGATGAATATTCGAAAGTTTTTATCGTCGGACATAATCCGGGACTGACTCTGTTCAATAATGAAATATGCGATCTGAAACTCGAGAATATTCCGACTTGTGGAATTAGCGCTGTTTATTTTAATCTGACCGAATGGAGAAAAGTGAGTGCCGAAGCGGGAAGAAGTCTTTTTTATGATTACCCCAAAAGGATATAGAGATGCGGAATATTTATTTTGACCGTGAACTTAGCTGGCTTTCTTTTAACAGCAGGTTACTTCAGGAAGCGGCAGATGAAAGTAACCCGCTTTTTGAAAGATTAAAATTCCTTTCAATTTATTCTGCAAACCTCGATGAATTTCTGCGTACACGGGTCATACCGCTCAGAAGCCTTCTGATGCTTCCGAAAGCCTCAGTTCGCGAGCTTGATTTCAACCCCGTGTTACTTCTCGGTTCCATTAAAAAAAATATTTTCAGTCAGCAAAATGAATTCAGCAGGATTTACCGGGAGTCAATACTCCCTGCTCTTGAGAGAGCAGGAGTTACTTTTCTTGCAATTCATTCGCTTGATGATTCAGATAAGGAATTTCTTGATAATTATTTCAACACTGAAATCTCAAACCTGCTCGATCCGATAATCATCAAAAAGAAAAAAGATGTTCCGGAGTTAAAAAACAATATCCTTTATCTTGCAGTGAGACTCGCGAAATTGCAGGAAACAAAATCAGGATCGAAACACTTTTCCGCCTTCGTCGAAATTCCTTCCGATAAATTACCAAGATTGATCAAATTGCCGACTCTCACAAAAAAATCTTATATCTTTCTCGATGATGTTATACGAATCAATCTTAAAAAGCTGTTTCCGGGATATCGTGTGATAGACTCGTTCTCGATTAAATTGATCAGAGATAATGAGCTATTCCTGGATGAGCAATTTCCCGGCTCAATCAGATCGAAAATCATAAAGGCATTATCACTCAATAAAAATAGTGTGCCTTGTCATCTTTTTTATGATGGAAAAATGCCCGCTAATTTCCTGAAATTCCTGAGAGATATTCTTTCGCTTGAAAAGGAAGACCTCGTCAGTATGTGGAGGTATCATAATTTCGTTGATTTTCTAAAATTTAAAAATCCTGGTATTAAAGAACTGGAGTACCCGAAAACTGCAAGATTAAAATATCCAAAACTGAATGAAAATAATATTTTCGATGTAATTTCCGCGAAAGATCTGCCGGTATATTATCCATATTTTACTTTTGATCATTTCCTTGCATTTATAAAAGCTGCGGCTTCTGATCCAAAAGTCCGAACTATTAAGCTTACTCTTATGGGAGCGATGCCCGGCTTAAAATTAGTTAAGGAATTAATGAACGCGGCAATTAGCGGTAAGCTCGTAACTGCTTTTGTAGGGACTAAAACCAGTTTTGGTGATGAAAAGGATCTTGGCTGGGCATATGCAATGCAGAATTCAGGAGTCAGAGTAATCTATAACTCTCCCGGACTGAATCTTCATGCCAAAGCCGCATTAATAACGCGTTTCGAAGATTATCAGGAAAAAGAGTATGCCTACTTTGCCACAGGTAACATTAACGAATCAGATACTTCTTCAAATACGGATTTTGCGCTTTTTACCTCTGACGCAATTCTTACGTGGGAGCTAAAAGGTTTATTTGAACTCTTTGAAGAAATTATTTCCGAATACAAGTTTAGCGACTTATTAGTCTCAGGGTATAATTTGAGGAAAAAGTTCAGCGAGTTGATTGATAATGAGATAAAAAATGCCGTAAAAGGGCTTCCTGCAGGGATTACACTAAAGTTAAATCATCTGGAAGATAAAAAACTTATACGAAAATTATATGAAGCAAGCAACGCAGGAGTAAAAATCAATATTATTGTGAGAGGTGTTTGTGTTTTGGTGCCCGCTCTCAAAGGGCAAAGTTCAAATATCAAAGTGATCAGCATTGTTGATCGGTTTCTTGAACAAAGCAGGTTTTACATTTTTGAAAACGGAGGCGAACAACTGTATTTTTCCGGCTCGGCAGACTGGATGAGGCGGAATTTTAAAACAAGAACCGAAATTGTTTTCCCTGTTAAGGATGTTAAAATTAAAGAATTAATTGGCGGCATCCTCAAAATTTATCTCAAGGATAATGTAAAAGCCCGAATAATAAATATGAAGGGCGGAACATTGAAAAAACCCAAAGCAGAGAAAAAATTGCGCAGATCACAGACTGAGCTGATGAGTTATCTTAAAACAAATCTTTTATCTTCACAATAATTTCCGCACCGATGAGGTGCCGCCTGTAAAAGGGATACTCCATTTATTGGCGGTTACGATAGCTTTATAATGATCTGGTCTGCGGGAGAACACAGGTAATCCAATAGTATTATTCCTTACTTGTATTAATTCCAAACCTCTATTGTGCGGTGGATTGTTTAATTCATTAGAAATTTCAGGAATAGCAAATAGGTAATTTGCTCCGGATTATCGGCCTAATTTACACCATTGGCAAGGTTCAATATCCTTTAAAATAATCACTGAATCTGACATTTTATCATGAATTAAGAAATTTGTCATCAACCCATTTTGAAGGGTTTTGATATATGTAGGTTTGTATCCTATCGAACGAATTTTTGACCCGGATAATATGGTCGTGGAAGCGGGTTTGCCATTCAAAATTGAATCCCAAACGAGGGGCATGTTTTGTAACGGCCGATTTATATGAACGGATGATTGTTGAAACCGAATCCGGTTTTGGCGAAATTGATGCAATCAATGCATCGGGTGTTTGTTGCGGCGTTGATTGGGACGTTTGTTGTCGGGTTGGATGCGATGGTTGTGATGATGGTTGCGTTGATTGTTGCGACGTTGGTTGAAATGGTGATTGTAGAGACGTTGCATGCAACGTCTGTACGTATCCCCCATTATCCATATGATCATTCAATATCAATATACCATGAACGTGGTTGGGCATTACCACAAATGCGCCCAATTCGATGTTCCGTGCGTGGTTTTTTATTTCATGCCAACATACATCGGCAATAATGCCGATCGTTGATAATTTCATTCCATGATTTTCAATTTCGCCGAAATAACGTTCACGGTTTTGGGTACAGATTGTAATAAAATATGCCCCCGACCAACGGTAATCCCAATTTTGCAGCCGGGCTGAGGGGATACGGTATTTATTTCTGAATTTATCGGACATTATTTTGTTGTCCAAAAAATACAGGAAAATTGTTCATCTGTAAATCATTTTGTATCATTTGATAACAACAAATTCTCTGAAATTCTTTCTATCAATTACATTACTTTCCGCATTATATGTTTCGGTGAAAGTTTTAGGCAATTTTTGAGATTTCTTTTTGTTCCATTTAAATTCATACCCAAATATCTTTCCGCCATTTTCTTCCATAAAGTCAACTTCCTGCTGCTGTTTCGTTCTCCAAAAGTACGAGTGAGCAAGACTTTGTTTATATTCAATCTGTTTTATTCTCTCTGAAATCAGGAAGTTTTCCCAAAGAGCTCCTTTATCAGTTCTTAATTCAAGTGTGTTGAAATTTCCGATAACCATATTTCTGATGCCATTGTCGTAGAAATATATTTTTTTATTTGTCTTTATTTCGTTTCTGACATTTCGGCTGAAACTACTGAGTTTAAAAACAATATATCCTTTTTCTAAAATATCAATGTAGTTGCTAACAGTGTTTTTATCAATATTGACAGTCTGAGCAAGTTCAGAATAATTCACTTCACTTCCAATTTGAAGCGCGAGAGCCTGTACTAACTTTTCCAGAACTGCGGGTTTTCTTATTTCTGCGTATGCGAGGATATCTTTATACAGGTAGCTGTCTGTTAAATTCCTCAAAATACTTATTTCATCACCTGTATTATTTAAAACATCCGGGTAAAAGCCATAAAGCAATCTGTTTTCTAAATTTTGCTCTGCATATAAAAACCCATGGTGATTTTCATATTCTTCCCATGAAATAGGAAATAGTTTGTATTCCCACTTTCTTCCGGTTAAAGGTTCATTTATTTTTCCGGATAAATCAAAAGACGAAGAACCGCTTGTGAATAATTGTACTTCTTTAAATCTATCTGTAATGATTTTCATTGTAAGACCGATTCCCTCTATTCTTTGAGCTTCGTCAATAAAAACATATTTGTATTTACCGAGAATTGCTCTTATTTGCTCGGTATTTGGCTCTGTAAGTAAGGTTCTTGTCTTTGGATCGTCTCCGTCAAGTAGGAGGTAGTCTTTGTCTTTTAAGATTGATTCAATGAGAGTTGTTTTCCCAACCTGTCTTGGACCAATTACAACAATCGCTTTACCTGAATTAATACGATTGTTAATATTATCACTTATTAATCTTGAGTACATAGTTTTTTTTTATGCAAATATAATACTTTTAATTATTATATTCACTAAAAGTTATATCTATGCGGGATTATATTATTCTCTATGATTGCGCTGAACGGCTAAGGCTATGAAATTGTTGGGGATTGCGGGGCGGTTCCCTGTCCACTAATACAAAATTCTAAGCGAGGTACAACGCTTGACTACTCAATATGGCATAAACATATTATTGTGTACCTGAAAATTAAATTTCATAAATCTTACTAACAAATTTATATGCTTGTTTTTCGCCTGTATTAGGATTAACCCAATCAGTTTCTCTTGGTATTGAAGTTACAATATAGGCATTGTCAAAACTAACATCACGCTTTTTTATTTTATCATAAAAATCTTGGTCTGTCATAGAAACTCCAGTAATTCTGTAGTAAGCGCGAGACCACTCAAAATCAATTTTTGCCCTATTCCAATTATTCTGATAAATTTTCACATTAGACACTTTCATTATCGATTCTGAAGGTTCATTTATAGCAGCAAATTCCTGTTCGTTTAAATATGCTTTATAATTTCCCCAAAAACCGTTATAACCATAAGTTTGATATGCCCAATCTAACACATTCGGGGATCTAGTCCCAGTTTTCCTGCAGGAATTATTATCAATTACCCAATTTTCTTTCTGTTTACCTTGCGGCCTTGGTCTGCCATCAAACTCAATAATATCAAGAGATTTTGCAAAGTCAATTTCACGTCCTTGAACTGCGCCAGCTTGACCATCATCTCTAACTATTCGAATCCACTTACTTGGTGCATCTAAATCAAGACCACCAGGACATAAGCCGCCCATTTTACAACTGACTGCTAATAATAATAACCTTTTTCTCATTTCAAATTTCCCCCAAATTGAATATCCTTACTAAATTTAGTAAGTAACATATCACTGACTAGTCTTCTGTGGCATTTTTCTGTTGTATGTTCTGAGCAAAGTAAAACAACATTTTGATATTTATTAAACTGTTCTAAAAAGTTTCCAATTTTTGACTCTTTTTCTAAATATTGATTGAATTCCTTTTCAAACAATTTATAATCTTTACTCATAGCAGACCCTTTGGTTCTTATTTCTTTTAACAATTCATTTTGAGGTGCTAAGTCAACTCTATGTGCATATTTGCAACCGTCAACTAATTTGTCCAAAAAGTAAGGCAAATCCTTTTGAAAGGCAAAGCGTGACAGTTGCCCATTCGGATTTAATCTAATGTCAACAAGACAATCAATTTTATTTGTTTTCAAAATCCCAAAAAATTCTTCTGCAGTTTTTTGGGTAAAGCCAATGTTAAATAAATTAATCATATTCTTCAAGGTTTTTATTGTTAGTATTTTTTTTCTTTTTTCCATCCGTGCATTAAATTCCAGTATCTGTCACAGAAGTCTATTATTTTTTCTTGTTGTGTATTTCCAAAATAATTATCAATTTTTGCTGGTTCAAAAATGGAAGAATTTAAAACATCAATTTTTTTAATTTCAGTTTTATTTAATACTATTTCCGATAACCGCTTGTCTAAATTATTATTAGAGACAATGTCAATTTTACCACTTAGATTTTGAATGATATGTTCTACTTCTAACCAGTCTCCAAACTTTTGTTCGATCTTCTTGCCTATTAAAAAATATCTATGACAATCAATTGGTCTTTTCTCACTACACATAAGAGCAAGCATGTAATTATTATCGTATGCGTTTTCAATTCTTTTTATCCCACCTGAAAAATCCTCATCATTTCTAAATTTTTGAAAGTCAACTAGCTCTTCATCAGCATTAAGTTCAGTATTTTCGGGCCTGTTGTTTTTGGGAATGGGGAAAATGCTTTCAAAAAAAATATCAGACGCTTTTGAGAAAACATCTTTCATTGGGCTTGCTTTTGCCCCAAGCTCTGGTATATGGATATATGTGATAGAAAAATTCTTACTTGACAATTTTAAATTGTTGGCGTTGCATTGTGGATATAGTTTTGAATATGGGAGAGAGCGAACATCAACTAAATGAGATACATTGAATTCTTGCAAAGTCTTGAACATTTTTTCAATATCTATGACTGCGCCATTTTGAAATAACGAATAGCCCAGTGTGTATAGTTTTCGTTTTTCCATTTAGATAGAACTTAAGTTCGTGTTTTTGTTAATATTATTTACAATTTCTGTAGTAAAAATTATTTCAAAAATATCTTTATTGTCATTTTTCTTAAAGGCATTTGAATATTTAGCAATCAGTTCATTAACTTTTTGGTTGTACTCTGAATGTTGAAAATTAATGAATATCTTCTTAGAATTTGCAATTTCTTGTATATAAATCAAAATAAACTCTTCAAGTCCTATTTCAAAATATCTGCAACTTATTGCCCAGTTATGAACGAGAAAAGTGTCAGACGAAAGCGAGTAGGTTATTGCTGAGCAGATTCCCAAGTTTTCACCATTTACTCTACATATTTCAAAATACAACGATTTTGCATAGGCATCAAACTTATCATCATTTTGGGAAAATTTGAATTGGTTTGATTTAGAGTATAATTTAATGGATTCAATATGTTCGTCATCATTGATTATTTTGACATTGAGTTTAGGTAAAGCGTTTTGAGACCTTTCGGTTTGTATTATTTTATTTTGTTTCCTTCTATTCTGCGAACCTAAAGAGTACTCAACTCTTTCAAAAAAACATCCGGCAATTAATTGAGTTACTAGTTCATTATGATCTGTCCATTCAGGCACGAAAACTTCTGGCAATTTATTTTTTACTTCATCTCTAACTATTTGATTATCGTCAATAAATACTATTGATTTTGGCAAAATTGAGAGTTTTTCTGCAATTTTTCTAATATTTTCACTTTTATCGTTATTGTTAGCAATTATGTAATCAATGTTATTTTTTAAAGGAAAAATGTTGTCATCCAATTTTTCAATTGTTGATTCAACCATTTTAGAATCATTTCTTGAACAAATCGAAATAAAAATGCCTAACTCATTCGCCAAAGTTTTAATAAATTTCATAAATGCGATAAAGGGCACCCCTTGCTCAGATTGCAAATTCTCCTTTATCTTATCCATGCCGACTTCAGAAAGGGTTCCTATCCATAAGGTATCATCTAAATCAAGTACAATGGCTTTGTATAATATTTTTAATTTACTAATAATCATTGCAACAATCTTTATGATGATTATTCCAACGGTAGGTATGTCTGTTTCACTTGAAAGTTGAACAAAAGTGGGTAGATTTTGAATTTGGTATTTGAAGCTATATGATGTATTCTTTGTGATATTTTTACAAGTAATGTCGATATCATTGATACTTTCGCCATTGCCTTCCAATTCTAGGGCGAAATTATTTTCTTTAAGTGTCGTAATTATGACTGTTAAAACCTTATCATTTTCATTAACAAACTTCTTGAGACCTGAAATAGTGATTAAAAATTCTTCATTATTATACTTGCGGAATTTTTTGACATAATCATTTATGTAAACACATAAGAAAGGGTTGTCTATTATTTGACTACCCTGATAAACAGAATTTATTCTTAGTTTTTCAGACACAGTCATTCTATATTGTTAATAAAAAGTAAGTATTTACTCCGATGTCTTTTTACCATTTACAAACATTAATTTCCTACCTCTTCTCTTGTCGTGAATAAGTTTCAACACAATAGTCAATTCTTGGATCGTTGCGTCTGCTTTTTAATAATTCGTTTTTCATTTTTTTTTCGTTCTTTAGTATTTCTGCTCCAATCCTGCTACAACCATCCTATGTACAATATAAGTTATAAAACACCAAATATAACGCTAGAAAAAACTGGCTAAACAATAGTAAAAACCAGCTTATCACTTGGATCTTATCCCCCCGAGTTAAACTTTTCCTATACTTCTTAAAATACTTATAATTCTCAATTAATTCACGGGAATTTTTCGCAGGAGAGAGATAATAATAAATGTTTTTAACCGCTTAACCTTAAGGGATTTACCGGTTAATCTTTTCCCGGAAAAAATTAAGTATCGCGATAAAATATATAGAATATTCGGAGAATAGTAAAGCGCTGAAAATTAATAATTTTGACTTTTTGC
>Ga0172369_10001545_pt1 | contig 33049 bp, 32 predicted proteins | sample LakKiv25m_FD_114539 | JGI IMG/M metagenome (GOLD analysis project Ga0172369, IMG submission 114539) | Freshwater microbial communities from Kabuno Bay, South-Kivu, Congo - kab_022012_11.25m | ecosystem: Environmental > Aquatic > Freshwater > Lake | place: Democratic Republic of the Congo... | reverse complement strand
TGGATGGCTCCGGTCTACCATGCTTTAGGCTTAACTACCGGAGTGATTGTTCATGAAAAAGCTTATATCTATGATCCTGAATATACTGACGATAGCCAATATGATGAACGTCTGAAACATTTTCGAATTATTCCGCGACGAGAGGCCTACCGCTGCGACATCACCTACGGCACCAACAACGAATTTGGTTTTGATTATTTGCGGGATAACATGGTCTTTAATTTAGAACAGACCGTCCAACGTCCTCTACACTATGCCATTGTGGATGAAATTGATTCCATTTTGATTGATGAGGCTCGAACTCCGTTGATTATTAGTGCACCGGCCGAAGAATCTGGTGATCGCTATGCTAAATTTTCTCAATTAGTTAGCAGTTTAATTGAGAATGAAGACTATAATATTGATGAAAAGATGCGGGCCACTACTTTGACTGAAGGTGGTATCGCTAAGGTAGAAAAAATGTTGGGTTTGGGGAATATTTATGTGGAAGGTGGAGTCAAAGAAGTTCATCATTTAGAACAGGCCCTCAAGGCTCGAGTTTTATTTAAACGAGATCGTGACTATGTGGTCAAGGATGGTGAAATTATTATTGTTGACGAATTTACCGGTCGTCTCATGCCTGGCCGACGCTATAGCGAGGGTTTACACCAGGCCATTGAAGCCAAGGAGGGTGTTCAAGTGCAGAAAGAATCTCGTACCATGGCCACTATTACTTTTCAAAATTTATTTAGAATGTATCAAAAATTATCCGGTATGACTGGTACGGCCGCCACCGAAGCTGAGGAATTCCATAAAATCTATAATCTGGAAACAATTATTATCCCGACTAATAAGCCGAATGTCCGAAAGGATGGTAATGATTTAATCTATCGTACGGAATTGGATAAATTTAAAGCGGTTATTCGAGATGTTAAGGGACGAAGCAATAAAGGACAGCCAATTTTAATCGGCTCTATTTCCATTGAAAAGAATGAAATTTTAACTGAATTAATGGAACGGGAACGTCTCCATCCTCAGATGTTGAATGCTAAAAACCATCAAAAGGAAGCCGAGGTTATTGCCCAAGCCGGTCGTCCGGGAGCGATTACTTTAGCCACCAATATGGCTGGGCGAGGAGTGGATATTATTTTAGGTGGTAATCCGCCGGTAAAAGATGAACAGGAAAAGGTTAAACAATTAGGCGGTCTCCATGTGGTTGGCACGGAACGCCATGAGTCCCGTCGCATTGATAATCAATTGCGGGGTCGGGCCGGTCGTCAGGGTGATCCCGGTTCTTCCCAATTCTATGTTTCCGCTGAAGATGATTTAATGCGTATCTTTGGTGGTGATCGCATGAAGAATCTAATGAAAACCCTTAATGTCCCAGCTGATGTGCCCATTGAAAATAAAATGATTACCCGTTCCATCGAATCAGCTCAGAAAAAGGTGGAGGGAAATAACTTTGATATCCGTAAACATTTAGTGGAATATGATGATGTGATTAATAAACATCGAACTTCTATCTATCGCAAGAGAAGGGAAATATTAGAAATTTCTGAAGGAGCTCAGGGCGAAGAAATTAAAGAGCGAACCTTGCAGGCGATTATTTTAGAAATGGTGGAAGATGAAATTATGGCCGTGGTTAATTTTCACACTGCTTCGGAGCAAGTTAGTGAGTGGAATATCAAAGAAATATATGAAACTGTTCGGACCATCTGGACGGCTGACGAGGGAGCAAAAGATAAGTTAGAAGGATTAATTAAAGAAAATAAATCTAAAGATGTATTACGCCAGGAGATTATTGATTATCTAAAACAACTGGCTCTTGATAAATATACCGATATAAATGATCGTTTTACAAAAACCAATCTTAAATTTTCGGATATTGAAAAAGGTATTCTCATTCGTTCCATTGATGAAATGTGGGTGGAACATCTAGAAACCATTGATTATCTCCGTCGAGGAATTGGTTTGCGGGGCTATGGCCAGCGAGATCCCTTGGTGGAATATAAAAAAGAAGCCTATCGGATGTTCCAAGAATTACAGGGCTTGATTAATCGCCAGGTTGTTTATTCGATCTATAAAACCGGTGATGCCTTAGTTATGGCGGCCAGTCAGGATGTTAAGATGTTTGGCTCTCAGGAAGAACAAAAATTAAACTTCAGCGGCGCCCAGAAAGAAATGCAGCGTCAAGCTGAAGCCCGTAATATCGTTGATTTAGTACATGAAAAAGTTAAAAATGAAGAGGGTGAGAAGATTGGCAGAAATGATCCTTGCTATTGTGGTAGTGGGAAGAAGTTTAAGAAGTGTCATGGGAAGTAAAATACAAGATTATGATTAACTATCAAGATTTTGAGAAAGTAGATATAAGAGTAGGGGAAATCGTAAAAGTAGAAGATTTTCCAGAGGCCAGAAAGCCAGCTTACAAGCTGACTATAGATTTTGGCACAGAGATTGGTATCAAAAAATCTTCCGCGCAGATTACGAAACACTACTCAAAAGAAGATTTGATCGGAAAGCTAGTCATGGGGGTTGTGAATTTTCCTCCCAAACAAATTGGTCCCTTTGTGTCGGAAACTCTCACGCTGGGATTACCAGATGAGAATAACGATGTAGTATTATTGAGTCCGACAAAAAAAGTTCCAAAGGGTGGAAAAATGTTTTAATCTCTGTGGATTCAGAAATAAAATAAAAAAGCGCCAAGAGAAATAATAGTTGGCTCTTTATAAAAACTTTATCTTTTCTTTATCACCCCTTTGTTATAATGATTAGTATTATTAACTAATCATTAAAAACTATGGAAAAACAAAAAGAAAACAAACAAATAGCCCTTTTTCAGGGTAAAAAAATTAGAAAAATCATTTATCGAAAAGAATGGTGGTTTTCGGTTGTTGATGTTTGTGGGATTTTGACTGAAAGCCCGACTCCTCGTCAATATTGGGAAAAAGTGAAAACACGGGAATTCCCAGATTTTCAGTCGTCCCCAAATTGGGGACAACTCAAGTTAGAGCCTGTTGATGGTAAAAAATATGCTACTGATTGCGCTAATACTGAAGGAGCATTGCGTATTATTCAATCAATTAATAATATATTAGATTTTTTGAGTAATTTGCAAAATAAGTTAGAATATCAATTAAAAAAGAAAAAGCTCTCTTCGGGACTAACCCCTTAGAGAACTTTTTCGTCATGATTCTATATATAATATATTATAAATAATATTTTGTCAACATCTATAGTTATTAATAATTTTGTTTAATAATTAACAAATTTTATAGTAAACATATGTCCATCGAAAACCAATTAAATCTTTTAGATGATTTTGAAAAAGCTGGTTCTCGGGAACAAAAAAAAGAAGAACAAGCCGCTCTAGAAAAACCAGCCAAAAGCTTTGAACAGGAGTATTGGGAGAAAATTGATGCTTTAGATGGGATTGACCGGGAAGAGATTGAACGATTAGCCAAGAAACATTTGCCACAAGTGTTAGAGACTATTGAGAAAAAAAAGAATAAACCAGTAATTGATCGTCGATTGGTCAGTATCCATGAGGATAGAATAGAAGAACCAAGCCGCCCCTATGAAGATATTTATCCCTATAGTCGAAATTTTAGAAGAAAAAAAGATCATCATTAATAATTAAGATATATGGAAAATAAACAAGATTCAGCCAATAATTCTTTTTCTTCTTCGGAAGAGAAAGTTTTGAATTTTTGGAAACAGGCTAATATTTTTGAAAAATCAGTTGATCGAAAGGCCTCCCAGGGAGACTATGTTTTCTATGATGGACCGCCCTTTGCTACGGGTACGCCCCACTATGGCCATTTAGTCGCCAGTATTATGAAAGATGTAGTACCTCGCTATTTCACCATGCAGGGCTATCGCGTGGAACGTCGCTGGGGTTGGGATTGTCACGGTTTGCCAATTGAAAATATTGTGGAAAAAGAAATGGGCACCAAAAGCAAGAAAGATATTGAAGATATCGGCATTTCTAAATTCAACGATGCCTGTCGTTCTAAAGTATTAACCTATGCTCAAGACTGGGAACAGACAGTCAAACGACTGGGGCGTTGGGTGGATATGAAAAATGCCTATAAAACCATGGACTTATCTTTTATGGAATCGGTTTGGTGGGTTTTTAAAGAATTATGGGATAAAGGGCTAATTTATAAGGATTATCGGTCCATGCATATTTGTCCTCGCTGTGAAACCACTCTTTCCCAGTCAGAAGTCACCGAAGGTTATAAGGATATTAAAGATTTATCAGTGATCGCTAAATTTAAATTACAGAATGAAACTAATACTTATTTTTTAGCTTGGACCACTACCCCCTGGACGTTGATTGGCAATGTGGCCTTGGCGGTTGGTGAAAAAATTGATTATGTTAAAGCCAGAGTAGACTCAGAGTATTATATCTTAGCTAAGGATCGAGTGGCCGAAGTTATTAAAGAACAGGATTATAGAATCGTTGACGAATTTAATGGCCAAAAATTAATTGGCCAAGCCTATGAACCATTGTTCAACTACTATTCCTCTGATGAGAAACTAGATAATAGAGATAATGGTTGGCAAGTATATTGTGCTGATTTTGTTAACACCGAAGAGGGAACCGGTATTGTCCACATTGCCCCAGCCTTTGGTGAAGATGATATGAATCTTGGCAAGGAAAAGAATTTGCCATTTATTCAACACGTTGGCTTGGATGGTCATTTCAAGAACGAAGTTGTTGATTTTGTCGGTTTAAATGTTAAACCCATTAATGATCACATGGCTACTGATGTAGAAATTGTTAAATACTTAGCCCAACATGACTTGCTTTTCGCCAAGGAAAAGTATGAACACAGCTATCCCCATTGTTGGCGCTGCGAAACACCTCTAATTAACTACGCCACCTCATCCTGGTTTGTGGGTGTAACTAAGATTAAGGATAAATTATTAAAGACAGCGCAAAAAATAAATTGGTCTCCGACTCACATTAAGGAAGGACGTTTTGGCAATTGGCTGGAAGGAGCTCGGGACTGGTCCATCTCCCGCCAACGATTTTGGGCCAGCGCTTTGCCCATCTGGGAATGTGAGTGTGGTGCTAGAAAGGTAATCGGCAGTGTCAATGAATTAGAAAAATTAAGTGGACAAACAATTAATGATATTCACAAGGATAGGGTGGATCAGATTAGCTTTCCTTGTTTCAAGTGTTCGGGAATTATGAAGCGGGTTCCAGACGTTTTGGATTGTTGGTTTGAATCAGGTTCCATGCCCTATGCCCAGATGCATTACCCCTTTGAAAATAAAAAGAAATTTGAACAGAATTTTCCGGCTCAATTTATTGCCGAAGGAGCTGATCAGACTCGGGCCTGGTTCTATTATCTTCATGTTATTGCCGGCGGTGTAAAAAATACCAGAGCTTTTAATAATGTTATCGTTAACGGCATTGTTTTAGCTGAAGACGGCAAAAAGATGTCTAAGCGACTACAAAATTATCCTGATCCTTTGGTGGTAATGAATAAATATGGAGCTGATGCTTTGCGTATGAATTTATTAGCTTCGCCAGTTATGCAGGCCGAAAATTTAAATTTTTCCGAAAAGGGTGTGGAAGAAGCAGTTCGTAAAAATGTCATGTTGATTAACAACGTCTACAAATTTTACGCCATGTATGCCGAAGAACAGGAAATTAGGATAGAAAAAATAAATAGTCAAAATGTTTTAGATCAATGGGTTGTGGCTAAATTTCAATTATTACTACAAACTGTCACCGTGGCCATGGAAAATTATAATTTACCCAAAGCCGTTCGTCCCATTACGGAATTTATTGATGAATTATCCACCTGGTATTTACGTCGCAGCCGTGATCGTTTCAAAAGCGAAAATAAAGCTGATAAACAACAAGCTCTAATCACTACTAGATATATTTTATTAGAATTATCTAAGGTGATTGCTCCCTTTATGCCTTTTCTGGCGGAAAATCTTTGGCAACAAATTAATGGTTATAATTTTCAAGATGATAATCAGTCGGTTCATTTGGAGGGGTGGGTGAAATACCAAGATTTATCTAAAACTCACAAATTAGTTTTAGAGAATATGGAGGTCGTTAGAAAAATCGTGGAACTGGGTTTAGCTAAAAGAGATGAAGCGGGTATAAAAATTCGGCAGATGTTATCATCGGTTAGCATTTCTACTAATTCAAAAGAACTAGATAATGATTATAAAAATTTGATTAGTGATGAATTAAATGTCCAAGAAATAATTTGGCAAAAGATTGATGGTAATAAAGTTGAAGTAACTTTAGATACCCAAATTACTCCTCAGTTGAAGCAGGAGGGAATTAAGCGGGAATTAATTCGTTTAATCAATACTTTACGTAAAGATAGCGGATTAAGTCTGGGTGATCAGACTCAGGTTTTTCTTCAAGGTGCTAATCAGGAGATTAAAGAAGTCCTAGTAGGAATGAAAGCAGATATTATGAAAGATACCCTGAGCAACGAAGTTGCGGCAGTTGATACTTTACCGGAGGTATTAATCAGCAAGGAAGTAAGAGTTAATGAAATCAAGTTAGTGTTAGGGCTTACTAAATAATTTATATATACTAATAATTTAATTAATTTAATTTTAATAATATGGATTTCTTTATTTACTTAGTAATTGTTATCATTTTTCTCATTTTAATTAGTCTTAAGCAGATTAATCAATATGAGCGTGGCGTAAAATTTACCATGGGCCGCTATAGTGGTATTATGGATCCGGGTTGGAAAATTGTTGTTCCGGTTTTTCAAACCTATAAAAAAGTAGATATGCGCGTTAAGGCGGTGGATGTGCCTGATCAAAAAGCGATTACCCGTGATAATGTACCGGTAATCGTTAATGCGGTTATTTATTATAAAGTAGCTAATGCCGAAAAGGCAGTGATTGAGGTAGAAAACTTTTATTATGCTATCTCTCAATATGCCCAAACTACTATGCGGAATATTGTAGGCGAGGTTACTTTGGATGAATTATTGGCTCAGCGGGATAAAATTGCTGAGAGAATTCGGGAGATTGTTGACAAGGAAACTGATGAGTGGGGGCTCAAGGTTAATAACGTGGAGTTAAAAGATGTTTCTTTGCCTGAATCTATTGAGAGAACTATTGCCAAACAGGCAGAGGCGGAACGGGAGAAACGAGCGGTTATTATCAATTCACAGGGAGAATTAGCGGCGGCCGAAAATATTGCCAAAGCCGCTGAAATTTTAGCAGCCTCCGATGGTGCTCTTCATCTGCGTACCCTCCAATCAATTAATGATATGTCCAGTGATCAATCTAATACGGTAGTGTTTGTTACCCCTGTGGAAATTTTGAAAGCCTTTACCAGCTTTAAGAATAAACTAACTAAAGAATAATCATATGACCACTCAACAAATCTATGATTTAGCTATTAAACTAGGCATGGTCGCTGATTTGCGAGGTGCTGATAAGCTAAAGAAACAACTAGCCCGAACGAAGAAAAAATATGAATCTTTAGATAAAAAGGCCAAGACTGAATTTGATTTGGAAAAATTAAGCAACCCCTATTCGGATTCTAGAATTTTAGTGGATAATGGACGAAAACAAATTAAGAAAGTTTTGACAGGCATTGATATGGAGGGGTCGGAATTACTATTAGCCAAACAGATGGGTGACATTGATTTGGTAATTGCCCATCACCCCGAAGGACCGGCTTTGGCTGATTTATCAGATGTGATGACCATGCAGGCGCAGATTATGTCCAATTACGGAATTCCCATTAATATTGCGGAATCACTAATTAAACCCCGAGTCAGTGAAGTCAGTCGTTCCACTTCTCCCTCCAACCATAATCGCAGCCTAGACATGGCTCAGCTTCTGGGGTTAGATTTTATGTGTCTTCACACCGCCGCTGATAATTTATCGGCCATGTTTTTAACTAAGCTTTTAAAAAAGAAAGAAAAAGATTTAGAAACCGTTGGCGACATCATTGATTTGCTCAAAACCATTCCCGAATATACCGAGGCGACCAAACGAAAAGCTGGCCCAATGATTTTTGCCGGTAATGGGGAGAATAGTTGTGGCAAAATTATTGCCTTGGAATTCACTGGGGGCACTTCCGGTTCCAAGGATATCTATGAAAAAATGTCTCATTATGGTATTGGCACGGTGATTGGCATGCACATGAGCGAAGAACATCGCAAGGAAGCCGAAAAATATCATATTAATGTTATTATTGCCGGCCACATGGCTTCGGATTCTCTGGGCATGAATTTGTTTTTAGACGAAATAGAAAAGAAGGGTATTAAAGTGGTGCCCACCAGCGGTTTGATTCGGGTAAAGAGATTTAAGAAATAAGAATTAATTGCTGAATATAAAAAGCCCTCCGGTGATTTCGGAGGGTTTTGGTTATGGTCTGGTTGTAATATTAAATTCATGTCTTAAATCTTGAATTTTTTTAGTTAATTCAAAAATAGCTTTTTTTTGTTTTCGACTTTTTCGGACGGCAACCATAATTGAAATGAAGATTAAAAATGCAGTAAGAAGCGCTGAAGACCAACCCCAGATAATATATCCGGTAATATTTTTTTCCAAAAATTTGTTTTGGTTTTCTAATTTTTGATTGATATCTTTTAGAGTTGATATTTCAGCATTTTGCTGGGCAATAGTTCGGTAGAGGCCATCAATATAACTAGAATCAACCGTCATGGTTGAAAATCTGTCTCTACCAATTTCCATTTTGCGTTTGCCAGCTTCGACTGGAGAGCAAATTATTATCATTATAGAGCAAATTATCATCATTATAATGATGGTCAGAAAGAGAACTTTTTTCATGATGTTATGGGTTTTGTGAATGTTTAATTGTTAAGGTTCGTTTGATTTTCTCATTTTTTATTATTATTGTCAATATTTATTTTGTCGGCAATTTGTATTATACTTTATATGTAATGAAAATTGGCTAATTTTATGAAAAAATTGGAATTATTGGCACCCGCCGGAAATATTCTTAAAATGAAAACCGCTTTCATCTATGGAGCTGACGCGGTCTATTTAGGTATTCCGGATTTTTCTCTGCGGGTCCGCATTAATGATTTTAATTTAGCCAAAATAAAAGAGGCGATAAAATATGCTCATCAGCAGGGCAAGAAAGTCTATGTTACGGTTAATATCTTTGCTCACAATAAACATTTGGTTAGACTAATTCCGTATTTGCGGGAATTAAAAAAGATGTCAGTGGATGCTTTGATTGTTTCTGATCCGGGGGTGATTATGGTAATAAAAAAAGTTTGGCCTCGAGCGGTGATTCATTTATCTACCCAAGCCAATTGTACTAATTTAGAGGCGGTTAAATTTTGGGCCAAGCAGGGAGTGGAAAGAATAATTTTAGGACGGGAAGTAACGCTAGCCGAGATTAAAGAAATTAATCGGGCCGTCCCCAAGATGGAATTGGAATATTTTGTTCACGGCGCCATGTGTATGGCCTATTCAGGTCGTTGTTTTTTGTCTAAATTATTAGTGAACCGCAGTGGTAACCTGGGCGATTGTGCTCAGCCCTGTCGCTGGGAATATCATTTAACCACCGGTGGTCATGGAGAAGAATTAGAATTAGTTCAGGAACAACATGGTAGCTATCTGTTAAATTCCAAGGATTTATGTTTGATAAAGTATCTTAAAGAATTGAAAGGGGCTGGAATAACTAGTTTTAAAATTGAAGGACGAGCTAAAAGCGTTTATTATCAGGCGATGGTTTGTGGCACCTATTCCCGAGCTTTGCAATTAATTTCCCCAAAAATATCAGCGACTAAATTAAAATCAGAATTAAATTATCTATTTAAAGAACTGGAAACCAAATTAGTTCATCGGGGTTATAGTACCGGATTTCTACTGGGCCAGTGGGGGGAGCAAAATATCAGCAATTCCCATCAGTCCAGCCCCTGGGAATTCTGTGGACAGGTGCTGAAAGTGGCCGGTTCTAAGGTATTTTTCAAAGTTCATAACACTGTCAGGGTGGGTGATCAGCTAGAGATTATTAGGCCAAATTATGATATAATAAAAACAAAGTTAACAAAACTTTTTGATGCTAAAAGCGACAATAAATTATCCGAAGCCCACGGGGGCGGCGGTAGCCAGGAAGCCATAATTGAATTAGCTTCAGCCGGAGAAATTCCAGTTCTAGCGGTTATTAGGCGTCGTTTGGCAAAATAAATTCCTATGGTTTCTTTTCTACGGGGCCGAGTCCTCAATAAAACATTGAATTATTTGATTTTAGATGTCCAGAACGTTGGCTATCAGGTTTTTGGTAATGAGAATTTTTTAAATGATTTGAAAATCGGCAGTGAAGCAGAAATATTTATCCATCACCATGTTCGCGAAGAAGCCAGTGATTTCTATGGTTTTAGAAGCTTTGATGATTTAGAATTATTTGAATTACTATTAACGGTTTCCGGCGTGGGTCCTAAATCAGCTCTGGGTGTTCTAGCTATGGCTTCCAGTAATGATGTTCGGGAGGCGATTATGCGAGGTGACGCCAACCTGCTAACCAAGGTGGCTGGTATTGGCAAAAAGACAGCCGAACGAATTGTTTTAGAGCTGAAAAATAAAATTATGCGGGGCAGTGGTGGCTCTACCTTAGCCGTCAATTCAGCCAGCTTAGGTAGCGATGAAATCGATGCCTTAATGTCTTTGGGCTATTCTTTGTCGGAAGCCCGTGATGCTCTAAATATGATCGATTCTAGTATTACCGATAGCGGAGAAAGAGTTAAGGAAGCTTTAAAAAAGATGGTTAAAAAATAGCTTTACAACCTGATTTTTTTTGGTTAGTATAAAAATAAATTCACTATCTATGAAACAATCTCAGCTTTTTACTAAAACTAAGAAAGAAAGCCCTACGGACGAGGTATCTAAAAATGCCGAACTTTTAATTCGCGGCGGCTTTATTCATAAAGAAATGGCCGGTGTTTATAGCTCACTACCTCTGGGACTTAGAGTTTTAAAGAAAATTGAAAATATAATTAGAGAAGAAATAAATGCTATTGGTGGCCAGGAAATATCAATGACCGCTCTTCAGGAAAAATCAATTTGGGAAAAAACTAATCGCTGGGATGATCAGGTTGTCGATAATTGGTTTAAAACCAAATTAAAGAATGACAGCGAATTAGGCCTAGCTTTTTCCCATGAGGAACCGCTTACCAGAATTATGGCCGATTATATTAGTTCCTATCGTGACCTACCAAAAGCAGTTTATCAATTTCAGGTAAAATTTAGAAATGAAGCAAGAGCTAAAAGCGGTATAATGCGTTGCCGGGAATTCCTAATGAAAGATTTATATTCATTTTGTAAAAGTCAGGAGGAGCAGGATGAGTTCTATGAAAAGGTTAAGGAAGCTTATATTAAAATTTTTCAAAGAATCGGGATTGGCCACTTAACCTATTTAACTTTTGCTTCGGGCGGAAGTTTTTCCAAATACTCTCATGAATTTCAAACCATTACTGCGGCCGGTGAGGACACCATCTATGTTGATAAGGATAAGGGTATAGCGATTAATAGGGAAGTCTATAATGATGAAGTTTTGAAAAATTTAGGTTTATCTAAAGATTCTTTGGTTGAAAATAGGGCCGTAGAAGTGGGGAACATTTTTCCTCTGGGGCTCAAATATTCTGAACCATTGGGTTTAGTTTATCAAACAGAAAAAGGAGATAAACAGCCGGTATTTATGGGAAGCTATGGGATTGGTCTGGGCAGACTAATGGGAACGACGGCAGAGGTTTTGTCCGATGACCGGGGAATAATTTGGCCAGAATCAATTGCGCCATTTAGGGTTCATCTTCTTTCTCTGGGAGAGAGTGAAGCAGTAACCACCCAAGCTAATGAAGTTTATGAAAATTTACAAAATAGTGGGATTGAAATTTTGTTTGATGATCGAGTAGATGTTTCGGCCGGTGAAAAATTTGCCGACGCTGATTTAATCGGTTGCCCCTATCGCTTGGTTATTAGTCCGAAAACTCTGGAAAGTCAGAGTGGAGAACTAAAGAAAAGATCAGAGGAAAAAACTGAGCTAATTAAAATTAGTGATCTCAGTGCTAAGTTAAAATAACTATGTTTAATAAATTGCTAAGAAAATTTAGTCATGATTTAGGAATTGATTTGGGAACCAGAAATACTTTGGTTTATGTAGCTGACAAGGGAATTGTAATCAATGAGCCGAGCGTAGTCGCCATCAATAAGCGTACTAATGAGATTTTAGAAGTGGGCGAAGCCGCCAAGAAGATGGTCGGCAAAACCCCGGGTCATATTGAAGCTGTTAAACCTCTGGTTGATGGAGTGATTTCTGATTTTGAAGTAACCGAAAAAATGTTGAAATATTTTATCAATAAAGTGCAGTCGGAAAATTTTGCGCTCATTCCTCGCCCCCGGGTGGTCATTGGCATTCCTCTGGATTTAACCGAGGTGGAAAAGAAAGCCGTGGAGGATGCGGCCAAGTCGGCCGGTGCTCGAAAAGTTTATTTAATTGATGAAGCCATGGCGGCTGCCATTGGCGCCCGCTTGCCAGTTACCGAGGCTACGGCCACCATGATGGTGGATATTGGTGGCGGCACCACAGAAATTGCTGTTATCTCCTTGGGTGGGGTGGTTACCTGGAAATCATTACGATCGGCGGGCAATGAATTTGATAACGATATTATTGAATATATTCGAGAAGAATTTAATATTTTAATTGGCGAACAGTTGGCTGAAAGTATTAAGATTGCCATTGGTTCGGCTGTTCCTCTGGATGAGCCCCAGGAGATTGAAGTGCGCGGTCGTGATTTATTAACCGGTTTGCCCAAGGCTATTATGGTTAGCGACAAACAGATTCGAGAAGCCATTAATCGAACCATTGTTAAAATTATTGAAAATATTAAAACTATTTTAGAAACTACTCCTCCGGAATTGGTTTCTGATATTTATGAACGAGGTTTATATTTATCCGGCGGCGGTGCCCTATTACGTGGTTTAGATAAAGCTATTTCAGCGGCTTCCAAGATTCCCGTTAAAATCGTTGATGACCCTTTGACTTGCGTGGCCCGGGGGACCGGAATCTTGCTAACCAACAAAGAATTATTGGAAAAAGTAATTCTACCTAGCAACGCTGATTAACTTTATGATTAAAATAAAAAAGAACAATCCCTGGTTGATTTTTATAGTAGTTTTCGGGCTACTTATTTTTTTACATGGCGTTGGCGTGTTGCGACCCATTGAAAGTTTTCTTCTATCTTTAGTTAAACCCAGCAGTGGCCAATTTTATAGTTGGGGCAGTAACTTTAGTAGTCGCTATCAGGCCAGGAAAGATCAGGTAGGTTTGGCTGAACAGGTGGATGAATTAACTAAAGAGGTCGCTCGTCTGACCGTTGATAATTCTCGGCTGCAAAGAGTGGAAGAAGAAAACAAAAAATTACGTAACCAACTTAATTTTTCATCAGTCAATAATTTTAAAACAGTTTTAGCCACCATTATCGCCAAGGAAGCCGCTCTCCAGGCAGGCGAACAAAATCGAGATGTTATTATTGATAAGGGGGAGAATGATGGAGTAGAAGTGGGCTTTGGAGTGGTCAGTGATGAGGGAATAATTGTTGGTAAAGTGGTGGAAACTAAAAGTACTACTGCTAAAGTTTGTTTGACTACTCGACCGGATTGCCAACTAGCAGCCGCTCTACAAAACACCAATCAGACTCAGGGTATTACTGATGGAGATTTAGGTTTGACTATTAAAATGGAATATATTCCCCAATTGGAAAAGATTTCTACCGGTGATATTGTTATTACCTCCGGTCTGGGCGGTAATATACCCCGTGGTCTGGTGATTGGTCGAGTATCCGCTGTCTACAGCGAAAGCAACGAAGTCTGGCAGAATGCCACTCTTGACCCGCTAGTTAATTTTAATAATCTAACCGTGGTTTCTGTTATCATCCCCTAAATTATGTTTAAAAAGATTTGGCAAATAATCATTTTTATTATTTTTATTTCCTTTTTGGCAGTTATTCAGTTTTCTTTGATTAGTGCTGCTCCGGGAATTTTCGGTCAAATTAATTTAGGTTTATTGGTTTTGATTTTTACTCTCTTCTTCTTTGGTTTTAGAGCCAGCATCTTCCTAGTTTTATTGTTTGGCTTCTGGTTTGATCTTATGACCTTTAAATTTTTTGGTTTTTATACTATTTCTTTATTTTTTTCTGCCCTATTAGGCTATTGGATTCTAAATAATTGGCTGACCAACCGCTCGCTCTATTCTTTCTTAGCCCTGATGTTTATTACTACTGTTTTTTATAATTTTTTTTCAGCTCTATTATTCTATTTTACCGCCCCGGAAAGAAGTTTTCTTTTGGGGTCGGGGGATTTCTGGTTGGGGCTGGGTTACCAATTAATTTGGAATCTGTTGGCGGCCATTTTATTATTTAATTTAGCCACCACTTTGATTAAAAAATTAAAGCCGTTTTTTCTGGAAAAGAACACAGTTTTATGATATTATAATCGATATATTAATATATTTATATGTTATACGATTTCATTACTTTGGGCGGAGCTACTCGGGACATTTCTTTTTTCACCAGGGAAGGAGTTTTGTTGGATAATAAACGAGATGTTCTCCGTCAAAAATTATTAGCCTTTGAACATGGTGCCAAGATCAGGGTGGATAAATTTTTCTATAGCTTTGGCGGGGGAGCCACTAATACCGCAGTAAATTTGGCTAATTTTGGACTCAAAACAGCCTGTTTAATCGCCGTCGGTAGAGATATCAATGGTCAACTAATTGTTGATAATTTAAAAAAACGACAGGTTAAAACTAATTTAGTTCAAAGGAAAAAAGACCTAGATAGTGGTTTTTCTTTTATTCTTATTTCCTCTTCCGGTGAACGCATTATTTTTACCCAGCGGGGAGCGAATAGAGAGCTTAAAATTACTTCCGGGGAGTTAGCCGCCTTGAAAAAGACCAAGAATATTTATCTGGCCTCTCTGGGTGGTGATTGGCCCAGGATTTTGAAACAAGTTTTTTCTGTAGTTAGAAAAACCGGGCCACGAGTCTATTGGAATCCCGGTGAGGCTCAGTATAAGGTTGGTTTAAAAAAATTAACTCCTTTTTTACAAAAAACTTTTGTGTTTATAGTTAATAAAGATGAAGCCACAGAGTTAGTCCTGAGTTCGCCCAAGTACCGTCGAGCTAGCCGCAGTTTTTTAGATAGCACGAAAAATTTATTGGGTGCCATTAAAGAGTTCGGTCCCCAAATAGTCATGATTACTTCTGGCAAAGACGGAGTCGATGTCTATGACGGTCAAAAATTTTATCATCAGAATATTATTAAAGAGAAAAAACGTGTCGACACCACCGGTGTCGGTGATGTTTTTGGCTCCTCCTTCGCCGCCGGTTTAGAATTATTCCAGGGTGATATTAATAAGTCCCTGCAATTAGGCTTGAAGAATACTGCTTCTTTAATTGGTCAATTAGGTGCTCAGAATGGTTTAATTAAATTTAAGAAATAATTATGATTAAAGATGTAATTATTAAACAATTAATAAAGAATAATGATCAGCGTGGCTGGCTGGTAGAGATTTTTCGGCAGGATGAATTTAATTTTAATCCAGCAATGGCTTATGTCAGCCTAACTAACCCCGGCGTGGTTCGTGGCCCTCATGAACATGTCAACCAAAGCGATTGTTTTGTTTTTCTGGGCCCCGGTAGTTTTCAACTCTATTTATGGGATAATCGTGAAAATTCTCAAACTCATGGTGAAAAAATAGAATTGGAAGTTGGCCAGGATAATCCCAGTTTGGTGATTATTCCCCCGGGAGTTGTTCATGGTTATAAATGTATTTCCGAAATTCCCGCCCTAAGCTTAAATTTGCCTGATAAATTATATCGAGGCAAAGGGAAGCAGGAAGAAGTGGATGAAATTAGATGGGAAGATAAAACTGACCCCCCCTATAAAATTAGTTAATTATATGTGTATTTTTTGCCAAATCGTTAATCGCGAAATTCCCGCTAAAATAGTCTATGAGGATGCTGACACTTTAGCTTTTTTGGATATTAAGCCAGTTAACCCCGGTCATATTTTAGTTATTCCTAAAAAACACTATCAAAATTTAGAAGAGGCACCCATTGAGGAATTACAAAAAATAATTGTAACCGTGAAAAAAATGGGCGCATTGCTTAAGGAAAAATTAGAGATTACCGGCTATAATGTTATTGAAAATAATGATCCGGTGGCCGGACAAATCACTCCCCATCTCCATTTTCATGTTATTCCGCGCCACTCCGGTGATGGCAACGCCCTCTGGGATCAGCGAGATTATCAGTCGGGAGAAGCTGAGGAGATTATGAAAAAATTAACTAGTTAATATGAAATTATTAGTAACCGGTGGAGCTGGCTTTATTGGCTCCAACTTCATCCACTATTGGTTAAAGAAATATCCCCAGGATCAAATTATTAATTTGGATTTGTTAACCTACGCTGGTAATTTGGATAATCTTAAGGATATTGCCAATCAGTCCAACTATCAATTTGTTCAGGGCGATATTGCCGATCGGGAATTGGTTAATAAATTAGTTCCCGGGGTGGATGTGATTGTCCATTTTGCGGCCGAAAGTCATGTGGATCGTTCCATCAAAAATAGTGCTGATTTTATTAAAACTAATGTGGAGGGAACTAGAATACTTTTAGAAGCTGCAAAAAATAACGGCAATATCCGTTTTCATCATATTTCCACAGACGAAGTTTTTGGTTCGCTTAGCCCCGCTGATCCTAAGTTTAACGAAAAAACATCCTATGATCCCCGTTCTCCCTACAGTGCTTCCAAGGCGGCCGCCGATCATTTGGTTCGCGCCTATTATCACACCTATGGATTACCCATCACCATTTCCAATTGTTCTAATAACTATGGCCCCTATCAATATCCGGAAAAATTAATTCCTCTATTTATTACCAATTTAATTGAAGGGAAAAAAGTGCCGGTTTATGGCCAGGGCCAGAATATTCGTGACTGGATTCATGTGGATGATCATAATCGGGGCGTGGATATGATTATTAGGCAGGGGAAAATTGGTGCCACCTATTGTTTGGGTGGTGGTAATGAAAAAAGTAACCTGGAAATTACCAGAAAGATTTTGGAATTGATGGGGCAGGGAGAAAAAATGATTGAATTTGTCACCGATCGTTTGGGCCATGACTTACGCTATGCTATTGATTTTAGTAAAATAAAACAGGAACTTGGTTGGCAACCGGAAATTGATTTTGAGTCAGGTTTAAAGCAAACGGTGGAGTGGTATAAAAATAATTCCGATTGGTGGCAAAAGTTAAAATAATTAATTTAATCATATGTCTATTAAAAAAATATTTATCATCGAAGACGACCCCAATATTTTATATGGTCTGGAATCACAATTTACGGCCGACAATTTTGAAATTGAGTCTAGTGAAGGCGACGAAGATTTGGGAGAATTATTTAATCGGATTGAAGAATTTGATCCCGACTATTTTATTCTCGATCTTATCCTTCCTAAATTAGATGGTTTTGAGATTGTCAAAAAAATTAAAGAAGACCCGGGTTTAGGCGAGAAAGAAATTTTCATTTTCACTGATCTTAGCGATGAAGATAGTCGCAGCCGCAGTTTAGAACTGGGCGCTGACTATGTTTTCTTTAAGGAAGAATTTGATACCTATGAATTTGCCGAGAAAGTAAAAAAGATTATTGTTAATCAGGACAAGAAAGATGATGAGGAAGAGGAAGTTGATTTTTAAATTATTGGAATAATAAAAAAGGCCTCGATTTATGAGGCCTTTTATATCCTGAATAATTAATTTGATCATTTGACTAAAACCAATAATGATACTAAAATGAATTAGTATTTATCTATGTTTATTAAACGCATCGGGATTGATCTCGGAACAACCTATACTTTAGTTCACCTGCCCAAGCGCGGCATCGTTATTAACGAGCCCAGCGTGGTGGCGGTTTCTATTAGTGATAAAAAAATCCTAGCGGTGGGGAACGAAGCCAAGGATATGTTGGGTCGTACGCCCGACACCATTGTAGCTGTTCGCCCCCTCAAGGACGGGGTAATTGCTGACTACAAGGCCACCGAGGCGATGATTCGCTATTTTATCAATAAAACTTTAGGCGGCATTCGTCTTTTTCGTCCCGAAGTAATGGTGGCTGTACCGGCCGGCATTTCTTCCACCGAACGTCGAGCCGTCATTGAAGCTACCATTGCGGCTGGCGCCAAGGCGGCCTATATTATCAAGGAACCAGTGGCGGCAGCCATTGGCGCTGATATTCCCATTGGTTCAGCCACTGGTCATATGGTAATTGATATTGGCGGCGGCACTGCTGAAATGGCGGTTATTTCCCTGGGTGGTGTCGTGGCTTCCACTTCGGTGCGAGTTGGGGGTAATAAGTTTGATGCCGCTATTTTAGAATATGTGCGCAAGAAATATAATTTAGCTATCGGCGAAAGAACGGCTGAAGAAATTAAAATCAATATTGGCTCCGCTTTATACATGGAAGATAAATTGCATATGGAAATCAGAGGACGAGATATTGTTACCGGCTTACCGCGCAGTATCACCGTTTCCAGCGATGATGTTACTGAAGCCATTCAGAATGAATTAGAGGCGATTATTTCCGCCTCTAAAAAGGTATTACAGAAAACTCCGCCGGAATTGGCAGCTGATATTATGGATAAGGGAATTGTTCTGACCGGTGGCAGCTCATTATTACGCAATATTGATCAGCTGATTTCTCGAACCACCGGCGTCCCCGCCTATGTGGCCGACGATGCCATGCTCTGTGTGGCCAAAGGAACCGGCATTGCTTTAGATAACTTAGATTCATATAAACGAAGTATTTTAGCGACTAAATAATCAGCGGATTTATCATCGGCTAGTTATTTAATTTATTTTTTTATTATGATCATCGGCATAGATGCTTCCAGGGCTAATCGTCAGCACAAAACCGGTACAGAGTGGTACTCTTTTTACCTTATCAAAAATCTAGCCCAGATTGATAGAAAAAATAAATATCGTTTATATCTTAATGAAAAATCAACTCCAGAATTGATTGAAATAATAAAAGATAATCCTAATTTTTCTCTTAAATTTCTCTATTGGCCCTTTAATTCTTTTTGGACTCTAGGTCGCTTAACTCTAGAAATGATTTTTAATGCTCCCGATGTTTTATTCATTCCGGCTCACACCATACCGTTGATTTATCCCCGACGGACCATTAATACCATCCATGACATTGCCTTTGTCCGGGAACAGAATTTATATCATTCGGCCAAGATAAAAACGGATTTAGCTTTTTCTCGGCAGATTATTAATTTTTTAGTTAAAGCTTTTACTCTAGGAAAATATCGTTCCGAATCCGTTGATTACCTTTTTTGGTCAACGGCCTTTGCCTTGAAACACGCTCGTAAAATTATTACAGTTTCCAATTTTACTAAACAGGAGATTCTAGCCCTTTATCCCAAAACCAAGACTAATAAAATCGTTGTCATCCATAATGGTTATAATGATTTATTATATCGTCCCATTAATGATCATGAAAAAATTAGGGAGGTTTTAGACAAGTATGGTCTAGAGGCTCCCTATTTTTTATATGTTGGTCGTTTGGAAAAAAAGAAGAACACCCCCGCTCTAATTGAAGCTCTGGCAATTTTAAAAGAAAATAATCCGGATATCAAAGAAAAATTAGTTCTCATTGGCGATGCCAGTTTTGGTTACGATGAAGTAAAATACGTTATTGAGCAATTTGATTTGAATAATGAAGTGATTATGCCTGGCTGGGTTGATGAGGAAGATCTGCCCTATATTTTCAGTGGAGCGAAGGCTTTTATTTTTCCCAGCAAACACGAAGGCTTTGGTATCCCGGTAATTCAATCTTTGGCCTGCGGTTTGCCCACGGCGGTTTCTGATATTCCGGTTTTGCGAGAAATTGCCGATGGCGCCGTGTTGTTTTTCAACCAAACTGATAAGCGAGCCATTGCCGAAGCCATGAAGCAAATCGTTGTAGATGCTAATTTACGCCATAAATTAAAAGTTAAAGGCCTGGAAAAGGCCCAGGAATTTAGCTGGAAAAAGTGTGCCCAGGAAACCCTCCGGGAGATTGAAAATTGGTAATTGGTTAACGTTTGAAAAAAAATTAAATTATGATATTATTAAGGTGTTATATGAAGAGAATTGTAACATCTTTTTTTATACTTTCTTGGTTCATCGTTGGGCCTGTTTTAGCTAACATTACGCCCAACGATCCTTTTTATAATCGCCAATGGTATCTTTCTAAAATAAAGGCTGATCAGGCTTGGACTAAAATTTCCGTCAGTCCGGACATTGTGATAGCGGTTATTGATTCCGGTATCCAAATTATTCATCCGGATTTACGGGATAATATTTGGCATAATAGTCGGGAGATAATTAATAACAATATTGATGACGATGGCAATGGTTTTATCGATGACTATAGTGGCTGGAATTTTATTGATAATAATCCTGATCCTTCACCTCATTTCATTAGCGGTTGGACAGAGGCTGGCGTCTCTCACGGCACCATGGTAGCTGGCATTATCGCCGCCAAGGGAAATAATCTTCAGGGTGTAGTTGGAGTAACCTGGCGAGCCCAAATAATGCCCCTAAAGGTTTTAAATGAAAAGGGCGAAGGACGGATTAGTAATGTTATCAGGGCGATTGATTATGCCATTAATAACGGAGCGGATATTATTAATTTAAGCTTTGTTAGTTTTGACTATAGTCAAGGATTACAGGAAGCCATTCGTCGAGCTCACCAGGCTGGGGTTATTGTGGTGGCGGCGGCCGGCAACGAGCAGGCGGCCGGTGAAGGCTATAACATTGATAAGACGCCAATTTATCCGGCCTGCTATGACGGTCAGTTGATTGGTGAAAATATGGTTATTGGGGTGGCCGCGACGGACGCCCTAGATCAAAAAGCTAATTTTTCTAGCTATGGTTTTCGTTGTGTTGATATTACGGCTCCGGGGATTAGTTTCTATAACACCATTACCAGTGGTAGTTATATTGAAGATCCCAATCGTTTTTATGATGGCTATTGGTCGGGCACTTCCATGGCTACCCCCCTAGTATCCGCCACCCTAGCTTTGATTCAACAGGCTAACCCAGAATTAAATCGTCGGGAGGTGGTTAATATTTTGTTTGCTTCCACTGACAATATTAGTCGTCTAAATCCTAATTATTTAGGACAATTGGGCAACGGGCGTCTTAATGTTAATCAGGCCGTGGAAATGGCCAAAAGTCAGCTCTATGATCATTTGGAAAGATTAATGATTCTACCGGAGGTAGGTCAGAAAGACATAAAGCTAACTTCCGCCAACGGTGATTTAGTTAAAGATTTTTCTTTGGAAACTAATAATTATGCCGCCCTAGTTGCCGGTGACGTTAATGGCGACGGTGTTGATGAAATAGTTATTGGCAATGGCCCCGGTAATCAACCGGAAGTGAAAATTTTTAATCAGGAGGGCAAGCTGTTAAAAAGATTTTTAGTTTTTGACAGTCGTTTTCGAGGAGGAGTCAATCTAACAGTTGATGATTTAGATAATGATGGCCAGGCGGAGATAATTGTTGTGCCATCAACCAACGGCAATGCTGAGGTACGAATTTTTGAATTTAGTGGTCGCCTGAAAAAACAATTTTTTGTGGATTCTCGTAATTGGCGGGGCGGACTAAGCGTTGCCTCGGGAGATTTAGATGGAAAAGGTAATCGACAAATCGTGGTTGGCTATGGAGCCGGTCGAGATCCTCAGGTCCGAATTTTGAATTCCGGCGGTAAATTATTGGGGGTTTTCTTTGCCTATGACAAAAAGTTTCGTGGCGGGGTTAACGTGACCGTTGCCAATATTGATGGACGACGTGATCACAATAAGGCGGAAATTATTGTATCTCCGGGGAAGGGGCATAATCCATTGGTTAAAATATTTGATCACCACGCCCAATTAAAGAATCAATTTTTAGTTTTTAGTAAAAATTGGCAGGGCGGCGTTAATTTAACAGCCGGTGATATTAATAGTGATGGAATTGACGAAATAATTGTGGGTGCCTATCCGGGTGCGGCTCCCCATATTCGCGCCTTTGATTGGCAGGGAATTTTATTGGAATCATTCTATGCCTGGGAAGAAAGCTTTAACGGTGGAGTAAATATTGGTATAATAAGAATAAACAATTAATTATATGGCTAAACAAGTTATTTTTGATAAGAAGAATGTGTTGGTGGCTGGTGGAGCTGGTTTTATTGGCTCCCATCTCTGCGATGAATTAGTTAAGACCTGCAAAGTAATTTGCGTAGATAATTTTATTTCCGGCAATGAAAAAAATATTGACCATCTTTTAGCTAACCCAAATTTTATTTTTATTAACCATGATTTATCTAAGCCCCTGGATTTAGAAAGCTTAGCCAACCTAAAATCATTTAAAATTGAATTTCAAGGAATTCAGGAAATCTATAATTTAGCCTGTCCTATGTCTCCCCGCCGATTTTTAGAAAATCGTCTGGCGACTCTATTGGCTAATTCCTCTGCCGTTAAAAATTTATTGGATTTGGCTGTCAAATATCAGGCTAAATTTTTACAATTTTCTTCTTCGGTGATCTACGGCCCCCGTCACCAAGATACCCCGGAGTTAAAGGTTTCGGAAACAGATTTAGGTCTGGTTGATCAATTATCAGCCAGAAGTGCCTACGATGAGGGTAAACGCTTTGCCGAAACCATGGTTTCTAATTTTCGTTCTATTTATAATATTGATGCTAAAATAATCCGTCTTTTCCGAGTCTATGGCCCCCGCATGGAATCCGACGATGATCAAATGATTCCTGATTTCATTAATCATGCTCTGGAAAATAAAGATATTACCATTTATGGTGACGAGACTTTTTCTTCCTCCTTCTGTTACATTGAGGATGTTTTGGATGCGGTGGGCAAAATGATGAATTCGGATTTAGCTGGGCCCATTAACATTGGTTCCGATGTGGATATTAAATTAGTTGATTTTGTTAATATAATTATTCGGGAAGTCAATTCGCAATCTAAAATCGTTTATGCCGATAGCCAATTATTTGTTAGCGAATTATTATTACCAGATATTCGTTTAGCTAAAAATGAATTAAATTGGATGCCGGTAGTTACCTTGGAAAATGGTCTCAAAAAAACCATTTTTGACATTAAGGCCAATAAAAAACTTCAAGGCTTTGGGGCCTAAATAATAAAGTAATTATATTATAAAAATCAGACTATCTTAGTCTGATTTTATTTTAATTTATTTTCTAGATCATTTTCATCTCCCGGGCGAAACAGCCGATCATTCTTTCCCATGATTTCAGGTATTCCGCCGATGTTAGCGGCGATAATAGGCAGATTATGTCGATGGGCTTCGTCAATGATGGTTGGTGAATTTTCATAGCAGAAGGAGGGGACCACTAAACAATCCTGGGTGTTCATTATTTCTTCGGTCTGCTTCAAGGGCAGACGTCCCAGAAATTTAATCCGTTGATCGCCAGCGGCTAATCTTTGGGCACTAGCTAGTTTTTGACCGTCCCCGATGATTGTTAGGGTTTTGTGGGGATCGATTATTTTTTTAAAAGTTTTTATTAGGAATAAAATTCCTTTATGGGTTTCAATCTGGCCAACGAATAATATTTTTTTCGGTTGGTTAATTTCTTTGGTAACTATTTTTTCCTTTGATTTTTGAAAGGGATTAACCAGGGTTAATGATTTTGAGAAAAAATTTCGTTGGCGGTGTTGTTCCAGCAGCCAACGGGAAGGAGAAATTATTTGGTGAGGAGAAGAGAAGAGAGCACGAGTCAGGAATTGATAAGTTTTAGCGGTCAGAGAGTTAATTTTTTCCTCCTGACCATAAATCATTAATCCCGAGGGATGGAGCAATTGAATATCATGAAGAAAATGTTCATGTCTAATCTTTAATCTTTTAATAATTCTGGGTACCAACCAACCCAAGCCCATTAGATTGTGGGTAACCACCAGATCGGGTTTTTGTGTTTCAAGAATTTTTTTTATCTGTCGAGCTTTTGAGTAGTTAAAAATATTACCCAGTTGCCAGAAGAAGCGGCCGATTAGAGGTAATTTATGGAGATTAAAGAAATAGGAGGATAAATAATATGTTTTTAGGGCAGAGTTTTTCGGCTCATCAACCCGGTGAGGCTTAGTGGTAATTAAAAAAACGACCTGTTGCTGATTTTGCCAATCAGCCACCATATCGGCCACCACCTTTTCGGCACCACCCCGGGCAAAGGGTGGATAGAGATTGTTGATTAGGGCGATTTTCATGCAAATAATTGATTTATTTTTATGGTCATTTTTTCTAGATCATATTTTTCTTCAGCCAAACGTCGCGCTGCCAGAGACATAATCCGACGCAATTCTTCATTATTAAAAATAAATTCTAATTTTCTTTTTAAATCTTCCACATCCCCGGGTTTGATTAATAGCCCCTGTTGGTTATTTTGGAAAACCTGACGAACGCCGGGCAGATCAGAAGCTAGTACTGGAACGCCGCAGGCTAGGGCTTCAATGAGAACAATCCCGAAAGCTTCATTGCTATTAATGGAGGGGAGAATCAGGAGGTCAGCGTTTTGGAAAGCTCGAATTAATTCGGAGTCGGTTAATTTGCCAGTAAATTCTACTTGTTTTTCTAATTTTAATTTTTTGGTTAATTCCTGATAATGATTCCGTAAATCGCCATCTCCTACCATTTTAAGTTGCCAATTACGGGGTGTAGTGATTACCAGAGCTTTTAATAGGATATCCACCCCTTTAAAATAATGGGCCTGATCTAAAGCGCCAACAAATAATAGGTTGAGACGATTTTTTTTAATGAATTTATCATTAATGTAGTGAATTATTTCTTTAGCCTTGGCCAGAGCTCGATTGTTTATCGAACGGTTAATTAACTTCGGCTGGAATTTGTGCAAATCAATGCTAAAGGGAATTTCTTGAAATTTTTCAGGATGTTTTTCATAGTATTTTTTAATTTGACTGTTTTTTACATAATCCAAGCTGGCACTGACAATTACTTCGGCCTGTTTCAATAGAGAAGTCCTGATTAATCGACTGGGCAGGCTGAGGGTTTTAGTTATTAGATTAATATTTTTCACATCCATGTGATAGTGGACGATTAATTTGGGACGACGGGAAAATAATTTCAGAAACCAAATTACTTCAGCTGCTCCAAAAAATGGATAGTGTAAATAGATGTAATCAAATTTTCTTAATTTCCAAAGTAATTGCGGCAAAAAAGCGCCGTGGCCATATTTAAACCACGGTCGTAAATTGGCGGGACTGAAAGTCACCACTTCCTGGTGGCGACTTAATATTTCTTCGATTTGTCGGGCGCTATTGCTAATCCCGCCACTATAGGGAGGAAAAGCGCAAACCACCTGGGCAAGGCGCATAGGTTATTATTTATCTTTTTGACGTAGAGTTACTATCCTGGTAAGTTCGGTAATATTTTTATCCATTTTAGCTATGGTTAGGCGCATTCGGAAAACAACATAGACTAGTACTAGCACCACGATGTAAACCAGGATGTTGATGGCCGCTCCGGAAAATCCCAGCCAGGCTACCAACTGGTCAATTTGTTTGATAAAAATAATAGCCAGAGCAGCTAGCAGCCAAAAAATCAGCCAAATTAAAAATTCGTTGGCATTTAATTGTTTTTTTCTCTTTTGATCAAAGAGACGAATTAGAAAAAAGACGATGATAAAAAGAGCTAATATTTGTTGTAACATATTATTTAATTATTTTTTGAATTAGCAAATCTGTAATAATTTTTAGGCCGCCGGAAAATTTTTGTCCATATTGATGATAGGTAACGGTGATGGGCACTTCCTCAACTTTAACTTTATTTCTAAATAATTGATAGAGGATTTCACTGCAGTGAGCCATGCCGTCATTATTGATTTTTATTTTTTCAGCGGTGGCTCTGTTTAGAGCCCGGAAACCACTCTGAGGGTCGCTAAGAGTAATGTGAAAAAAAAGTCGATTTACTAGGCGGGCCAAAGGCATGATTAAATATTTTTTTTGCCAGGGAAGGTTAGACTTTTTTTCTAAAAAACGTGACCCCAGAACCGTTTCCGCTCGTCCCTGGATTAGTGGTTCAACTACTTCGGCAATTTCTGAGGCTCGGAATTGGTTGTCGGCATCAAAATGGATAATAATGTCGGCCTGATTTTTTAGGGCATAGTCGGTACCGGTTTGCAGGGCCGCTCCCTGTCCTCGATTGATGGCATGTTTCAGCACTAGTGCCCCCGCTCGCCGCGCTAATTCAGCTGTTTTGTCCTGGGAACAATCATCAACCACAATAATCTCATTAACAAAAGGTCGGACCTGAGTCACGACTTGAAAAATATTTTTTTCTTCATTAAAGGCGGGAATGACGCAGGTAATTTTCATAGGGTTGCTTATAAATAATCCTCCTTATCCAATAGGCCTTCCTTAATTTTTTTCTTAAGATCTTCGGTCAGGGGGCGGAAACCGGATTTAATAACTAGTTGAGCCAATTTTTCCCAAAATTTTTTCTTACTGGGATCGTGACGTTTATCAATGATGAATTGTTTTAAAGTGGAAGTTAATGGCAAAACTTCAAATAGACCAATTTCTTGACGACCATTAATTTTTTTATTTTTTGATCTCTTTAGTTTAACTACCCGTTGGTTCAGAATCATTCTAAGACTATTTAGCTTTAATTTCAAGGGCAAGGATAATTTTAGGACTTTCAAAAGGACTTCCCAGGAACTATTAGCATTGATAGTAGCTAAAACCAGTCGTCCAGTGCTGGCAGCTCGAAAAGCATTTTTAAAGGTATCGTCATCGCTAATTTCTTCAACGGCGATAATTTCACAATCATGACTAAGAATTTTTTCCCAATTTTTATTATTAGATTCCAAATAGTTTAGACCTGGTATTTTCTGTCTGGATCCCTTTTCCAAAAAATAAATATTTATTTCCGGTCGATTCAATTCCTGAAGTAGGGCCAACAGAGTGGCAGTTTTACCCTGGCCAATGGGTGAACTAATTAAAACCAGACCCGATCGCCACTTCAAAGCTTGTTCTACTAAATTTAATTCAGTTGTTTGCCACCCCAGTTGCTTCAGGCGAAGTAATTTTTCCTGGCGATTAATAATATTAATAACGATTTTTTCACCCAGTCGATCTGGCAGAATAGACAAATAAAAAGCTAGCTGGTAGTTTTTATCATAAATTTTGCAGTATTTTTTGGTGGTTAATTCACCGGGGGCAATTTTCAGGATTTGGCGGAGACTATCCATGAGATTTTTTTCCAATTTTTTGGGCAAACCAAAACTTTGCTTGGCGCCGTCGGCAAAGTGATAGTCAAAGGCAATTTGGTCTGGACGATTTTCAATTACCAATCGACCAGCTCCCTCGGAAGCAGCATAGCCGAAAAGGTTATTAATTATTTTTTTACTCATAATACTATTATTATACCTTATTTTATATTATTTTAAAAATATGGTAGAATGGGAGTAATAATCAAGATTTTTCAAGCCCAATCGTCAGGTTTATGGAAGATTGGCATTTTTGACATTTTAATTATTATGTCCTATTCTAATTTTTACGCTCGTTTTTATACGGCCAGTCAACGTTGGGGCTCAGCCCTGGCGGCCACCTGGCGCCTCACCAGCAGTCGTTGGTATTTATTGGCATTTTTAGTTTTTCAATTAATCGCCTGGTGGCAAACTATCTTTATTTTCCGCAGTTTAACCGGTGATTTTTTAGTGCTGCACTATAATATTAGTTTAGGTGTTGATTTGGTGGGCGAACCCCAAAGAATCTTTTTATATCCCATTTTTGGTTTGATAATTGCTTTAATTAATTTTTTTATTTTATTAATTTTGCAATTTCATAAAAATTTTCTAATTTTTGCCAACTTACTTTTGGGATCAGCTGTTTTCTTTAATTTTTTGTTAAATTTAGCTTTGTTTTCTATTTATTTAGTAAATTTTAGATAATCTATGAATGAGTTTTATATTATTAAGATCCTCCTATTTTCTACCCTGGCTTTTATTTTTGCAATTTCAACGGCTCCGTTGCTAACTCATTTTTTATATAAATATAAATTAGGTAAAAAAATCAGAAATAATGGTCTGACGCCGGTATTTTCCCAGTTGCACGCCCACAAAGCGGGCACACCGACCATGGGTGGAATTTTAGTCTGGGGAACGGTTTTAATTTTTATTGTCTTTTTTTATTTTTTGGCCAAGATTGTTCCCTGGGATATTGTTCAGCATTTTAATTTCCTATCTCGTTCGGAAACTCTCCTGCCCTTGGGCGCCCTGGTAGCTACCGCCCTCATTGGTTTATTTGACGATTGGCTGGATGTGCGAGGCAAGGGAGTTTTTGGCGGCGGTGGTTTAAAGTTACGTCATCGGGTTTTAATCTACACTTTAATCGCCATCATCGGTGCTCTCTGGTTTTATTTTAAATTAGACTGGACGGTTTTTCATGTGCCTTTTTTGGGTAATTTTGAAATTGGTGCTTGGTATATTCCTCTATTTATTTTTATCATCGTGGCTACCTCTTTCTCGGTTAATGAAACTGATGGTTTGGACGGCTTGGCTGGTGGCACCCTCCTGATGGCTTTTGCCGCCTATGGAGTCATTGCTTTTTCTCTGGGAAGATATGAGTTAGCCACTTTCTGCGCCGTAATCATTGGCGCTCTCTTAGCCTTTTTGTGGTTTAATATTCCACCGGCTCGTTTTTACCTGGGTGATACCGGCGCCATGAGCTTAGGCGTAACGCTGGGTATTATTGCCATGTTAACCAACAATGCTTTATTATTGATTTTTGTGGGGTTAGTATTTTTAATTGAATCCCTGTCAGTCATTATTCAAACTATTTCCAAAAGATGCTATCAACGTAAAATTTTTGCTTCTTCGCCGGTTCATCACCATTTTCAAGCTAGAGGTTGGCCTGAAGCTAAGGTGGTGATGCGTTTCTGGGTGGTTTCTGCCATTGGCGTAGCTGTTGGATTAATAATTTTTCTTTTGGATAAAAAGTTTTAGAACTATGTTCTCCAGCGCCATAATCAAAAAAATATTTGCCGTTAAGAAAGGCGAACATGAGCCTGATAGAAGTTTATTAACAGCCATGTTCGTTTTAATTATTTTTGGCCTAGTGATGTTATTTAGCGCTTCTTCGGTGGTTTCCTTCGCCCGCTATGGCAATACCTACTATCATCTTGCTCATCAACTGATTGCCTTGGTGATTGGTCTAGTGGCTTTTCTGGTTATTTCTCGTATTGATTATCAAATCTGGAAAAAATATGCTATTTTTTTCTTGTTTTTATCCATTATTTTACTATTATTAGTTTTTATTCCAGGGATTAGATCTGGATATGGAACAGCCCGCAGTTGGATTACTATTTTTGGTTATTCTTTTCAACCCTCAGAGTTAGTTAAACTATCCTTTCTAATTTATTTGGCTACCTGGCTGGAGGCCAAAAAGAATGACCTGGGACGATTGAGCAGCGGAATTTTACCGTTTCTCATTATTTTAGGGGTGATTAGTGCTTTGATGATTGCCCAGCCGGATTTAGGGACTCTTTTTATTATCGCTTTTACGTCCATGGCGGTTTTCTTTGTCGGCGGCGGAAAAATTTCTCATATTTTTATTAGTATTATCTTAGCTGGTTTGGTTTTATTTCTAATGCTCAATATTCGATCTTCCTACCAAAGTGATCGCTTTAAATGTTTAAAGGATCCTAGTTATAGTGCTCAGGATAAATGCTATCAAATTAATCAATCGTTGATTGCCGTCGGTTCTGGCGGTTGGTTTGGTCGAGGCCTGGGACAAAGTCGTCAAAAATTCATGTATTTGCCGGAAGTCTGGGGCGATTCTATTTTTTCCATTATCGCCGAAGAGACCGGTTTTGTTTTTAGCACCCTATTAATTTTATTATATCTCTTCTTTTTTTATCGGGGATTAATAATTGCCCGGGGCTCACCGGATCTCTTTGGCAGCACTCTGGCAGTGGGCATTGTTATCTGGTTGGCCGTGCAAACTTTTTTAAATATCGGAGGAATGATTAATTTAATTCCCATGACTGGCGTACCCCTGCCGTTTGTTTCCAAGGGAGGTTCCTCTTTATTAACCACACTAATGGCCATGGGCATCTTGATTAATATCAGTAAGCAAACTAAATTAAAAACAACTCGTTAGATTATGAATCAGGAAAATAAAAAAATATTAATGACTGGCGGAGGAACCGGTGGCTCAATTATTCCTCTATTAGCTCTAGCCGAAGAATTGATTCGAGAAGATCGGAATTGGGAATTTGTTTTTGTGGGAACGCTTCGGGGGCCAGACCAGGAATTAATTAAAGAATTCAGTGAAACCAGTTACCCCATCAAATTTATTAGTTTACTGGCTGGCAAATGGCGTCGTTATTTTTCTTTTTATAATATTACCGATGTTTTTAAAATAATCATAGCTTTTTTTAAGGCTTGGACCATCCTCAGCCAGGAAAAACCAAAGGTGGTGCTTAGTGCTGGCAGCTTTGTGAGCGTACCTTTGGTCTGGGCGGCTGGTTTAAAAAAAATACCAGTATTAATTCATCAGCAGGATGTTCGGCCGGGTTTAGCTAATAAACTGATGGCTCCCTGGGCTCGAGTTATTACTGTTACCTTTGAAAAATCATTGATTGATTATGGCCCCAAAGCCGTTTGGATCGGCAATCCAGTTAACCAATCCAAGATCAATGATTATCAAGTTCGAATTAGTGAAACTAAAGGAAGATATCAGTTAGATCCCCGTCGCCCCCTAATATTAGTAATCGGTGGCGGCACTGGCGCTTTGGCTATTAATGAATTAATTAAAAATATTCAAGAAAAAATAACGGCTAACTATCAATTAATTCATCTCACTGGCCGGGGCAAAAAAATTGATTTGCCAGCCAATAATTTTTATCAATCTTTTGAATTTTTAGATAATCAAGAAATTCTAGCTTTAATGGCCGCCGCCGACCTGGTGATTTCTCGCTGTGGATTGGGAACTCTAACCGAGTTATCAGTTTTAGCCAAGCCAGCTATTCTTATCCCTATTCCCGATTCTCACCAGGAAGATAACGCCCAGCTTTTTGCCAGGGAACGGGCAGCCATTGTTTTAGATCAAAGAAAATTAAACCCAGAATTACTATTGAAGAAAATTGATGAAGTTTTGAATAATCGAGCTCTCGGAGATGAACTTAGTGATCATATGGGGAAGATAATTAAAAGAGGCGGGGCTGCCAGTTTAGCGGGAATTATTTGGGAGATGTTAGCTACAAAAAAATGAAACAAACTCCGTTAAAAATCTATATGATCGGTATTAAGGGAGTGGGCATGACTATGTTGGCTCAGTTTTTAGTTGCCCAGGGTCATCGGGTTAGCGGTTCGGATATTCCCGATATTTTTTTAACTGATCAAGTTTTAAAAAAGGCTAAAATTAAAGTATCCACCCCTTTTAATATCAAGAATATTCCCCATAAATTAGATTTGGTTATTTATACCAGCGCCTGCGGTCAGACTAATCCGGAATTGAATTATATTTTAGGAAACAAACAAAAATTTTCTCAAGTTCAAGTTATTTCCTATGCCCAGGCTCTGGGTGAATTATTTAATCACTATCAGGGTTTGGCGGTCTGCGGTAGCCATGGTAAAACCACGGTTTCTGCCTGGTTGGGCTATGTATTATGGAAAGCTGGCAAATCACCCAATGTGTTAGTTGGCTCCCGGGTACCGCAATTTCAAGGCAGTAGTTTGCGGGGCAAATCCAAACTGTTTGTGGCGGAAATTGATGAATATCAAAATAAATTTCAATATTTTCAGCCTCAGGGCGTTCTATTAACTAACATTGATTATGATCATCCAGATTTTTTTCCCACCAAAGCTGCCTATCGCCAGGCCTTTATTGATTTTATAAAAAAGATTCCTAAAACCGGTTTTTTAATTATTAACAATGATGACAAAGAAAGCCTATTAGTCAAAAAGTATTGTTCGGCTAAAATAATTAGTTACAGTGTCAAAAATAAGGCTGATTATCGAGCCGTTAATTGGCAATTAAAAAATGGACAGCAAATTTTTGAGGTGATTCATGGTAGTAAAAAATTAGGCCAGTTCAGCACTAAGTTAATTGGTCAGCATAATGTTTCTAACGCCCTAGCTATCATAGCGGCTGCCAGGCAGTTGCAGGTTCCTCTGGAAATTATTAAACAACATTTAGCCAGTTTTTCCGGCACCGACCGTCGGGCGCAGATCTTGGGGAAATATCAGGGTGCTCTTATTATTGACGACTATGCCCATCATCCTACGGAGATAAAAGCTACTCTACAGAGCTTGAAATTAAAATATCCTCAACATAGGATTGTAACGGTTTTTCATCCTCACACTTTTACCCGCACTAAAGCTTTGTTTAAGAATTTTATCACCAGCTTTTCGGTCGCCCCAGAATTAATTGTTTTAGATATTTATGGTTCAGCCCGGGAAAAGCAGGGAGGTATCTCTAGCCAACAATTGGTTAAAAAAATTATTAGCTACAACAAACAGAGGGGGATTAAACAAGCCGTTATTCATATTCCTACCATCAGACAAGCAGTTAATTATTTAGGAAATAAATTGGGTACTCAGGATTTATTACTACTCATGGGAGCCGGCGATGTGTTTCGAGTGGGTCAAGAATTGCTGAAGAAAAAATAATTATAAAAAGGACCGCCTCAAAAAGGGCGGTCTTTTGTTATAATCTCACCGGGAGTTCTCCTGTCTGGGTCAACTTTTTATAGAAGACAGGATTAACCATGATTTTAAGGGGCCGCTGGTCGAAAGTGTTGTGATGGCTTTCTTTAGCCTCTCTGAAAGAAAGATAGTAATAATTAACTCCATTGTTGTCTAATTTTTCCACTACTGCCCAAGCTGAGCATCTTTTTGTTAATTTCTTTAGTTCTTTAGATAGAGTTTCTATTTCCCCCAGACATCTTTTCAACTGGGGATAAAAGATGTGACTGTCCTTTTCCCAATCTAATAAAACTTTTTGAAGGAGTGGATA
>Ga0172369_10001544_pt1 | contig 33062 bp, 28 predicted proteins | sample LakKiv25m_FD_114539 | JGI IMG/M metagenome (GOLD analysis project Ga0172369, IMG submission 114539) | Freshwater microbial communities from Kabuno Bay, South-Kivu, Congo - kab_022012_11.25m | ecosystem: Environmental > Aquatic > Freshwater > Lake | place: Democratic Republic of the Congo... | reverse complement strand
ACCATTTTTGCCTGATCAATCGATTTGATAAGTAACGATTTTATGTTTTGATTACTCTCAACAATGTCGATCAGTTCCAGCGTTTTATCCCCATAGGCGGGAGTACTGGACGAATCGTCGCGTTTACAGGAAATCTGAAAGGTCGTTACGACCAAAAAGCAAAGAACAAGCAAAATGTGTAGTTTCTTTTTCATAACCATTTTTTTTAGATTTTATCAATTCTCAAAAGTAGGTTTTATTGATTTATGAAATCTTTTTTGGAAAAGTCTTTTCATGATTCCAAAAACATCGGGGTTGGGGTATTAAATGGCTGAGGTAAGATGGTTTGGTTTGGAAGTTTTCTTCTAAATATGGGAAATTCCAAATTATACATCACTAAATTGATGCCGTCCTTCTTTTATTAAATTTCTCTTGATCTTTATGTTGATTGAATGTTTGCACTCAAATCTAAGGTCTGACGTTTCAATCCTTTACAGTTTTGATTTCATCAATCGCCAATCCTCTAGCTGTGTTTTGAAATTTCTATTCGCAATTCCCAGGTTGGAACAATGATAAACAACAAATAGTTTTTTTCGGTCAGGAAGTTGAATTGGTGTTTGATTAATTATTTCTTTCATGGGCTTACGCGTTAGTTTATAAATTCTGCATACATCATCGTAAGCCGTTGAACCCAAAGCAATAATTATTTTCGGATCAATGATTTCAATAAGTGGCTTAGTAAATTTTATTGCTGTTTCTGAATACCAAATTTTTTTAATTGCTTTTGACATCCCACCTACCTTGGCACCCAAAACTGCATTAGTAAAATAAAGACTTGCGTTTGTATTTGGCTTGTCAGGAGTTCCTATGTCAATCCCTAACTCGTTAAAAAGAGAAGTGAGGTTTACATTGGTTTGATTGTCTTTTTCATCCTTACCTTTATTGTTTCGATAGTATTTTATATCGCCGAAATCTTGTCCAATGAGTAGAATGTCTGCGTTCAAGTTTCCATGCCAATAAGCCCACGCATTCAAATGTTCATCATATTCGATACCTAGTTTAGATGGATTAACAATGTCGCTACCTTGAAAATGATATTTCTTTCTCTCATCAACAAGTTGGTTATAACGATTTTGTTTCATTTTATGTAGTTTTAAATTAGCAATACATTTTATAGGTTGTGATTAAAAACATCCCTATCCTCCCCAGTTTTCCCTGTCCAAACTGCGGTATTGAATAGCTTCGGCGAGATGGTCCGTTCGAATTTCAAGGCTGGCGTCGAGGTCGGCGATGGTTCGGGAAACTTTTAAAATGCGGTCGTAGGCGCGGGCAGAAAGATTGAGTTTTTCCATGGCATTTTTAAGCAGGGTCATGCCGGCGTCATCAATTTTACAGATTTGGCGCATCAATTTACTCGACATCTGGGAATTACAATAAACACCTTTGTTTTCTTTATACCGATCTTCCTGAATTTTCCTCGCTTCCACAACCCGCTCCCTTATTTTTTCACTCTTCTCCGAAGTCCGTGCATCGGCCAACTCGCGGAAAGGAACCGGCACAACCTCAACATGAATGTCAATGCGGTCGAGCAGTGGTCCCGAAATTTTATTAAGGTATTTCTGAACGATACCGGGGGCACAAACACACTCCATTTCAGGATGATTATAATAGCCACAGGGGCATGGATTCATAGCCGCCACCAGCATAAAACTTGAAGGGTATTCGACCGAAAATTTTGCCCTCGAAATCGTTATCTTGCGATCCTCCAAAGGTTGTCGTAAAACCTCAAGCACAGTACGTTTAAATTCCGGTAATTCATCCAGGAAAAGCACGCCGTTATGTGCCAGCGAAATTTCGCCCGGCTGCGGGTTGCTGCCTCCACCAACTAAGGCCACGTCAGAAATCGTGTGGTGGGGACTTCTGAATGGCCGGATTGAAATCAGCGAAGAATCACGGCTCATTTTTCCGGCAACCGAATGGATTTTTGTTGTTTCGAGCGCTTCGTGTAAATTTAATGGTGGCAGGATTGAAGGCAGTCTTTTTGCCAACATCGTTTTTCCTGAACCCGGAGGACCGATCAAAATCGCATTATGTCCGCCTGCCGCGGCAATTTCGAGTGCGCGTTTAATGTTTTCCTGGCCCTTGACATCCGAAAAATCAAATTCATATTCGTTCAGACTGGAGTAAAACTCAGCTCTTGTATCGATGACAACAGGGTATAATTCTTTTTCACCATTAAAAAAATCGATTACATCTTTTACCGATTCTACACCGTAAACCTTAAGATCGCTTACAATTGCGGCTTCCCGGGCATTTTGTGAAGGCAAAATAAATCCTTTGAATCCTTGCTTCCGGCCTTCGATGGCAATTGGCAGTGCACCTTTAATGGATTGTAATGTTCCGTCGAGTGACATCTCGCCCATAATAATGTACTCGCCAACGTGTTCGGCATGGATTTGTCCGCTGGCTGCCAGAATTCCTATAGCGATGGTCAGGTCGTAGGCAGAGCCTTCTTTCCGGAAGTCAGCCGGAGCCATATTGACAACAATTTTTTTACCCGGGATGCGGTAACCAGTATTTTTTAAGGCAGCTTCGATGCGCTGATGACTTTCTTTGACGGCACTGTCTGGCAGTCCGACAAGAAAAAAATTGACACCCTGGTCGATGTTTACCTCAACGGTGATCGTGATGGCATTTACTCCGTGGATTGCACTTCCGAAAGTTTTTACTAGCATGGGCGTGAGGGGACAAAATTTATGCCTGCAAGATAGTAAATTAGTGGCAAAGTCGGTGAGACATGAGTAAAAATTTCTTCAAAATTTTCCGAAAAAATGCAGATGTTATTTTTTGGGTTTGTACCTGGAACCGGTAAGTATTTTTTGTGCATCTTCCTCGGTCAGAAGTTCCGGAAGTGTAATTTCAGGATTTTTGTCCATATAGGCCCTCACAATTTGCCAGCCTAACCATTCACCAATTCTGGCCGGTGAATCATTTGAAAAAGAATGTGAATAAGGCCCATCTGTAAAAAATTTCCTGAAAACCAACATATCAGACGAAAAGAGTATTTCATTTTCAATCATAAATGCCCAGATATTGCTTTCATTTTCGATGCACCAGTTGAGTTTTTGTTCAGGATAACCAATTTTTATGTGATCGGCAACTTCGGGTAGCATTTCATCGAGAAAATATAAACGTTTTCCTTCGTCAATCATTTTTTCCATGACGTTTTTCCCGGGGTTTACAAGCACTGTGTAATAGTACATTTCATTCATGCAATCCCTCACAAGGAAATCTTTATTCATCCTTTCGATTTTGTAGAGGGGTATCCCGGCCCGGCGGTATTCGGTAAAATTTTTTCCCAGATACATGTCCAGGGCGATAAGCATATCGCCTGAAATGAGTTGAATGGGATTGTCGAAAGAAAGCCCGGAAACATAAGAAAATACGCTGGGTAATTCTATTTCAGTAAAGTAAAATTTATAGCGTTTAAATGAAAGGGTAAGTTGTTTTTCATAAACCGACAGATCAGGAAATACCCGCATCACACTGTCGTAGAGTTTAACATTTAATGGATTCGATATAAAATCGTGCAAACGGATCAGGTTTAAAGTATCATCGAGATCAACATTGAGGAACACAGGAAATTCAGGTGCGATTTTTTTTAAAGTTATTCTAAATGAATCCTGGCTGATTGAAAACAATTGTTGCTCGTACCGTTTAATTTTAACAGCTTGTATGTCAATTTTGCTCGTATCAATATCGGGTTTTCTGTTAGTTGTACCGGAACAGGCGAATAGAACAAATCCCAATAACAAAATCAGCCCGGGAAATCGAATTTTTTGAATCATAATGAGATTATTGTAAAACAAAAAATGCCAGCGTTCAATAAACGCCGGCATTTTAAGCATATTTTATCAGAAGTAATTTGAGCAGGATTGTCTTTTACAAGATTTTCCAGCCAAGCGAAACGCTGAACAGGTTATTCTTCGAATTGTAATCGAAATTATTAACTTTTGTAATTACTTCACTTAAACCTATTTGATACCTGACATCGAGTGTGAACATTAAAACATCAACACCTGCACCAAGGTTAAATCCCCAGGTCATATCTTTAATGTCGCTTTCTTTGATAGGATCGGAATAATTGCTTGGGTCAGAAGTTGTAATTTTTTTATTGGTGACAATTGAAGCCGATGGTCCGGCTAAAATTCTAACATTCCCAACGCCAAGATTAATGATCCGCCAGCCTAAAATCAAAGGAATTTCGATAGTTTTCATTTCGATGGTTTGTTTGAGAGGCGTTACACTTCCTATCGATGGCTTTTTAAAAACGCCTCCTGAAGTCAACCAATTTATTTCCGGTTGTAAATAGATTTTTTTACCCAGCCTTACGAAGACACCAAAATTGAAATTATTCGACAGGTCGGAGGTAATTGAATCTTTTTCGGTAGTAAGTTTTGTTGTGTTGAAGCCAATTTTCGGACCAAGCGAAAACTGCCCAAAAACAAAGCCTGATGTCATAAAAAGGATGAAAATGAAAGTTAGCTTTTTCATAATTTGTATTTTTTGCGTTAAATGATTTAGAAGCAAATATAAAAAGAATCCAGATGGCAAACATTTTTTTAATCAAATAAATAAATTTTCACCCTGCCTGCTGATTATCCGGCATCACAAGCGCTGGTTGATTCATTAGATCTGATGTTTTTTATCAAATCAATACGCTACTCTCATAGTTTGATTAATTTTGCTACCCATTCAAAAATATAACGTTTATGAAGAAGTCAGTTTTCCTTTCAATTATAGGTTTATTGTTTGTTTTGCAACCTGCATTTTCGCAATTAAAACCGTTCAGATTTGGATTAAAAATTGCTCCAAATATCGGATGGATTTCACCGGATTCGGATGGATATGAGATGGATGGCACTGTTCCTGGGTTTTCGTGGGGCTTTATAAGCGATTTTACGATTACCGAAAATTATTTCTTTGCTACAGGATTTAATGTAAGTTACATCAATGGGAAATTAAAATATCCTTACACTCAAAATACGGATACAGGAACCATGATTCGTAAGTACAACTTGCGCTACATCGATGTTCCACTTACTTTGAAAATGAAAACCAATAAGTTTGACAAACTTCAGTTTTTTGGTCAGATTGGTTTTTCGATTGGCGTAAATGTTAAAGCCAAGGCCCAGGATGATTTCTCTTACAAAGTTGGTTCTTCTTATGAAAATGAAACCTTAAAACGAAATATTTCAGATGAAACAACGCTTTTTAAGGGTGCCCTGGTTTTGGGTGGTGGTGTGGAATATTATATCGACAACTCCACATCCATCATCGCCGGGATCACATATTATAATGGTTTGTCGAATTTTTTGAAAGGCGACAATACGGTTGATCCCATGATCAGCCAAAAAGCTGTTCCTCATTATATTGAATTAACACTTGGTGTTATTTTTTAATTTTTGTCCTTATGAAAATTGCGTTGGCGCAAATAAATTATCACATCGGGAATTTTGAAAGCAACGTTGAAAAGATAAAAAATGCTATCAAAAGAGCCAGGGAAAATAGTGCCGATCTGGTTGTTTTTGCTGAATTGGCCATTTCCGGATATCCACCCCGCGATTTTCTGGAGTTCGACGATTTTATTATTAAGTGTCAGAATGCAATCGAGGACGTTGCAACCAAATGCAAAGGAATTGCTGCCATTGTTGGGTCACCCACAAAAAACCCCGAATTTCATGGGAAAAATCTATATAATTCGGCTTATTTATTGGCTGATGGCAAAGTGCGGAATGTCAGGCACAAAACGCTGCTTCCCAACTACGACATCTTTGATGAATACCGGTATTTTGAGCCCAACAAAAAATTCAGTATTATCGACTTTAAAGGGATCCGGATTGCGTTGACGATTTGTGAAGATCTCTGGAACATCGGGCACGATCCATTATATACGGTTAATCCAATGGATGAACTTATCGGACAGGAGCCCGATTTCATGATTAATATTGCGGCTTCTCCTTTTAATTACAACCAGCATAATACCCGGAATTGCATTCTTAAGCAAAATGTAAAGAAATACGGCATACCCCTTTTTTATGTTAACCATGTTGGTGCACAAACCGAATTGCTTTTTGATGGCGGTTCGCTGGTAATCGATGGAAATGGCCGTATGGTGGATGAACTGAAATATTTTGAGGAAGATTTCCGGATATTTGACACAAACAAACTTGAATCCGCTTCAAATACCAGACCGATCAGTAAATATCCAAAAGATAAAATAAAAATCGGTCTCATTCACGACGCTCTGGTGATGGGTGTTAAGAATTATTTTCAGAAGCTGGGATTTGCCAGAGCCATTCTTGGATTATCCGGAGGAATTGATTCGGCTGTTACATTAGCCATCGCCGTCGAAGCACTTGGCAGGGAAAATGTGCTTTCGGTATTGTTGCCATCACAATTTTCGTCAGATCATTCGGTCAATGATTCACTTCAAATGATCAGGAATCTGGGATCACCATCTCAAATCATCAATATCGAAGAATCTTACCGGGCTTTTGAGCATACCCTGGAACCCGCTTTTAAAGATTTACCTTTTGGTCTTGCGGAGGAGAACCTGCAGGCACGGATTCGTGGCGTTCTTTTAATGGCGCTTTCAAATAAATTTGGATATATTCTGCTGAATACTTCTAACAAGAGCGAAGCAGCCGTGGGTTATGGAACCTTGTACGGGGATATGAACGGCGGGCTTTCGGTTTTGGGAGATGTTTATAAAACAGAGGTTTTCGAACTTGCACGATATATTAACCTAAACCAGCAAATTATCCCGGAAAACATCATCACAAAACCACCTTCGGCCGAACTCCGGCCAAATCAAAAGGATTCCGATTCACTTCCCGATTACGCAATTCTTGATAAAATTCTTTTCCAGTATATCGAACAGCGACAGGGACCAAAAGAACTGATCGGGATGGGTTTTGATGAAGCGGTGGTAAAGAAAACCTTAAAGCTTGTAAATACCAACGAATACAAACGATTCCAAACACCTCCCATTTTGCGGGTTTCGCCAAAGGCATTTGGAATGGGTCGAAGGATGCCTATTGTTGGAAAATATCTTGCCTAAAGTTTCACTATGACTAATCCGGGCCTTATCCAGGTATCCCGGATCATTACTTTATGAGTTTAATTTCAACCCTCCTGTTGGTTTTTCTACCTTCGGGCGTTCCGTTTGTCTCAATTGGATTCAAACTACCAAAGCCTTTGGTTTCGATCCTGTTTGCCTGAATGCCATGATTAATAAAATAATCCTTAACACTTTTTGCTCTTCTTTCTGCCAAGTCAAGGTTAAGTGGAGACGATCCGGTATTATCGGTATATCCATTTATCGAAAAACGACTTTGCGGATAATCATACATCACCTTAATAATGTTGTTCAAACTATTGTACGATTCTGATAATATCGTGGCTTCGGGTGATTCGAAGAGAATGTTTTTTGCGTTAAATGTTATTTTACTTTCCGTTTCAACCGGAAGAATCACGTTTGACGACGAAACGGGTTTATTCGGACAGCCGCCGTTTTCAGCAGGCCCCGGTTCATTTTTACAAGCATCATACTTGTCAGGAATTCCGTCTCCGTCAGCATCCGGACATCCTTTTGCGCTAAGGGTTCCCTTTTCAAGCGGACACTCATCATCCTTATCAATAACGCCATCACCATCGGAATCAGGACACCCGTTTAATGCAACATTTCCAGGGTCGCAGGGACACTGATCTTTGCTGTCCTGAACCCCATCCTTGTCAAAGTCTGGACAGCCATTGGCTGAAGCTGACCCATAATCCCTCGGGCACATATCAACACTATCCACAATTCCATCACCATCGTAATCGGGGCAACCCATGAATTTCTCAGGTCCCGGAATTTCCGGACAACGGTCATACTTGTTTGGAATTCGATCTCTATCTTTATCCAGCATACGCTCGAACCGGACCACCAATCCAGCCGAATAATGAAGATAGTCGTTCCAGTTGAACATAAAATCATACGATCCTTCGGCATTAATACCCAACTGATCAGTAATCCAAATGTTTAATCCTATTCCGGTCGATTGGGCAATATAGGTTGTTTTGTTAATTGAAGAGCCATTAATTCCAAGAAAAAAATATGGATCAATCCGGCTGTTTTCTTTAAGCAGATATCCGTTGGCAAATTTGTATTCAATCTGGACACCGGATCTCCAGAAATAATCACTGCTTACGATAGTATTGGTTGGAATTGCATTCATTTTAAAAGGCTCAAGCGAAATAGTTGAAAGTTCTGCACTTACAGCAAATGAACTGCTAAGCATTCTTCCAATTTTAGCCTGAGATGGCATATGCCTTCCCATCCAGGCGGTGTGTGTAAATTGATTACCCAAAGATAGCTCTATGGCATTGAAATCGGCATAGTTCGTACTTGCACCAAAAATAAAGGGATGATAAATGTTTTGAGCATTCAAAGCCGATAATGACATTATGGCAATACAACCAACAAGTAATAATTTTTTCATTTGTTTTCCAAATTAAAGAACCAATGTAAAACGCACCAAAAAGAGCCAGATTCAAAAATAGGTATTTTTTTCATTCAGCTGACTTTTCGATGTCCGGAAACAAAAAAGCAGGGTTTGATCGCCCTGCTTTTTTTTTAAAATATTAAATTACGTTATTACTTTATTAAACTAATTTCAACTCTTCTGTTTAACTCCCTACCTTCCGTTGTATTATTCGGAGCAATTGGATTTGCATCTCCAAATCCTTTGGCAGTAAGTCTGCTGGCTGAAATACCACGTTCGGTAAAATAATTTTTAACGCTTTGAGCGCGGTCTTCTGACAGCCTGAGGTTCATCTCTTTAGCGCCGGTATTGTCGGTATAACCATTGATCGAGAAGCGACTTGATGGAAACTCATTCATGAGTTTAAGAATATTATTCAGATCGTTAAATGATGTCTGTTTGATTGTAGATTTGGCAACATCAAATAGTATGTTTTTAGTCGAAAATTCGATGGCTTTTTCTTTTTCAACCGGAGGTGTAACTATTTCGGCAGGTTTTATCTCTTTTACAGGGCAACCTTTATTTTCTTTTGTTCCCTTTTCATTCGGACAAGCGTCATCTTTGTCCGGAATACCGTCACCATCAGTATCAGGACAACCATTGGTTAAACGAGGTCCTTTTTCGTTGGGACACTGGTCCTCTTTATCGGTAATTCCATCACCGTCACTGTCAGGACAGCCGTTCAATGAAGCTAAACCTGCAACTTGCGGGCATTTGTCTTCACTGTCAATAATACCATCTCCATCAGAATCCGGACAACCATTTGTAGCTTTAGGGCCAGCCACTGTAGGGCATTTATCGTCTTTATCGGGAATTCCGTCTTTATCGGAATCAGGGCAACCCGCAAATTCTGCAAGACCTGGAACATCGGGACAGGCGTCTTTTTTATCAACGATCCCATCCTTATCCCTATCTTGTTTTTGCCCAAACCGGGCAACAATGCCAATAGAATAATGGAAGAAATCATTATAGTCGAAAACATAGTCGTAAGAACCTTCACCATTTACCCCAAGCCATTTGGTAACCCAAATATTCAATCCAACACCTGTCGATTGTGCAAGGTAAGTCTTATCGTTAATGTTGGAACCATTCATCCCAAGAAAAATGTAAGGATCAATCCGGGCGTCTTCTTTGAGCAGATAACCATTTGCAAATTTATATTCAAACTGGCCTGAAACCCTCCAAAATTTATCGCTTGTAACAGGAGATTCGAGGTAAGGCCAAATATTTAATTTGTCTTTTTCCAGTTTGACAACAGAAAGCTCGGCACCGAAAACAAAAGATTTATTCAATAACCTGGCAATCTTTAATTGTGTTGGAAGTGTTTGACCCATCCAGTTGGCGTCGGTTAATTGATCGCCAAGAGGCATTTCCACAGCATGGAAGTCAACATAATTGGTGCTTACCCCGATTAACCAGGGTCGCGTAGAGTTTTGCGCACTTGCCGCAAACGAAGTTAAAAAAGCTGCGACTAATAAAAGTAAAGTTGATTTTTTCATATGTTTAAGAATTTAAATGATGTATTAAAACCCTTTAAAATATTTTTTGTTTGAAACGATGACGATTATTTTTACAATTTTCTTGGTAATTAATTCCACCCTAAATAAAAACAAGCAAAAAATTAATTAAGTACTTGTTATTTAATTGAATAAAAATAGAAGAAAACAGAACTAATCGATTAAGTTGCAAAAATATCCCTTACCAAAAGTAAATTAATTATGAATCAAAACAAAAAGTCGCTAAATTATTTTCACTTGATTTGTATAACTTGTTAAGTGCTTGAACATCAGAAATCAAGGTTAATGGCCTCAACGGATTTTACTTCAGGAATTGCCTTTTTCATGGCTGACTCAACACCGTTTTTTAGCGTCATTGTACTGTATGGGCATGAACCGCAAGCCCCGAGTAATCTGACGTTAACAACATTATCATCAGTCAGATCAATAAATTCAATATCCCCGCCATCCTGCTGAAGGTATGGCCGTATTTGTCCGATCACATTTTTAACTTTTTCAGTGATTGCCTGCTTTGTATCTTCCATTTAAGTGTGTTTTTAATTAATGATTTTCAGTACATTTAATCCAATTTGCTGATTGATGTTAATCCGGAAATCATTTTAATCGTGATACCGGAACTTCCTTAACCCGTCGGATGATATTTAATGCCAATTGTTCGAATGCCTTCGATTCAGGATTACTTGTTTCCTTCAAAGAAACCGGCATTCCAATGTCGCCCGATTCACAAATACTTTGAACCAGTGGTATTTCACCAAGAAGCGGAACATTTGATTCTTTTGCAAGTCGTTTTCCACCCTCTTTACCAAAAATATAATACCGGTTATCAGGTAATTCCGCCGGGGTAAAATAGGACATGTTTTCAATCAAACCCAGTACCGGTACTTTGATTTTTTCAGAGTTAAACATGCTGAATGCTTTTATTGCATCGGCTAAAGCAACTTCCTGTGGAGTGCTTACGATGGCAACTCCGGTAACCGGAATCTCCTGGACAAGTGTAAGATGAATGTCGCCTGTTCCGGGAGGAAGATCGAGAACTAGAAAATCAAGGTCGCCCCAATCGGTATCGTTAATCAATTGAAGAAGTGCGTTCGAAGCCATCGGGCCACGCCAGAGCAATGCCTGGTTAGGATTTACAAAGAAGCCAATCGAAAGGATTTTCATCCCGTATTTTTCGACAGGAATAATCATATCGCGGCCGTTTTTGTTTTCCGAAAAGGGTTTTGCATCTACCAGACCAAACATAAGAGGCACCGAGGGTCCATAAATATCTGCATCAAGCAGCCCAACTTTTGCACCGGTTTTTGAAAGCGAAACGGCAAGATTGGCAGCCACGGTTGATTTTCCGACGCCACCCTTTCCTGAGGCAATAGCAACAATATATTTTATTCTGTCGAGCGGGTTGTTTTTTTTTGCTTTGATGGTGATGTTCCCTCTTACCTGAGCATCACTTCCAAGATTTTTTAACAAGGCATCAACGCAGGCCTGTTCAACAATTGCGGCACTTTTGTCGTTTGGCTGGGGAAAGAGTAATGTAAAACTGATTTTTTTCCCTTCAACCACGATATCGTCCACCATACCCAACGAAATAATATTGTCGTGTTTGGGAAAATAGATGACCTCTTCTAATGCGTCAACAATTTGTTTATTCGTATATGCCATTTTTCAGATGAACTTAAAAAACATATTTTATTACCAATTTCTTGGCCGGCAAAATTAACAAAATCTGAGGGATTCCGATATTTGTGACAGATTAAGAAATTCAGTACCTTAACTCTTTTGCCGGATCCCAAAAATATTTTTCAAAATCGACAATCTGATCATTTATCACTGTAATTCCCTCACTATCCAGAAGTTGCGCCATTACTTTCGGGCTTCCAAAATGATTTTTACCTGTCAATAATCCATTCCTGTTAACAACACGATGTGCAGGAATGTTTACTGTTGAATGATGTGAACTGTTCATTGCCCATCCAACCATTCGCGATGAACCCCTGGTTCCCAGATATTCAGCGATGGCGCCATAACTTGTAACCCTCCCTCTCGGGATCAACCTTACAACTTCAAACACTTTTTCGAAAAACGAGATTTCTTTTTCCATTGTTGTAAAAATAAAAAAAGTCCTGGCAAAACCAGGACCTTTTATCAATTGTATCAATCTTTAATTATTTTACGACCAGTTTTTGACTTGCCCAACCTTTTTGGGTTTCCATTTGCAGGACATAGATACCTGCCGGCAAATCGCTGGTGCTGATTTTCACGTTATTATCCGAAACATTCTGCTGGTAAACAACCTGTCCGGTGTAGTTGATGATTTTGATATTTGTTATTCCGGTTTCACTCGTAATGTTTACGAAGTTTGATGCCGGGTTAGGATAAACCTTAATACCAGCATTCAGGTCGTTTTCATTAATCGAGGTTACCGAAGTAATCATGATATCGTCGATCATGAAAACAAAAGCATCCTGCGAAATACATTGAATAGCAACATAAACCAATTGTCCATCATAGGCTGAAAGGTCGAAGGTTTTTTCAGTCCAGGCAACCGGAGCTTCCAGATAACTTGCACCGCTGATAATTGTAAAATCACTCGGGCTAATACCAGTAGTAGAAACACCTATTTTATACCTTTCGAGGCCATAATCGGAGGTGTATGATTTAACCCATAGGTTGAGCAGTGAGTTGGAACCAAGCTGAATCTGTGGCGATATCATCCAATCGTTATTCCATGGAGCTGCAGTTGAGGCCATGCAAGCACCAAATCTGGCACCTGAATGAGGTTGTATTTCCGGATCGCTGGTCATTGGAGGTTCAGTAGTAGCTGGATTGAAAGCTATATAAGCCATTGGAGAATAAGCATTTGGGAAAGTAATACCCGTGAAACCATAAGTACTTTGTTGGTCAACATCGTTTACACTCCATGGATCAAAGGTTAACGACCAGTCAGCCTGATCTTCAAATGTCAGTTCAGCAAGTGCTGATGGTGGATTTCCTCCAACATTTAGGGTAATAGGAACAACCACCGAAGGAGTTACAGGATCATTGCTGGCAATAGTGATATGAGCAAGATATGTTCCCGGATCGAGGCTGCCTGCATTAAAAGTCATGGTAACATAATCTGTTCCACCAGGGATAACTGTTCCCGAAGCAGGATTTGCTGATAACCATGCTGAAATTGGGTTGCCTTCAAGTGTTGCCCGAATATTCCAGTTGTAATCCAATGCCGGATTTGCAATATGCAATTGGGCCCAGGAAGCACCGGTTTTAATCCAGTCGCCATTAAATTGGTGGGGGCCGGCATCAGTTCCTGCAGGATATACGCCAACAGCGGATTGTACGATTTCATAAGCTACCCATATATCACCACCGGAAACAGTAACCGGACTAGTTAACGTTATAGTGTTCCAACTTAATGAGGTTGCTGCAAATGTTTGTTCGGAGAGTAATGAACCCGGCGCATTTGGTGTATTGGATCCATAAATCTTCAATTTGTACGAATCTGCAGGATCGTTAATATAAACCTCAACCTTTGTAAGTTCCATTCCAATATAACTACCCAACATAGTAGCAGGAAACATAGCTGCTACTTCATAAGTTCCACCATTTGTCAAACCAACAGCGGATGCATTGTCGCCATCATAATGAAGTAAAACAACATCATCACCTGATTCAGGAGATAATTGTCCTGAATTGGTAGTTTCCACAGCAAAATCATCCGGGTTTATGATGGTCTCCGATTTTAGTTCCATTTCTGGAGAAGCTGATCTGCTGGCACCTCCGCCATTGCTGTTGTTCGAAGCGGTAACGTAAGAAATTGAAACCATATAGTCAAGATCAGCAATCCCAGTATTGGTTATAGAAAGGTTCTGCGTTGCAGTCTGACCAGATTCGAGTGTTTGTGTTAATGATAAGGGTGAAACGATAATTTCCGGATCACCACCAGGAGGCGCCAGTTCGGTATAGGAGATGTCATCAAAGAAAGCCATAGGTGTTCCACCTACGCCACCGTCCCAAGCATATATATCCATTGCACCTAACTGGTTGAGCCCTGCAGTTCCGAAAGTACCCAAACTCCATTGCCATTCAACGACCAGTGTTCCGTTGAAGTAAACCTGGGCCCAGTCGTTATTGAGATCGATTACATTATCCATTTCGAACCATTCGTCATAATTGTAGTTGAAAACTCCGGATCCTACGGCTCCGCCATCAACAGTGGCAAGTCCGCCGGCATCAAAGTAAACCTGTGTTCCCCATTCACTATTTGCTCCATTAAAAAGATGTAAAATGTTGTAATAGCCGAAATTTCCGCTGGGAACATAAACATTAAATTTTACGGAGTATTTGCCTGCGATTTTATCACCAAAGAGCATTACTGCATCATTGGTACCAGTAATTACAACTGAATTTGCTCCACTAACATGCTGATCAGCAGAAACAAGCGGATCTTCAGCACTGCCGGGAGTATTGCTCCAGGTTGTCCAGTAATCTTTACCTTGTGCTACAGCTTGCTGAACCAGTTTTTGACCGGCAGTATAGCTTTCAAAATCTTCCATGATAAGGCTTGTCGGACCGCCGCCTGGCAATGGATCTCCATTGTAAACGAGCATTCCACCAACGCCGCCAACAACCCATGTGCCGGCATAACCTGTCGAATTATTCACAAAAGCCGGAGCCTGTATAGGTGTCCCAATTGTCAAATCTGACCAGTCAACCCCATCATTTTCGGTTAAACTGATTCCTTCAAAACCAACCTCTGATGAACTACCCACCCAGGTACTTGCAGTACCGGGAATAAAAGCAAACCAACGGGCATACATCGAACCATTGACACTCAACGATGACCAGGTTGCACCTCCGTCAACAGTAACGTTGAGGATAGGCTCGATACCCATATTCAGATATGAGCGGAAACAAATCCCAACATTTGCATCTCTAAAAGAAGCACTAACGGTTTCAGCATTTCCAAATGGAGTCAAAGTAGCTTGCCAGGTATATCCTTTGTCGGTTGACCTGAATACTCTTCCCTGGTTTGTGCCGAACCAGGTGTTATTTCCAACTGATGAAACGTTTCCGGTAATTCCATACTCTCCGGATGTGGGTGCAGGAATATTTGCCTGTGGAACCCTTGTCCATGTTTCTCCACCATCAGTTGTTGTGTAAATTTCATAATAACCCCCAACAGGATCGCCCATGGCGTAACCGTCGTTGTCGTTAAAGAAGTGCAAAACATCGGCAAAAGATGATGCGTTAAAAACGCCACCTTTTTTAACCCATGTTGCTCCACCATCAACGGTTTTATAAATACCCTGCGATGCACCAGTATTAAACAGGGCCCAGCAGGTGGTAGCATCAATGGCAAAAAGCTGAGATAATCCGGTTCCTGCGTTAAAAGTTCCGGAAATCCATGTTAGTCCGCCATCCGTTGATTTTGTAAAAGAATCGTTGATGGAACCATCAGCATTAATTGCCGCAGCCCAAATAGCCGTGGCATCATTCATTCCAATTGAGATCTGGCCTACGCCTAATCCGTTGGCTAACTCCGAATCAACCTGAATCCAGTCCTGTGCAAAGGAGGCCAGGCTAATTGCGAGTAAAACTGTTAATAATTGTAATTTTTTAAGCATAATTAATGATTGATTTTGGTTATTAAACTATTATTCCAATAAGCAAATTTACGACTTTTCCAGTAGAAACATCATTTTATTCAAAATTCATTAAAAAAGATTCAGGAAATTTTCAATGACACATATCATAAGATGTTTATTCGGCCTGATTTATTCGATTTGTTAATGAAAGGATTTTAATCGTTAGAAATGTTTGAATGATGAAGTCGTCCTTGCCAGGTGTTTCTTGCGTTTAGTCTGGTTTCAATTTTTTGGAGTATCTGGTCGTAACGAATTGTTCCCCAGTTTGGGCCAGCTAAAAACCTGGGAGGAACTTCAGCTGCAAAACGTTCGATAACAATTGACGGTTTGAGGTGTTCCAAAAAGTCGATCACCAAATCGATGTATTCATCCAAAGTAAAAAACCGGAAATTTTCAGGATGTTGTAAATATTCAACTTCAAACCGGGTGTTTTTTACTACCTGGAGCTGATGAATTTTAAGGGTGTCGATGGGTAATTCGGAAAGAATATCTGCTTCTGATACCATCTGATCTGTGGTTTCCCCGGGCAATCCGAAAATAATGTGTGCCCCGACCTTTATTTCACGCTGATTTGTTTTTAAGATTGCTTCCACCGATTTATCAAAATCATGTCCCCGGTTGATTTTTTCAAGCGTTTCATCATAGCACGATTCGATACCATATTCGATAATGAGGTAAATTTTTCTTGAAAGTTCACTCAAATAGTCAAGTATTTCATCATCAATACAGTCAGGGCGGGTGCCGATAACCAACCCTATCATACCCTCCACAGATAAAGCTTCTTCATAGATTTTTTTTAGATCATTGAGTGGTGCATAGGTATTTGAAAATGCCTGGAAATAGGCAAGATATTCAACCGCCCGCCGGTAACGCCAGGCATGAAACAATTTCCCTTCTTCAATTTGTTGGGAAATGCCTTTTGAAGGCAGACAATACGATGGATTAAATGCATCGTTGTTGCAGTATGCACAACCACCGGTACTTATCGTTCCGTCACGGTTGGGACAGGTAAAGCCGGCGTCAATCGAAAGTTTCTGAACTCTGCTCCCAAATGTCCGTTTAAAATATTCATTATACGAATTGAACCTGCGATGGTGCCCCCATAGAAATTTAAAATCTTGCATAACTTAAAATAAAAAAGGCTGCTCATTATAAAGAGCAGCCATAAATAAATTAATGGTTTTACATTATTGATGTTTGGTGGCATTTTCAAGACGATTAAGAACTGAGAATATGAACACCGCTGCCAGTATGCAGAAAATTACCAACAACCCCCAAAACTGCCACAATTGTAATTTGTTCCATAAAATTCCGATAAGAGCTACACCATAGTTACCAACGGCAGTTGCTGCCAGCCACGCTCCCTGCATAAGTCCTTTAAATTGAGGTGGTGCAACTTTTGAAACAAATGACAGTCCAATCGGGCTTAGGAAAAGTTCAGCAATTGTCAATATGAAATATGTACTAATTAACCAGTACGGGCTGACAGCAAATTCCGATGAAACCCTAGTTTCATGAATATCACCGGGCGACATGTTGACCAATGACAATGAACCAACAACAAGAACTGTAAATCCGATTGCAGTTACAATCATGCCAATACCGATTTTTTTTGGATCGGATGGTTCAATACCTTTTCTTGCCATCCATGAAAAGATGCTGACGACAATTGGTGTTAATGCTACAATAAAGAATGGGTTGAAATGCTGAAATTTCTGAGGTGTAAATGGATTAATTTCCGAATAGCCGACAATTCTGAAATAGGCCAAAACAGCAAAGGCGGCAAACATAACCAATCCTCCAATCCTTAGAGCCTGGCTGTTTTTCTTCATCATGAAAAGAATCAGACCAAGAACTGACAGCGCGATTGGTAATAAACCAAATAAGTCAAAAAAGATATTCGTGCCCTGGCTGACAGTTGTCTGAGTATAATCCCGGGCAAAAGCAGTCATTGCAGCACCATTTTGGTGAAATGCCATCCAAAAGAAAATTACAACAAACATTACTAGTCCTAGAGCGATAAGACGGCGCTTGGTCTCTTCAGGAGTAATAATAATGACTTTATCCTTATGTTCAGCACTTTTTGATTTCTGATTTTCGGTAAGGTCGGCAATTTTATAATATTTCCTAAATCCCCAGAAAATCAGCATCGAAGCAATTAATGAAATGCAGGCAACACTAAAAGCCCAGTGATAAGCTCCGGATAACTGGTTAATATAATAACTCGAAAATTGAGTAAGATCACCATTCATATGAGCAAAAGCTGGTTGTGCTCCTGCATATTTTGTTAACTCAGCAGTTTGATCAGCGGTTATGGTACCTTCCAGAAAATTATGTGCTAGTTTAGGGATTGCACCGTTATAAAATAGGTGAGAGGCTTTTAACATCCAGTTACTCACGGCTTCAGCAGCGGTTGGAGCAAACATGGCACCAATGTTAATTCCCATATAAAAGATGTTAAATCCTAATGATCTGAATTTGTCAAATCTTTTATCTGAATCATACAAGTTACCTACAAGTGCTTGTAGGTTGCCTTTAAAAAGACCCGTTCCTATAGAAATAACTCCTAAGCCAGTTATAATCAAAGGTAAACCGCTTTTTGGAGTACTTAATGACCATTCGGAAGGAATTGCTATAAGCATGTATCCAATAAACATGACAATCAAACCTAAGCTGATCGTTTTACCATATCCAAGTATCTTATCAGCAATAATACCTCCAACGAGAGGCATAAAGTAAACAAATGCCAGGAAAATACCGAAATATTGTGCTGCTGTTTCATATTCGAAACCATATTTCGCTTGCAAAAACAAAACAAATATTGCTAACATCGTGTAATAGCCGAAGCGTTCACCCATATTAGCAAAAAGAGCTACGAATAGTCCCTTCGGATGATCTTTTAACATAAATATAGTTTTTAGTAAATATTAATTAAATTATCTGAAATCCTTGACCCTGTTACCAATGGTGTACAAAAATAATTAAAAATAAATACCAGCCAACTTAATCGAAGCTTTTATCTTTAACCTGCACTTTATCTTACCTTTAAATCATTCTGCAAGGATTACAATTGTCTTTTTTTATGTTTCCTTTGCTCAATAATTTCCTGAATTTGTAAGGTCTTGTTGAAGAATCAGTAATTTGCCAGGAAGGAATGTTAATTTCGATTTGTTTAAAATAATCGAACCTTTTGTAATATTATTTTCATTCTCTCGTCTCCACATCGAATGACAACAGAAGAATTTAAAAAGCGGGTTTTGCCAATAAAAGATAAACTGTTCCGGTTGGCACGAAGAATTTTAAATGATGTCGAAGAATCGGAAGATGTCATTCAAGAGGTCTTTTACAGATTGTGGGTTCGTAAGGAAGAACTGGAGAACTACAGGAGTATTGAAGCTTTTGCAATGGTAATTACCAAAAACATGTGTCTCGACAAGATCAAATCGAAGCATTATCAAAAAGCGGAACTTGCCGAATGGAATGCCCCGGTTGATTATCACTCTCCTCAGAAAATTATTGAAATAAAAGAGGATGTAAGTAATATTCACCGGCTCATCCAGCAACTGCCCGAACTTCAGCGAATTATTGTCCAGATGCGTGATGTGGAGGAACTCGAATTTGAAGAAATTGCCGGTATTTTGCAGATGAACCTTAACGCGATCAGGGTAAACCTTTCGAGGGCAAGAAAGACAATCAGGGAACAGTTGATAAAAAAGCACGAATATGAATATTGAAGAAATTAAAATATTGACCGAAAAGTATTTCGAGGGACTCACTTCAGTTGAGGAAGAGCGGCAGTTGAAGGACTTTTTTGCCAGCGGTGATTTTCCGGATGAGATGAAATCCATCGCTTCTATGCTTGGCTATTTTGAAATCGAGAAAGAAGTTACCGCCAGCGAAGATTTTTCACATAAAGTAATTCGTCAGATCGAAGGTGAACAGGTTATTCCATATTATCAAAACCGCAGGTTCTGGTTTTATTTTACGGGTATTGCCGCCAGCATTCTTTTTCTTGTAACCTTCTTCTTCGAAAGCCGTAACCACTTGCCAAACAAATCATACACAGCCAAAGAGACACAATTGGCTTATCTTCAGACCAGGAAAACACTGGCTTTCGTTTCTGAAAAATTCAATAAAGGTGTGAAACCGCTGAACGAAATTGGAAAAATTGAAAGGAACACCGAGGTGCTCGGACAGATTTCGAAATTCAACCAGGGGCTCACTCAGGTAAATACCAATGTTTTGAAAATCGAATCAGGTATGGACGACATCAGCAAATTATCAAAATTCAATATCATTATCGAACCATAAAAATTTATTAAAATGAAAAAGTTAATTTTAACAATCGCAGCAATTGTATTGGTTTCGTTACCTTTCAAAACCTTTGCACAAAGTCCTACGGACAATCTTTTCGAAAAATACGGAGCAAAGGACGGTTTCACAACTGTTCACGTAACTAAAGAGCTCTTCAGTCTTTTTGCTGAAGTGGCACAAAACTCCGAAGACCCCGATGCCAAAGAATTACAGGATGTAGTGAATGGCCTCGATTATATCAGGGTGCTTATGTACGACATTAAAGACAACAATGATGAAGGAGTAAAGAGTGACCCGGCAGTTTTGAAAGAATTCAAAGAACAACTGAACGATATTCAGCTGAAAAATTTTACCGAACTGATGACTGTAAAGGAAAACAATGAAACAGTAAAATTCATGATCCGGAAAGAGGGTAAAAACATAAAGGAACTTTTACTTTTAATTAACCAAAAAGATGAAGCCGGATTTATCAGTATCACCGGAAATATCAACCTGAAATCCATTGCCAAACTTTCGAAATCGATGAATATCAAAGGCATGGAGAACCTGGAAAAAATTCAGGAGCCAAAAGAATAAAACTTCATTTTCCTCCAAAAAAGTCAACCTGGTACTTACTATATTGTACCAGGTTTTTTTATGCTAATTTTGCCCGTCGTAAAAACATTTCTCAAATTCGGCCATTCTGTTTAAGGATGTACTGATAAAGGAATGATATTTTAACGAAAATTTATATCACTAAAATATGGCTGAGAAAACAGACAAGGCTAATGCGCCGGGTAGAAAAACTAAAGTAGCGTTAAAGACAGGAAGTTTGCGGAAAAAGATATTCGTGCTCGACACTTCGGTGATTCTTTACAACCACAGTTCGATCAACAACTTTGACGATAACGATGTGGCTATCCCGATTACTGTGCTTGAGGAACTCGATAATTTTAAAAAAGGGAACGATACAATCAATTTTGAGGCCCGCGAATTTATCCGGATCATGGACAGGCTCTCGGCGCACGATTCTCTGCAAAGCTGGATTCCTTTGGGAAATGGAAGCAAGGGCAGTTTTAAAGTTGTTATTAACGAAAAAAACAGCCTCGATGCCGAAAAGGTTTTTGGTGAACACAAACCCGATCACCGGATTCTAAATGCTGCACTGGCATTGAAAGAAGAATTTCCTGACCGGAAAGTTGTTATGGTGACCAAGGACGTGAATCTGCGCATTAAGGCCAAGGCGCTCAACCTGAATGCTGAAGATTTTCTTACAGGTAAAATTCAGAATGTTGATTCGCTGTATTCAGGAATCAGCCGGCTTGAAAATGTTAGCAAGTCTGGCATCGAAAGGCTTTACACAGAAGGTTTATGCGAATTGAAAGAAGTTGGTATTGAACACCCCATCCCAAACCACTATTATATTTTTCAGAATAACGGATCGTCGGCATTAGGATATTATAATCCCAGGAATCAGCTTATTGAACGCCTTGATAAACACCCGGTTTCAAAAATCACCCCACGAAATGCCGAACAGGTTTTTGCACTCGATGCCGTTACGAATCCAAATATCCGGCTGGTAACGCTCCAGGGCATTGCCGGAACCGGGAAAACGCTGCTGGCTTTGGCGGGCGCCTGGGACCAGCGTCGGAATTACAAACAGATTTTCATGGCAAGACCTATTGTACCGCTCAGCAACAAGGATATTGGTTTTTTGCCAGGCGATGCCAAATCCAAAATCGATCCCTACATGCAGCCGCTATACGACAATCTTAAATTTATTCAAAACCAGTTTGGTGAGCACGATAAAGAATTTCAGAACATCACAGCAGCCCTTGAGAGTGAAAAATTATTGATTCAACCACTCGCATACATTCGGGGACGAAGCATTTCGAATGTGTTTTTCATTGTAGATGAGGCGCAAAACCTAACTCCGCACGAAGTCAAAACCATCATCACCCGGGCCGGTGAAGGGACCAAAATCATTTTCACAGGCGACATCTACCAGATCGACACCCCTTACTTAGACGCACAGAGTAATGGACTGTCATACCTTATCGACCGGATCAAAAACCACGAACTTTATGCGCACGTACGACTCGAAAAAGGAGAACGCTCCGATTTAGCCAACCTTGCAAACCTGCTTTTATAAATTTTTCGAAAATGAAATATTCAGCAAATCCTGCATTTTTGTTTTTTTTCATGTTTTTGTTTTTTGGATGTGGCGGCCCGGCCGACCGTCAGCCGGTGAAATCCAATAATTGTAAACCCGGACAGATTGATCCGACCAGTAAGCAAAGTTCAGACAACGAAAAAACCTCAGCACTTACCGAAAACCATGCAGCCCATCAAAAAACCGATGCCGGAATGACGTTCCAAAATAAAAAGGCAATATCGTTTTATCTGCCAAAAAAGGCAGATAAAAGCATGACACTGCCTGTAATTTTTATTTTCGATCCCGGTGCTGATGGCGCCTTTCCTGTTGAAAGTTATAAAGCTTTGGCTGAAAAGTTCGGCTATGCGCTGGTTGGTTCCAACATTTCTAAAAATGGTCAGGACCTCTCAGCGGGCCCTGGCATTTTTAAGGAGATGAAGCGTGAGTTTTCGAAGATGCAGCTCATCGACGAAAAAAGGGTTTACACCATGGGTTTTTCAGGTGGGGCAAGGGTTGCGGCATCTATTGCCATGGATGGAAATAATATTGCCGGAGTGATTGGTTGTGGTGCCGGCTTACCAGGTGGTGAGGATAAACCTCCTGTGCCCTTTGATTATTTCGGGATGGTCGGAAATCAGGATTTTAACATGACAGAACTAATCCGTCTTGATATCAGTCTTGAAAAAGCAGGCTTTAACAACGAACTTTTAGTTTTTGACGGGAAGCACGCCTGGCCTCCGGAGGAACAGATGAAAGAAGCTTTTTTGTGGCTGGAAATCAATGCAATGAAACATAAAATCATTCCCAGGAATGAAACCCTCATTGCAGAAACGGCTGAGCATTTTGATAAAATAATAAAACAACTTGAAAATGACGGTCGGATTTTTGACGCGTCGAAAGCGGCCGACAGAGCCGTTCATTTTTTGTCAGGTCTTGCTGGCACAACTTCTTTCGAAAACCGATACAAAGCCTTATCAACCGATCCTCGCTATAAAAAGCAATTTGAGTATAAGGTAAAGATCATGCAGGAAGAAATGGGGGAGCAGAACAAGTTATTAAGTTCGTTTACCACAATGGATTTGCCCTGGTGGGAAGAAACGGTTAAAGAACTTTATAAACCACTTAAGGATACCGAACGCCAAAACATGAATCGCAGGCTTTTGGCCTGGTTAGGACTGGTGGCTTATCTGTCATCGGACAATGCCTTAAAAAAGGAGCAGGATGACGTTGCCGGGCAATTCCTCCAGATTTACAGCACCATCGAACCAATGAATCCCGAACATGCCTATCTGGGTGCAGTATTGCAGATGCAACTTAAAAAACCCGAAGTTGCCATCGAATATTTAAAACAGGCAATGGTGCTGGGATTCAGGGATGGTCAACGAATGGCGCAGGACACCGCTTTCGTTTCGTTGCATAAGAATAACGCGTTTAATAGTTTGTTGCAGGAGATAAAATAAGTTCAGGTTTCGAAAGATTTGATTTTTGGTGGGGAAAAAGCCTGCTTATTCCCGGTAAATTACAGCAAGAACCGTTTGACCGACAACCTTAAGTGTCTGGGGATCGATTTGTGATAAATTATCTTTGGTGGTGTGCCAGTAATCATAAAAAGTACCATTTACCGAATTGGCATCCAGATGAATAATATCGATAGTCGGAATTTCTGACAACTGATTGATAAAATAGTGGTCATCGGTGATGTAGCCGCCTTTATCATAAACAAAATAGTCTTTGTAACCCAGACTCTTTGCAATATCCCAGACTTTTTTAACCACATCGGGAGCATAATACATCGAAAAAGCCTCCATCGGGAATTTTGCATCTGGTGCACCAACCATATCCAGCAAAATACCAAATCGAGCAGAATAACCAAAAACATGCGGATTTTGTGCCCAGTATTGTGAACCCAAACCCCAGGTATTGGCCCCTTTGTCGGTTTGTTTGTCTTCGGGTGGACCATAATCTTCCAGGTCGAACAAGATGATATCGACACCAATATTGGGATGATTTTGTCCCAAATGACGGGCTATCTCTAGTAAAATTCCAGTTCCGCTGGCGCCGTCATTCGCCCCGTCGATGGGCTTGTTTTTGCTGGCAGGGTCCGGATCGTGATCAGCAAAAGGCCTAGAATCCCAATGTGAAGAAAGAAAAATGCGGTTTTTAGCCTTTGGATTAAAAGAGGCGATAATGTTTTCTCCATCCAGTATCCGATCATCAAAGATTCTTGCTTTAAATTTCTGAATCTTTATATCAGCCTTCATGCGTTTTAGGTTGGCTTCGAGCCAGCGAGCGCAATTTTCGTGAGCTGCTGTCATCGGGACACGTGGCCCAAAGGCAAGTTGTGCTTTTACATAGCCATAGGCCGAATCTGCATTAAAATCAGGAACATTCACTACTTTTTCCGGCTTTTTAATTTCTTTTAATTGTGATGAAGATGCATTTCGGTTACCACATGAAGAAATCTGGAACAAAATAATTACAAAAATCAAAGGAAGAATTTTTCGTAATCCATGAAGTGAAAGAAATTTAAAAACTTTTTCAATTGTTGAAAAATGCAATGCCATTTCACTGACTGATGGAATTTTTGGATAATGCATTTTTTCCTGAATTAAATTAATGTCGATTTTACGCCAAAATTATCCGAAAAAACAAACTCATCGGCGTTTTTTCTAACCCGCTCAGCCAATTCTAACTTTTGAAGTTTGGGATGAAGTACATTATAGTCTCCCATATACCCGATAGCAACAGCTGTTAAAGCTTCATAATCATCAGGAATTGAAAATGATTTCCTGGCTTTTTCGGCATCGAATCCACCCATCTGATGTACGAATAACCCTTCATAACTTGCCTGGAAACTTAAGTGAGCCAATGATTGACCTACGTCGTACTTAAACCAGTTGTTTGCTTTCCCGGTTTTTACCGATGTTTTTTTTCCAATCGCGATCATTAATAATGGGGCTGTCTTTGTCCAAAGCTGGTTAAATTCGATCAGTATATCATAAATTTTTTGAAAAGTTTGGTCGCCTCGTTCCCCAATGATAAAACTCCAGGGTTGTTCGTTACTTGATGATGGCGACCAGCGCGTAGCTTCAAAAATCCGCTGAAGCTTTTCTTTTTCAATTTTTTGACCGTTAAAAGCCCTCGGGCTCCAACGGTTCGCAAGTAAAGTGTGAATTGGGAAACTGGTTTTTGCTTTTTTTTCCATTTCATTGAGTTAAAATGCGAAAGCCCCGAAAATTCCGGGGCCTCCAACAGTTTTTCTGAACCAATTAATGTTTGCCAAGGTATTCGGCAACACCTTCGGCCGTTTCTTTCATGCCCTCATCTCCAAGATGCCAGTCGGCAGGGCAGACTTCACCGTTTTCTTCAAAAAACTGCAAAGCATCAACCATACGCAAGGCCTCTTTAACACTTCTTCCCAGAGGCAGATCGTTTACAACCTGATGTCGTACCACACCTTGTTTGTCGATAAGGAATAATCCGCGATAAGCGATCGGATCACCGTCGAATTCCATTTCACCATCCTCGTTATAATCGTATTCTCCTGCCAAAACATCATAATTTTCAGAAATAGTTTTCGAGAGATCAGAAACCAGGGGGAAGGTCACACCTTTGATTCCACCGTTTTTCTTTTCGGTATTCAGCCAGGCCCAGTGCGAAAACTTGGAATCTACCGAACAACCAACTACAGCAACATTCCGTTTTTCAAATTCGGCCAGGTGTTCCTGAAAAGCAAGAATTTCGGTTGGACATACAAATGTGAAGTCCAATGGATAAAAGAAGAAAACTACATGTTTCTTCCCGATATATTGTTCAAGGGTAAATTTTTCGACGAATTCGCCGCCATTTACAACAGCTTCTGCTTCAAATAAAGGGGCTTTTTTTCCAACTAATACTGACATAATTATTTTATTATTTTAAGTTAATGATTTGTACTACAATTTACTGGCAAAAATAGCATTAATTTGATGAACTGATTTTTAAAATAAGTTAAAAGAGACCATCTTATGCGGATTTCAGAGAAAATGACATGAAAACTTCTTTAAATTCAGGCATCAGATTCATATTTGTCCAACCTTAGAAATGTTATGTCACACAGCCGATTACCGACTTACAACTGCCTTTTTTGTTTCCAAAAACCATATTGATGTATTTGTGTAGCCCAAGTGAATTTTTTTTGACTATTTTTACTGAAGTGATTTTTAATCTTGGATACGAATTTACGAAAAAATGATAGCTAAAATATATCGAAACCTGCTCGATAATCATGAAAGCGGTGCAATTTTGAATGTAAAGGAAGTTAACAAATAAATTTATGGATGATTTTGATAGCGAAAATCCGGGAATGAAGATAATTCTGGAGAAAATTTCTGAAGTTGCAGGTAATTTATGGCAAAAGGGTTGGGCTGAGCGAAACGCAGGAAACATTTCCTGGAATTTGAGTGCTTTGGTACACGATAGTTTGAAAGAAAGCGATTTTGGACCGGCTATGAAAATGAGGTCAAACGTTCCCGGCCTGTCAAATCAGATATTATTGGTTACCGGAACGGGAACCCGGATGCGGGATGTCTGGAAAAATCCTGCTAAAAATACCTGCATTCTCCAGATTGACAAAACTAGCCGGCAATACCGGATATTAAAAAAAGAAGAAGCTTCAGCCGGATTGAGGCCAACCTCCGAACTTCCAAGCCATCTGGCTATCCACAATATGCTGGTTGCTACAAAAAGAAGCGAACAAGTGGTTGTTCATACCCATCCGAATAACCTGATTGCATTGACGCACATCGGGGAATTTTGCAACGAAAGCCGCATCAACAACCTGCTTTGGAGCATTCAACCCGAAACTTGTATCTTTTTGGCTGATGGGCTGGGATTTGTTCCATATCTTATGACGGGAACGGAGGAACTGGCAAGTGCTACAATTCTTGCCTTAAAGTCGCATCGTGTGATCCTGTGGGAAAAACACGGTTGTATTGCTATAGGGAATGACCCTGACCAAGCTTTTGACCTGATTGATATTCTCGACAAGTCGGCATCAGTTTTCTTTACCTGTAAAAATGCCGGCTACCAGGTGGGAGGGATTGGAAAAAATGATCTTGACTCGCTCAGGAGGGCATTCGGAATTTATAAAGTGTAATTTGTTTTTTCTTAAATTGATTTTAAAATGATCGGTTCAAAGTATTTTCTTTAAAAAATCAAAAAGATGCCGTACAAATTTTATAAAAGATCCTGACAATTATTCACCTGGTTCAAAATAATAGGGTAAATCGAAAATTTGTCATTGAGATCTGAGGAAATCCGGCTCAAACATTTCATTCATTGACGAACTTAAACAAAAGGTCAATTTCATTGTTAAAATAAAGGTGTTTATTTTGTGATTCTGCAACAAGGCAACGAAACAAAACAACTAAAACTTATCAGGGAATTAAGCATTTCCCATAGAAAAATATAAGGCCGCCCGGACTGGACGGCCTTTAATTTTTCCTGAAACCAACTGATGAACTTTCCTGACGGACTCTTTAACCTTTTGGATGCCTTTTTAACCTGAGTTTTTTACGGTTGGTTATTCCAGAGGTGATTGAAATCAGGATGAAGAGTCCGCTTAAAAATGACATTAGCCTTCCGATGTAATCGCCGTACTTAACATAAAAAGTAATTTTATCGTTGGCATTGAGTTTTGTTTTTATTACTGCCGGGATCCAATAATCTGTTTGTTCTACAATATCACCGCGCTGGTTGATAAAACCAGAAATACCTGTATTGGCCGATCGGGCAAGGCTGCGCCGGGTTTCCACAGACAGGAGCGGGGCAAATGCAAAATGCTGACGATGTCCGGCGGTATTTCCCCACCATCCGTCGTTTGTAATGATGAATAAAAGATTGGCGCCGTTTTTAACGAATTTCGAACAGAATTCCCCATAAATCGATTCATAACAAATGATAGCCGGAACTTTGTATTTTCCATCAATTGACGTAAAAACTTCCCTTTCGGCCGACATACCCAGGCTTCCAACGGTGCCCCCCAGATCAAAAGCAAAATCCTGAAATGGCCTGAGTAACTTTTGAAAAGGCATTTTTTCAGGTCCCGGAACCAGCTTCGATTTATGATAAAGCCCAATATTTTCCTTTGAATTAATGAATAAAGCAGAATTATAAGCATCATAATACTTATCGACGTCTGAAAATTTTCGGGCTGTTTCGGTAATGGGCTCCCCGTCCGGGAAAAGCCGGAATGTGGAGGCCCCAATTATCAGGTTCAGGTTGGGAAAGGCTTTCATAAATTTCCTGATTTGTAAGATGCTGGGAGACTTATTGATGGTGTGGTTCCAGAGGTCCTCCTGTATTGCTGATTCGGGGCAAACTACGAATTCGGTTTCTGGTGTTACCAGGCTGTCGGCAAGTTTCAAAGTTCTGTTTATTACTTCCCGTGCAGGCAAAACATATTGTTCGCTCCATGGATCAATGTTGGGCTGCGTTACAACGACTTCAACCGGGTTAGGTATTTCGACGTAATTGCGATACAACAAATTTGAATACCACATGGGAATGATAATGAACAAAACCACAGGTAAAAAACTGAGGCTGATTCTTCTCCATGATTTAATATTTTGAATGAGCGATTGTATCAATTTAAATAACAGTACATTCATGATCAAAATCCACAGGGATCCACCTAAAGCACCGGTAAATTCGTACCATTGCACCCATTTGGTGTACATCCCGAAACCATTGCCCAGATTTAGCCACGGCCATGATAAATCCCAGTCGAGGTGTAAAAACTCGAACGAAAGCCAATACAAAACAAATAGATAAATGGCATGTTTGCGATTAAAAAAACTACGCTTACTCCAATGGAAAAGTGTGAACACCAATGCCATAAAAAGGGAATTGAGAATGATTGCCATGATGGCTCCAAATATTGTAGAGTTCCAGATCCACCAGGTAGTAAGCACATTCCAGATAAAAAAAGCCAGGTAGGCATACGTAAAGATGCTGAATTTGTAAAACTTTTCGCGAAATCGGTCGATGTAATCTTCTACAAAAAGCAGCGGAACAAATCCGGCAAACAACAAAAACGGGAATCCATGCATTGGCCAGCCAACACTCAGAATTAGTCCTGAGGCGACGGATAAAAGGTACATTTGGATTTTTTTCATCAGAACTTTTTTTGCAATGATATTAAAATCTTAATAAAGAAAATTATTGTAGGGATACCTTAAAATATGAATACGTTTCACTTCGTCGTACAGCATTTTTTTAAGTTCTTCCCAATTTTCTTTTTTGAATGCTGAAATAAAAATGGAAGGATTATTTACTTTGGCCATCCATGTTTTTTTCAATTCTTCGAGTGTTGTGTTTTTATCCGTTAAATCCGTAAGATCATCGGGTTCTTTTTGGATAAAGGTGTAGGCGTCGATTTTATTGAAAACCAATATTGTAGGTTTATTCCCGGCTTCGATTTCAGAAAGCGTTTCGTTTACAACGTTAATTTGTTCCTCAAAGTCGGAATGTGAAATATCAACAATGTGAACCAAAAGATCAGCTTCACGCACCTCATCCAATGTTGATTTGAAAGATTCGACAAGGCTGTGGGGCAGTTTACGGATAAAGCCAACAGTATCTGAAAGCAAAAAAGGTAAATTTTCGATTACAACTTTCCGGACGGTCGTGTCGAGCGTTGCAAAGAGTTTGTTTTCAGCAAAAACCTCCGATTTACTTAATTGGTTCATAATTGTTGATTTGCCAACATTGGTATATCCCACCAGTGCCACCCGGATCATACTACCACGGTTTTTACGCTGCGTCACCATTTGTTTATCGATTTGTTCGAGTTTGGTTTTAAGCAGGGCGATTTTATCGCGGATTATCCTTCGGTCGGTTTCAATTTCGGTTTCTCCGGGACCTCTCATTCCAATACCGCCTTGCTGCCTTTCGAGATGCGTCCACAAACGGGTGAGTCGCGGCAGCAGATATTCGTATTGTGCCAGTTCGACTTGTGTTTTTGCATGAGCCGTACGTGCCCGGCGCGCAAAAATATCCAGGATCAGATTGTTGCGGTCAAGGATACGGCACTCAAGGGCTTTCTCGATATTTTTAAGTTGTGATCCGGAAAGTTCATCGTCAAAAACAACAATATCAATATTGGCAGACCGAACATATTCGGCTATTTCACTTAATTTTCCTGATCCAATAAATGTCTTTGAGTCAGGTTTCTCGAGCCGCTGGGTAAATCTTTTTAGGGGGATGCCACCGGCAGTTTCAACCAGAAATGCCAGTTCGTCGAGATATTCTTCAATCCGGTATTCATCATCTTTTCCTGAAATCAGGCCCACTAAAACAACTTTTTCTTTATCGGTGGCAGTATCTAAAATTTTCGACATAAATCAGATTATCAATATTTTAATCAGTAAACAAATAAAAATTACAAAATGTTATCTCAGTTCTCACGTTTCATTTTTTCAACAGAGGCATCATAAAACTAATCCTGTTAGGGATATCAAATATTTCGATGATTGGCTCCTGTTTGTAACCGTTTTCGTCGGCATATTTTTTAAGTAGCGGGTAAGCCTTGTAAATACCGGCATAGATTGTAAAAGTGTTTCTGAAATGAAATTCCACCACAGCACATTGCTGGCGATCGATTGTCAAAACGTTGTATTTATCAGAAAGTTTTTCGGCTTTTTGAACATAAGCTTTTTCGATGATACAACCGACACGGCTGTGGAGTTTTTTAACATCTGCATATTTTGGGTTATCAAAATAAATGCCGAAGGTTTTGTAATTTTCGATGCCATCTTCCCACAACAAATTGTACAAACTATCCTGAATATGTCGGGTTTCGCTGTATTTGCCAATGTTGTCACAGTATGCAGCCACATAAGGACCTACGAACTTTACCTCAACCCTGGCCCTGGCAAAAATGCCGGAGTACCACCCAAAAATCATGAAACCAATCACCGAAACGGCGATAAATAAAATGAGATTTTTAAAAGCATTCATTAATATATTACAGGAATTAATTATGGTGATGGTGTATGCGGCCAGGTTTGGTAAGGAAATAAAATGAAACCGCAATAAGTAAAACGTAAATTGCAATTTCAGAATAATTAAAAGTGATTGATGCGATGGTCACAATTTTGTAAAGGCTGGCGACAAGTACAAGAAAGAACCCGAAAACGTAATAGTTTTTTTTACTTAGCCCGAAAATTACTGCAGAAAGAACGACAAACAAAGTCAATAAAAAAATTCGTAAAGTCCAGAACCAAAAATCATTACCTGGACTTTGGTCTTTTAAAACCTCAAAAAAAATTGAACCAATAAACACGACGATCCCAATTTTCAGCAACCAGTCGATGACTACGTTGGATGTTCTTGAAGCGTCCATAATGTGAAGAATTTTATCTTTAATTTTGCGGTTAAGATATGAAAATTTTCCACACCGTCAAGAAATCAACACGATGCGATGTTTAAAATTTTCTGAACCCAATAATTTCTCTCGCCTCTTTTACCGTTTTTGAACCGCTTTCGTGTGCTTTTTCGGCACCCATACGAACTACTTTACCCAGGTAATTTTCGTTTGCTGAAAGCTCAAGAATCTTTTCTCGGATTGGCCCGGTAAAATTGATAATATCTTCGGCAAGTTGCTTTTTAAGGTCGCCATATCTGATTTGACACGATTTGTAAAGGGAATCGAAATATTCGACAGTATCAGGAGTGGAAACTACTTTCATCAGACTGAACAGATTTTCGATCGGGTCTGATTTTGGTGAATCGGGCTTTGTCGGGCCTGCATCGGTCACGGCCCTCATCACTTTTTTTCGTATCACCTTTGGGTCGTCGGCCAGGAAAATGGCGTTTCCCTCCCCTTCAGATTTTCCCATTTTTCCGGTCCCATCCAATCCAGGTATTTTTATAAGTGTTTCGCCAAAATTAAAAGCAAGTGGCTCGGGAAAAAGTTCGTTGTTGTACATCCTGTTGAAGCGACGTGCAAAAGTTCGGGTAAGTTCAAGATGCTGCTCCTGGTCCTTTCCGACGGGCACTTTGTTGGCTTTATGAATTATAATGTCAGCGGCCATAAGGGTAGGATAAGTAAGAAGTCCGGCATTGATATTTTCGGGTTGCTTGCGTGCTTTTTCTTTAAATGTTGTAACACGTTCCAGTTCACCCATGTATGCATTCATATTGAGCAAAAGGTACAATTCGGCTGTTTCAGGAAGGTCGCTCTGGATGTATAAAGTCGATTTTTCAGGATCGATCCCGGTAGCAAGATACTCCACCAAAACCTGTTTTACGTTGCCATGCAAATCTTCAGGAGTGGGATGCGTGGTAAGTGAATGATAATCGGCAATGAAAAAGAAGCAGTGGTTTTCCTCCTGCATTCGCAAAAAATTTTTGATGGCACCAAAATAATTACCAAGGTGCAAATTTCCGGTTGGTCTTATCCCGCTTACAACAGTTTCCATTTGGTTAACTTTAAATTGAAAAACCCATCTGTTCCGGCCATCAATCAGCCGGAAAAGGCGCAAAAATAACTAATTTATTGATGAAAAAACGACGATTAACCCTGATGGAAGACTACATTTTCAACTCATCGTTGTTTTTGTTGAAAAAGTGATATTCAAGGAAATGGTGAGAAACCATCGGGCTAATCTTTATCCAGCGTTTGTACTGAAATATCCATTTTAGCCTTTGTGAAATGAACCCGCTTTTAAGATGTGAATACAGAAAAGGGTGCACTGTAAGAATCAGATATTTTTCGTTTTGTTCGTGGATGAGATAATGCAGGTTGTTTTCGATTTCGTCAACAATCAAAACGGATGGTTTGGTCTCGCCAGTACCATTGCAAACAGGGCATTTTTCCAGAATGGAAACATTCATTTCGGGCCTT
>Ga0172369_10001543_pt1 | contig 33074 bp, 25 predicted proteins | sample LakKiv25m_FD_114539 | JGI IMG/M metagenome (GOLD analysis project Ga0172369, IMG submission 114539) | Freshwater microbial communities from Kabuno Bay, South-Kivu, Congo - kab_022012_11.25m | ecosystem: Environmental > Aquatic > Freshwater > Lake | place: Democratic Republic of the Congo... | reverse complement strand
TTGAACTTTTTTGAAGGTTTTTCATACTACAACAACGTAGTGTTGTAAGAGAGATTTTTTGAAAGTTAGCCGTTTGTACGACTATACTTATTTTAGCACAAACAAGCAGAAAATACAAAGGGGAAAACATAAGAAAAGAAGAAACATCGTCATGTAAGAATGAATGTCCTAAATGATTGGTTTATCAGCTGGTTTTGGTTGGTCTTTTTGACCTTCCGTTTCCATCCTACTTAGGATTTCCTGCTCTACTGCTTCCTTAGGTCTGGCATACTTTAGCCGCGCTAGCTGGCGAATCGCTTCTCCAATCTTCGGGTCAGATATACCGATAGGAGGCCATGATGGATGCATAATGAAAGGTCTTGAAGGATAACTCTTTATCATTAGACGGATGAAACCATAGCCGTTTTGAATATTTGTAAGGTCACTTATGTTGAATACCGGCTCAAACTGTTTTGCCATATACTCAGCATCTTCAGGTCCAACCCTGAAACTTATGATGGTACCCACATTACCAAAGACAGAAGTTCGGATATCTTCCGTCAGCTGACCTATATATTGGTTTGCTACTATTAGATGGAGACGGAACTTCCTGGCTTCAGAAAAAATCTGAGCGAAGGACTCTGTAAGGAAGTTCTGAAATTCATCCACATAGAGCGTGAAGTCACGCCTCTCTTCCTCCGGAATATCAACTCTAGACATTCCTGCCACCTGCAGTTTAATAGCAAATATCATCCCCAAAAGACGCATATTCTTCTCGCCAATTCTCCCTTTTGAAAGATTTACCAGAAGTATCTTCCCTGAGTCCATTATCTCCCTCAAGTTTATGGAAGATTTTTGCTGACCTATGATATTTCTCATAGTAGTGTTGGTAGCAAAAGCCCCAAACTTAGGGATAATGTAACTCAAGTTCTCTTGGACAAGTTGCTGGGAAAGATTCGCTATCTCTTCAAGCCAGAAGCTTCTAACTACCGGGTCTGTGACATACTTTAGCTTCTCAGCAAGAAAATCTTTATTGGTAAAGAGAGTCGGTATCTCTATTACAGTGCCGCCTTCTGGATCAGCCATCAGGGTTAGGGCACCGTTTCTAAACCAGTGATCAAACTTAGGGCCAAAGATAACCCCTGACTTTTGTGGATCATATAGGCTGTATAGAATATCCAGCATCTCGTTTGTTACCAAATCTTTCTGTTCTATAGTATCTGCTTCAAATATATTGAGACCCATAGGACGCTCTATATCTCCGGCATCAAAAATAACTACATCCTCAGCCCTCTCCTTTGGGATTCTACTCAAGACATCTTCTAGATCTGGTCCATGAGGGTCAATGTAAGCTACCCCTTTGCCGGCGATAATGTCATCTATAATCATATTCTTCATCAGATTTGATTTACCGGTACCGGTCTGACCCAGGATATACATATGTCTGCGCTTATCGTCCTCAGCAATGCGTATGCTTTTCTTCTCACCCCTATACTCAGCTTCCCCCAGATTTGTTCCTTCCTCCGGAATATTCATAGGAAGTTCCACGCTTTTGGCGGGTAACCACTTGATTCCCGGAGAAGAGACGAGATAGTTAGGAAGATGAAAAATGCTGGCGAGCTCCTCTGTATTTAGTACATTGCTATGCCCGAGGTATCCGCCTAGTAAATTTCCAAAAGGTGATATCTTGTGCTCGAAGAAACGAAAGATGAAGTCTGTAGTAAGCTCATCGATATTCTTTGACTCGCGAAAAGTAAAACTATTTAGATTTTGGTCATTAAACTGTGCAAATGAACCTTGCATCTCAGCTAAGATTGCTTGTGACCTGTAAGGAGTTCCGGTGGAGACAACGAAACGAATAATTGTTTCATAGCATGCCTTGCCTGACTTTTCTTCTATGGCCTTGTTTGCTTCCTCCTCCATGGCAGTGAGTCTCACGGGTTCGGGAGCGGACTTCGACTGTTCGCTGGATATAGCAGAGTCGATGAAACTACTTAAAATATTGCTTTTTTGCTTCTGGCTCTGAGATTTCTTCACTACTTGTCTCGCCTTTGATAGTCGCTTTGGATTAACAGGACGGATGAGCACTTGGATAGCTGCACCTTCTCCATCTTTTAGTTGGCTTAGAGCATTCGTGACAGACTCTAGTGGTTCCGAATCAATGTTTTTATAGGTCTTTAGGGGATAATAGAATGGCCTAAAAAGCTTCATCTCTCCGCCACACACGCCTTGTTCCTTCCACTCTTCTGAAAAGATATTATGTTCAGAAGTTTCCTCAATCTTCGCCTCAGGATACTGAGATGAAAGCATTTTCTCTACCATATCTACCAATGTAACCGGTACTACCATGTAGAACAGTATTTCCTTTTTCTGGGCAATAATCTCCAGAGCAATATGTCTCTGACCATACAAAAGATTTCTATATATCTGGCCTATACCTTTCTTGTAAGTTACGGAAAGATTGGCATAAAAAGTTTCCATAAAAGATATGACTTCTTTTGTTGCCTCACGATCATCCCTGGTCCTGCCCTGCATATCTTTTGACCCCATCTCTCTGGGAACAGTTATGAGAAGAGGGACCATTTTTAGAGACCTCTCGAGCTGTTTCTTGTAACCTTTGGTCTTTTTATAAAAATAAATAGAGACGAGTCCTGCAAGACTCAAGAGCAACAACCCTCCTGTTATAAAAATAACCATATTAACTCTTCTTTAAGTCTTTTCCAAACCTATCTTTTAAATACTCTATCTGTATATCCTCCAAATCTTCTTCTTCTTTATAGGGGTTCCCTTTATCAGCTTCGATGACCTTTGCCGCTTTTTTGACATAAGGAACACTGCTACCAACCTTTACTTTCTTAGGTTGAGGGCTAGATGAATCTTTTCCGGTTGCACCATCTTGAGTATTTGAGGATAAAGCGCTGGAGAGAGCGTTCGTATCTGTATCATCAACTAACGTTGGAGGTACTACTGAACCCTTGACACCCTGTATCTCAGGAGACTTGCCTTGTTCCCTGCCCTCTGATGACTTTTCGGTACCGGTTTCCGTGCTATTATTTTTTATTGCATCAATGTTATCCATTTTGTTTCTCTAATTATATTTTACTATATCACCTTCCGAGCACTCTGTCTTTTACTTTCCCAAAAAATCCCGGGACATTTCTTACCCAAGAGAATGTGTCCTCAAACGACTTGATGATTACCTGCAATAGAGACTTCTCCTTCGTGGGTGTTATGAAGGTAGCCGCTTTCGTCTGAGTAAGGTTGCCTCTTTTATCCTTTGCCACAATTCTGAAACGATAGTTCGTTGACGAAGAAAGATCCTTTATAAATACTGTATGATTTGTCCCTAGATTTTTATTTTCCACTGTTTGGTTATCATACTTATCACCTGTCGCTTTATCATCATACTCTACTTGGGTAGTAGCCGGTTTATCTGTCTTCCATGAAATAATAATAGATGCCGCATCCGTGCTATCGGAGACAGGAAGAACATCTACCTTTACTTCAGACACTTCAGGCCCTATGGTATCAAGCGGTGTTTTAAATGTTGTGTCTTCAGACAAGTATTCATTTTTAAACTGGTCAACAGCTGATACCTGGAAATGGTACGTGGAGTTATCTTCCAGTCCCTCGAGCACTATGACATGATTTCTTTCGGCCTTTGACTTCGATATCCTCTGACCATAACCTGAGTCCTTGCCATAGTTTATAGAAACCAAAGCTTCTACATTTGTATCCATGGTGATAACTGCCTTATAAGGTTCTGAATCCTGGACCCTTAGGTTTGAGACTTCAGGCATGAGAACTGCCGTGAAAGAAGACTCGGGAGAGAAATACTCTACATTGCTTTCATCCGTCCCTTTAACTATATAATAATATTTAGTACCCGGCGTGAGATTCTGCAGTTTAACAGCATGAACAGTACCAAGAGTATTGTCTCCGGCACTCATGGAGTAGAGACCACTTCTTGTACCATATTCTACCCATGAAGTTGTAGGCAGAGTCGTAGTCCAAGTGATTTGAGCTGTAGTAGCCGTGATGTTTTTCTCTGACATATTCGTTTCAGTTGGAGAAATAACAAACTTATTTATATCATCGGCCCTAGTCCTAAAGTTCTCTAAATTCAAGGTGGCTATGTACTTATCTGAAGTTACAGAACGTAAGTTGTACGTGTAACTGCTATGAGATTTTAGTGCTTTGAGAATTACTTCGTGTGAGGTAGCCATTGTTGCATCACCGGCAATCTCATATTTCTCACTGGAACCCTCTAACTTATACTCTACATATGAGTCAGAGGCTCTGTTCGTAGTCCACTTGACTATCGCTGTTGTAGTAGTAGGAGTAACTGAGTTATCTGAAATGCTGAAAGTGTCGGTTTTAAAGTTTCTATTCCAGTCATCATCCGCTTCCTCCTCATCTATGTTACCTAATGAATTTCGGCTAATGATTCTGTATTCATAAGTAGTATTTTTCTCAAGACCTTGAAGTTTCACAGAGTGTGACTTAGTTGTTTCTGTCCTATCTTTGCCGGATGCGAGCACATCATTTACTCCTGCTACTCTGTATTCGACCAGCGAGTCTGTATCTTGGTTAGTAGTCCACTTGATAGTAGCCGTTGATACACCCACGCTGATTACTTGTACTCCTGTCACGGTTGGACTTGTCGCACTCGGGTTGATGGAAACGGAAGTTGAGGGTTCGCTTTCATTGTCGTATGCATTTACTAGGGTATTATTTGAATATTTGAAGTTACTACCGGCATTGTCTACTGCTACCACACGATAGTAATAGTTATCTTCCGCGCCCTCCATAGAAATAGCATCTACATAATAGTTGCTGTCGATTGCATCATCTTGGTTTGGTCGATATAAAGGATTCTCTCCGTCTACTAATATCTGAGTAAATAAGACTCCATCTGTTGAGCGATAAATACGATATTCTTTAAAGTCTGTTATACCATTTCTCTTATTTGTTGCTAATGCTGCACTAAGTCTACTCCAAGTTATAATATTTCTGTATTGGTCTTCTCCATCTCTTAGATCACCTACTTCTACATTTGTAATTTTGCTCGGAGCTGTAGCGTCAGGAACTTTATCCCACCCTCCGCCAACTTCAGCAGTAACAGATGTCATTCCGGATGTAACAGTAGTGGGAGATTGATCCGGATTGTATCCAACCGAAATAATCCTGTAATAATAAGTCTGAGCATCACTTGGGACAGTATCGGTATAAGTTCTCTCCACATCGCCCGTAGCATCAGGAGGCTCATATCCTGTAACATTTAAGTCCGATATGGTAACTCCATCATTATTTGTGTCTAGAAGAGTAGCAGTTGAAAGCCATGCATTGTCATCATCTGGCGGGGTTGTGCTAGAAGGACTGGTTTCTGACCTATAAATCTTATACCCGGTAATCTTGTTTGCAGACCACTTAATCTTCGCTCCGGAAAAAGTTATGTCTACTTTACTGCCAATATCTTGATTCTCGGAAGGGCTTCCTTTGACCGATTCTACAACAACAGATGTTGGCGGATTTGGGACAGCATTTGATAGAGTCTTCTTTCCTGCCGCACCAGTGAGAGCTGAGATATTATTTTCAATATCTGATAGCGTATCGGAATGTGCTCTATCGATCGCCTTAACTTTATAGTAGTAGTACTGCATCTCATCCCGACCTGTATCCTCGTAAAGTGTAGCTCCAGTATAACCAAGTGATGAATATTCATTTTCTTCCGGGATCGTCTCAGTTGCATATGGACCGGCCCTGAAAACCTGGTAACCTAGAACTCCTGAACCGTCTACTTCACTATCCCGCGAGGTTTTATCCGGCGAAGTTGCCCATTCAACTCTTATCTTTTGTGAATCTGTCCCCAGATCATAACCCATTGCTGTAACGGTGAGATCTGTGGGGGCAGAGGGTGCCGTAACATCATATGTTCTTGCAGCATCAAAGTTAGTATTCGTTGGTATACCAAAGCCGTCTTTAGTCACAACATCCGACTCATATCCCGATGCATCTATTGCAGTTACTCTATAGTAGTAGTCAACGTAATCGTTCAAGCGAGGAGATGTCTGGGGCTTTATAGTGGTAGCTTGTTCATTGATAGTATCCGGAAAGTCCGTCTCGTCATTGTTAGTATCATTGTCAGTCCAGGTCAGATTACCGGCGAGTGATTCTGGGGGTTCAATGTCTCTATAGCCGACAAGAGTGAAATCCTCGTCAACGCCTGAGTCACTTCCAGCCCTTCTATATATTTTATACCCTGTCACTCCAGAACCGGCATCAGTAGACCGTGACCAGGAAAGATTAACCTCATAACCGCCATTACTGATAGCCGAAACAACAGAAGGATTTGACGGAGCAACTGTATCTGTTGTTCTTCCATAGGAAACACCCGACCATGCGCTTGTATTTTCCGCTTCATCAACAGACTTAATTCTATAGGCGTAAGAAACTGACTGAGAAATCAAGGGCTGATCTTGAAGCGGATTGTCAGAGCTGTCATTAAATGATGTGCTAGCTCCAGAAAATGAGAAAACAGCATAATCAGTGCCTGTACTCCAGTCGCTTGTTGGATTATTATCCCAGTCGTTATCAAGATAATCACTTTTTCTCACCCTCTCGACTATAAAGTCCTGTGTAGGAGCGCCCGTGCTTGTATCTACCCAAGATACACCCACCTTTACATCATCATCACTAGTTGTGGCAAGCGATGTTGGAACTGCTGCTTGATCATCATACTTAACAGTATAGGTACTTGACTGTCTGATATTACCGGCGTTATCTACTGCTACAACATACCAGGTGTGAGTTCCTGACAAAACGCCTGTGGGTATAGCTGAGGTTAGCGCAATATTATCAGTATCTAGCTCCCCATCTATATATAACTTATATTTTGCTAAACCATTTATATCAGAAGACTCACTCCATGAAAAAGACGGGGTATTATCATGCGTCCATGCATTATTCACTGGGGCTGAAAGAGTAAATACAGATGGCGCTTGTGTATCAACCGTCACAGAACCATTATCTGAAACCGTACTGACATTTCCGGCATTATCGTATGCTTCAACCTTTGTGTACCATACTCCGTCAGCTAGAGTGCTAGAGTGTGTAAAAGAATTTGTATTTGTCGTGTAAGTTTCTGCACTGGTAAATTCTGAGTTGTCATCCCAATAGACTTTATAATATCCAACGTCACTATCACTGTCTGTCGAGGCAGACCAGTTCCACGTAGGAGTATTATCATCTGTGAGGTTTGAGCCCGTTGAAGGAGTTCCCGGTTTAGTAGGGTCTGTTTTATCATATGATACATCAACCCCGTTTGGATCTAAATTTGCGCTATAAGGAGCCCATGCAGATACTCTCCCCTCATCATCTACACTCCTCACTCTTATGTGGTATCCTTGACCAGCCGAGGGAGTACCGGGTAAAGTCACATCTACATAGTTATTACTTCCCGTAGCCTTATATGTTAAAGCTTCATCGAAAGCAGCACCCACCTCTTTTATCTCTACTTCCGGCCTTTTATTAGTCGACGTATCACATCCGGAGCAAGTAAGACTTGGGGTTAAAACCCTTACTAGACTTTCATTAATCCATCCTCCAGCATCATCACTGCCTACATCCACTCCAGCACTGTTTTTTAATACTGAGTTATCTGTTTTTCTCAGAAAAACATTACTAGCAGGACTTTCAAGCGCATTATATTCCAAAGTTGCGCTATCAAGAGTTGGTGTTGTTGATCCATCGGAAACCAACCTTACTATAAGCTCTGCATATCTAGTAGCCGGGACAGAAGATGAAATCGTATTATAGTTTGTACCACCATAAATTTGTCCATAATAGGCATTTGTGAAGGCTGTCTCCATGTTTGCGGGATCCACACTGCTCCCATTTCTGTCATAAATTGTCCAAGTAGAGCCATCATCAGAGGTACGAACTAAAAATTTAATACCCTGCCCAGAAACTAGGGCGCTAGTTAACGCAAAATCTGCATTACTCCACTTCGCCTTTAAACTGGAACCTCCGTCTACTCGAAGTCCGATATCAGACCCCCCAGAACCGCCAAGAGTCGCTGAAGTATTATAAGAACTCGAATTTACCGTAAATGAACCACTTATAGAACTCGTTTTGCCATTATTATCTGATACCGATCCACTTATATAGTGCGTCTGACTTCCGGCAAGACCACTAACCGGGCAGCTTACACTTGTTGCTCCCACAGTACAGCCATTAACTACCGTTCCGTCAACTCTTACAACTACTGAGCCAGTATTTATACTACTTCCGCCACCAGCCGCATACTGGGCACTCACTGTTGTTGATGATGAGGATATGGTATCTGCCGGTTGTACGTTCGAAACTGTTGGCCCCCAACCGTTTTGTGCAGTCCACGGAAGAGTATCTGACCCACCGGTAAAACTATAAGTAGCATCGCAGAAACCATCTGAGTTTCCGTCACTACAACCCTCACCGGTAGTGTCAAAGTTATCATAGTAGTTGCCTCCTGACGGGGCTGACTGGGTAAATGAATTGCCGGAACCACCATACATATAGGCATTAGCTTGAGAAATGTTTGATATGAAATTGTTATTGTAGATATTACTTCCAGTGGTATTGGTAACAGCAATACCATAACCGTTTCCTCCGACATTATTGGACTGAACAGTATTCCCTTTAATGGTTACCCCACTACTAGCAAGGGAGTATATACCATTATTAAATGATTTGACTTTTAAGTTTTTGACTGTTACTCCACTTCTGGCAGTAATATTAATGCCAGAAGTGAATCCCGACCCAAACCCAGTGACGGTGTGACCAGCACCTTCAACGGTGATATTATTTGAGTTTATTGAAAGAAAATTAACATTTGCCGTTATAAGCACATCTTTTGTGAAAGTACAAGTACTCGTCCCACTATCCCACGTACCAAAAGTTGAGCAGCTACCACCACTGGGAGATGCAATATTTTGAGCTGTGGCAATAGCAACCGGTGTTATAAATGAACCTGTGCCGGTAGCACTACTACCATTATTATCATTTGCACTTACTTCAACTGTATAATTCGTGTCAGAAGTAAGTCCTGAAACAGCACAACTAACACTGCCCGCCAAAACAGTACAACCGTTTTGAACAACCGTATTCAATTTAACTACCACTGAGTTTGTATTTATGGTGCCACTTCCTCCGGCCGCATACTGAGCACTTATAATTGTGGAATTCGTTGTGATATTCCCTGACGGTTGAACATTATAGACAGTCGGCTTTGCGGCTATTTTAATACTATTTGGAACAGTTGAGGAATCAAGACCTGTCCTTGTAGTATTCCAAGTATTTGATCCCTTGCTAATATCATTGTTTTCAAAATCTCCTTGGGTAGTCCACTGGACAGATGTATTTGCACCCTGCGCTACCTGGGGGTGCATAGGATTAAAGAGGTTTGGCCAGAGACCCCCTAGTATCTGAGAAACAAAGAAAGATAGTATAACCCCCCATATAGTTGCCCGACGAATAGTCCTAGTGTATCTGAAGTCGTTAACTTTTTTATAGGTTTGGTTATCCTTATATAGAATGTCATGAATATAGCGGACTCTCAGATGAGCAAAGTATAGAAGCTCAAAGTAGAAAAGACGCATCAACAGAAATATATTTTTGAAAAATAAATAAACTTTTAACAGGAGAGATGGTATCACTTTCATCGTCCTGCTCTTTCCAACAACCGGATGAAAGCTACCATGAGATGTTTTTTTGAAGGCAGAAAAAATAAACCCCAGATACCTCTTTATATTATTTTTTTTTCTAAGTTTTATTTCCTTCAATGAACCCTCTCCTGACAAGGATTTTAAACGTAAAACCTTTATATAAAATATACCTAAAAAGCCGAGAAAACACAAGCAAGGTTTCCTCAAGGAAATAGTTTTCGTATTACACTTTTTTATTTACATAACCAGCCAATAATATATACTTGATATCAAATGGCAAAAACACCTGTTATTAAGGCCTCAAACCTTTCAAAAACATTCAAGCTAGGGAAAAACGAAATAACCGCTCTACACTCTGTAGACTTTGAGATTTTCTCCGGAGAGTTCATCTGCTTTTTCGGTCCATCCGGTTGCGGGAAGTCCACCCTTCTATCCATGTTAGCCGGACTGCAACCACCTTCTTCAGGAAAAGTGCTGGTAAGGGGAAAAGATCTATCAGTATTAGGGAAAAAGGAAATCTCTAAGTATAGGCGTTCGAAAATAGGTATGGTTTTCCAACAGTTCAACCTTATCCTCTCTATGAATGTCCTGGAAAACATCGCACTGCCGATGGCATTTGATGGCGTAAGCAGAAAAAGAAGAGCACAAAGAGCACAGCACCTTCTATCTGTTGTCGGACTAGATGATAAGAAGAAAGATGTCCCTGCAGATCTCTCCGGAGGACAACAGCAAAGAGTCGCCGTAGCCCGCTCCCTCATCAACAATCCATGGATTATTATGGCCGACGAACCAACCGGAAATCTTGATTCGCAGTCCGCCGATGAAGTAATGAAGCTCCTAGTTTCCTTGAGCAGGAAATCAAAGAGAACCGTAATCCTTATCACACATAACCCTGACTATCTCAAGTTCGCCGACAGAGTATTCAAAATGAAGGACGGGCACATCCTAACTGTTGAGAAAAATAAGAAAGTTGCAAAGGTTGAACTGCTAGATTCAGTTTCAAAGCTAGGGACAGCCAAAGATGAGGAAGCAGAAGACGACATTGATATAGAGACTGATAAAGTTGTCGAAAAGGATGAAGAATCATCATCAGATGATGGAACTGACAATGTAGAAAAGACAGAGATAGCAAAGGAAAGCAGAAATGACAAAGGTCCATCATCGGATGAGGATGCTCTAGAAAAAGAGAATGTAGAGGCAGTTGAAGAGACAGAAGAAGTCAAGGACACCGGAGAGGTTTCACAGGAAGATGCCAATGATATAGAAGAAGGAAACCCAGATACCATTGAGAACGCCGAGACAACAGAAATCAATAAAGAGATTGCAAAAGATGAAGAGTCAGATAACGAGGAGCAGGCGTAATGAAAATGATTGATATCATCAGAATAGCCATTGGCAATCTGAGCAGAAACAGGCTCCGGACCTTGCTGACTATCTCAGGGGTTGTTGTCGGAGTGGGAGCGATAGTCTTCTTGGTCTCCCTGGGGTTTGGACTTCAAAAACTAGCTTTGGAAAAAATAGTCAACCTTGAAGCTTTGAAGGTAATCACTGTTTCCCCAGGCAGTAAGTTGGATGTTTTTCTAAACTCTCAGACAGCTCAAGAATTTCAGAATATAGAAAATGTAGAGGCAGTCAGCCCGGTGAAAAGAAGCGTTGCAAACATAAATATAGGTGATGCAAAAACTGAGCAGGTTATGTATGGGGTAAAACCAGAATTTTTGGCTCTTGAAAATATTAAGATTACCAGAGGGACTGCTCTTTCTGGAAAAAATGAGAACGAAGCTGTAGTTTCAAAAGAAGTGGTCACAAATCTAGGGTTAAAACAGGATATACTGAACAAGAGCATCACTGTCCGCACTATCGGAGCGGATAGTAAGAATATTGAGAATATGACAATCAAGGTTGTAGGAATATCAGACGAAAAGGGTGTATATGTCCCCTATGACACTATCAAAGATGGCGAAGATAACTTATCCTCCGTCAAGGTAAAAGTAAGCGACAAACAATATGTACCCAACGTAAAGAAATCTATAGAAAGTCTGGGGTTTAATACTTCTGTCATAAAAGATCAGTCAGCAAGTGTCAATCAGATATTCTATATCATCAAGATTGTTCTTGGTGGATTCGGCATGATTGCTTTCTTCGTCGCAGCAATCGGGATATTTAACACCATGACCATATCTCTACTTGAGAGAACTCATGAGATAGGCGTAATGAAGGCGATAGGAGGCTATGACAAAAATATTGCAATGATATTTATCACAGAATCTTCCCTTATTGGTCTCTTCGGAGGTATCTTTGGTCTGACTGCCGGATGGCTGGGAGGAGTTGCCCTGACTTCCATCATAAATCTTCTGGCTACTCAGTCTGGGGGCGAAGCTGTTTCCCTGTTTAATATACCCTTATACTTTTCTCTGGGAACTGTATTCTTCTCTTGCTTCATCAGTACGGTAGCAGGCATATGGCCTGCCAGAAGGGCTGCCAAGCTTAACCCACTCGAAGCCCTAAGATATGAATAAATAAGTCAACCCAATTACTTAGATTTATTGAAGATTGGTTCTTGATGATTGATTATTCCAAAAGTCAAAACTTTTGGGTTAGTAGTGTACCATTACCGGAGTCCCTATCGGAGCCCAATCGTAAATAAACTTAGCCACATACAACGGAGCATTTATACATCCATGAGAGCCATTGTATACATAGTCGGCACCACCAAAAGAGTATCTCCACCATGCTTCATGTATGGCGTGACCAGCACCTGTAAAGTAACTAACGTAGTGTATATGACATAACTTACCGTCTCCTGGCGGGTTAGGCATACATACATCATTCGCCTTTCCTTGTATTAGGAAGGTTCCGGTAGGTGTATTTGTATTCGAGCCTTCTATGACATTGTTTTGACCACTCGTTATACTCCATCTACCCACTCTATGACCACCCTTTGTGTAAGCTGTCATCGTCTGGGTTGATATATTGATTTCTATATATTTTGCCCAGTTTGCCACTACCACATAATCCTTAAATGTTTGGTAGTACGCTACCATCATCGGGATTGGTAAGTTTACTTCTGAGTCATTCCTCAAACCCGTAGCAAGCTGAGAAGCCAGAGATGCTTTATTGATAACAAGTCCATTTTTACCCTTCTGAGTGACTTTTTCTTTTGTTCCGTTTTCAACCCTTACTTTCTGGCTCACGGGCAACTTGTTTATACCGTTTCCTATGGCGTCAAAATAAGAGTACATCTTCCCTTGGTCTATAAACATCTTCCAGTCAGATTTGTTGTTATCTCTAGTAAATGTGACCCAAGATACTACTACGTCCTTGGTCGGATAGTATTTCTTGTCTTTGTACGTCAGGGTTACTTTCTTCGAAGCTATTTTGTCTGCTTTGTCAGCTAGAGCTTTCACTTTTTCGTCTAGTATCTTTGGTGTCCATGTTTTTACTTCAACAGTTACAGGTGTATCTTGGAATCCAGTCGAGGCAGTTATAACTTTCTCTTTTAACTGTTCTGCATTTATCTTTCTGCCGAAAACAGCAGGCATAACCTTGATAGAAGCGCCATTTGCAGTAATACTAGAATCTTTTGGTTTAACATTTATTTTCCTCTCTACCTTGGCTAGAAACTTTGATAACTTCGCATCATTTATTTTATACTCTGTCTTCACATCCTTGCCTTTAGCATCTATGTTCATAAACCCTAGATTGAAACTATAGTCTGCTATAGCACCCTTTGCTCTATCAGCATAGTTTCCTAACATACTGTCATCCCTCCCATAGGCGAAGGAGTCATTCATCATTCTCTCTTTGTTATATGTGATACCTAGGTCGGCAAACCTTGCCGTAAATTCCTGATTGCCACCCTCAATTTTCAGCCTATATCCTGCTATTCTCTTGTCTATATCATTTGAAAGCTCCGCTTTAGTTTTGCCTCCAGCATTTATACCCAAAACTTTCACACCATTGAACACTCTGTCCTGATATTTTATCTCATATACATATGATGAAACCGCTCCCACAAGAACAGGTATCAGAATGATGATGACCAGTAACCCGTGCATAGAGAAAAAATTGTGTATTTTATGCTCTACATATTCAAATTCTTCTTTACTTTTATCCAGCAAAGATTCCTTCTTCCCGTCTACCAGTTCACCTTTTTCTATCTTCTTCTTTTTTCCGAAGGATAAGGATACCTTCTTGTTGAAGATAGCGTCTAAAAAGCTGCTTTGATTATCTTGCGCTTCCATCTCTTACTTCTCCTCCTAATGTATCCTTAACCTTTTTTATAATCTTCATCTGGTCTTCATCCACTTCTTTATCAGTTAATGTTCTTTTATATGACTGGTAAGTAAATCTTACTGAAACACTTTTACTGCCTTCTGACATCCCCCTACCTCGATAGATATCAACTGTCTCTGCATTCTCTCGGATGCTTGAGGCCACAGAGGAAACCGTCTCATGGAGCTTATCAACCATCACATCTTCAGACAAAACAAATGTAATGTCTCTCTCTGAACTGGGGAACTTCGGGATACTATGGAATCTTTTTCTATGAAATAGCTCCACTAACATTGATATATCAAGCTCAAAGAAACACATGCTTTTTGATTTTACCTTGAAAGAGGCAGCCTTTGCACTATCCAAAACCACAAAATAACCAAGTTCCTTTTGATTGGATAAAATCTTTGCACTCCCCACTTTATCCTCTTCATAGACAATGTTTTCCTGACCAAGTTTACTAAGGAGAATATCTAGAGTTCCCTTTGCATGCTTGAAAACAGCCTCTTTTTCCCCCCCATATATGAGACCACTCAGTTTTGGTGTCTCGCTCTTTTCTGAGTACACATTAGCTATTTCGTACAAACCCTGCACACTATATGCTTTATAATTATTGTTTTTAGAAATAATCTCCATCATCGAACCAAGTAAATCGACTCTCATATACTCCTGATCTTGACTTAGGGGGTTGGCAATCCGAACAGGTTTAATATCATTTCTATAGAGTCCTGCTTTTTCCTTACTTATAAATGAATATGAGTAGACTTCAAAGAATCCTAGTGCCGTCAAGACATTTCTAACTTTCTTTGAAACCTTAACTCTTCCATTTTGTTCATATAATGGCAACTTTCCTTCCGGCAAGGTACTTGGAATATTTTTGTAACCATATATACGGGCAACTTCCTCCAACAAGTCTTCCTCTATTGATACATCAAGACGCCAGTACGGCACCTGAAAATCTGCGTCTTCTTTCTTTTCGTTTAATACCTTAAATCCTAAAGACTCTAAGATAGTTATGACCTTTCCCCTAGGAATATCCTCTCCAAGAAATGACTTTATCCGGTCAAACTTTAGAGATACTTTGATTCCTTTATCCTTTTTTTCACCAACATCTACCATCCCTGATAAGATTTCTCCACCTGCAACTTCAACAAGTAAAGAAGCTGCCCTATTAACCGCTTGCTCAGCTAATACTAGTGGCAAACCCTTTTCAAATCTTGCTGAACTTTCTGACCGAAGAGCTAGTTTTAGAGCTGTTTTCCTAACAGATGCTGGGCTAAAGTTTGCCGACTCCAAAACTATCGTCTTTGTTTTGTCTGTCACCTCACTACTTGCACCACCCATGACACCAGCAACCGCAACTGCCTCTTTAGTATCAGCTATAACCAAATCATTTTTATCAAGTACACGAGTAACGCCATCTAGTGTTTTAAGCTTCTCACCATTGCTTGCACTCCTGACGATGACTCTACCACCATTAATTTTATCGGCATCAAACGCGTGGAGAGGCTGCCCCATCTCGAGCATTACATAGTTCGTCACATCAACAACATTATTTATAGGTCGAACTCCAGATGCAGACAGTCTGTCTTGCATCCACTGCGGCGAAGGGCCAACTTTTATGTTTTTAATAACCCGACCTATATATCTTCGACAAAGATCCTTGTCTTTTATATCAACTGCCAGTGAATCCGATGCCTTTTCTTTGACTTCTTGAATTTTTACAACCGGTAATTTTAATTTCTGTCCTGTGATAACTGCTACTTCTCTGGCAATACCAATCATTGACAGACAATCTCCACGATTTGATGTAAGCTCTGCTTCCAGTACAGTATCACCAGTATTTAGAGCTCTCGTTAAACTTTCACCTACCTTTGACCTAGGATCTAAAACCATAATTCCTGAGTGGTTATCAGATATCCCAAGTTCTGCTTCGCTACACAACATTCCGTGGCTTTTGACTCCGCGAAGTTCGGCTTCTTTGATTTCAAACTCACCAATAGTAGCTCCTACGAGCGCAACGGGAACCTTCTGTCCGACTTCTATATTTGGAGCACCACAAACTACCTGTAAAGTTTCCTTACCAACAGAAGTTTTTGTTATCTGCAGCTTGTCGGCATTTGGATGTTTTTCGATTTTTAATATTTCACCGACTATGATCCCTTCAAAGCTACCTCCATCTGCTCGAAGTATCTCATTTTCAGTTCCGGACATCGTTAACTTATCCGATAGATCCTTCGTCGAAATTTTCACATCCACATATTCTTTTAACCAGTTTAGAGGTATGCGCATTAGAACTGCTCCAAAAATCTTAAATCATTATCATAAAATAACCTTAGGTCATCGGTTCCATATTTAAGCATCGCTATACGTTCGATACCCATGCCAAAAGCAAAACCTTGGTACTTTTTCGGATCAATACCGGAGTTTTTCAAAACATTTGGATGGACCATGCCGGCACCAAGTATTTCAAGCCAACCGGAGTATTTACATGACCTACACCCCTTACCCCCGCAAAGACCGCATGAAACATCAACCTCCGCAGAAGGTTCTGTAAATGGGAAGTGATGAGGTCTGAATCTCACCTTCCTGTCCTTGCCAAAAATACCCTGAGCAAAAGTGGTTAAAACACCTTTCAAATCAGCGAATGTTACTCTATCATCAACGAAAAGACCCTCCAGTTGATGAAACATAGGAGTATGAGTTACATCGCTATCCTTACGATATGTCCGACCATAAACGATTATTCTAATCGGCGGTTTGTGATCCTCCATATATCGAATCTGTACATTCGAAGTATGTGGTCGGAGATTCACTTCTTCGCTAATGTAAAATGTATCAGCAAAATCTCTGGCCGGATGATTCTTTGGTATATTTAAAGCCTCAAAGCTGTACCAATCAGTTTCTATCTCAGGTCCCTCAGCGATAGAAAAGCCAAGAGATTTACCAATCTCAAAAAGTTCTTCATAAATTTGAGTAATAGGATGTATATGCCCTAGTTGGAACTTTTCTCCGGGTTCCGTCAAGTCAATCTGTCTTCCCTTTTTAACGCCGGCAAGGGCTAGCTCCTGTGCTTTTAGCTTCTCTTCTATCTCACTTTTTAGCTTATTTAAATTTGCCCCCTGAACTTTTCTTTTCTCAGCGTCAAGTGTTCCCAAGGAACGTAGAGATGTATAAAGGGCACTCTTTTTCCCTAAATATTTGATCTTTAGATTAACTATGTCTTCCTTCGACTTTGTCTGCTCTAGGTCTTTTACAAAATTTTCTTGAATTTCTTTTATCTCCATTAAATCTTTTCCTTAAAAAACATATCAAAAAGTATAACTATCCCTGCCATAAGTAAACCATCCCACAAGTTCAGAATACCTGCGGCCCTCATGATGAGAAGCATAGTGAAGAAAAGCGCTCCAAGTGTGCCCTGTCTGAAAGCCGTCTTCAGTGTATGATAGAGTATCTCATTATTCGATAACCTTCTTCGTCCATAGAACCCTACTATGGTAAATATACAGACTAGAAGCATGAAGAAGCTTGTGAAGAAGGGTACAAAACTTACATAGCCACTTTCTGGGCTCATGAAGTTGATGATAAAGACAAGGGAGAGCGAAAAAACCACTACCCCCAAGAAAATACTATTCATGTACTTTCGCCACACCATAAAATCCTTCTCTTACACTAAAAATATTATAATGTTTTTTTGAAAGACGTACAATAAATAAATTTTACTTTGTTTGTGAATCCATAGTTCATTCAAAAGATTAAGGCCACTTGACTTATATATCACTAAGTCAAGTGGCCCATTACAAACTCGCTTTTTCCGTAGATCAAAATGAACCAGGTTTAAGCCAAATGTACCTCCCTGTAGATGACAAGAAAATTTCGAGAATCATGTCCTTTCGAACAGACGCTATTGACCCTCCTGGATAGACCTTCATGAGAGCAGACGGTGTTTCTAACTCTCAGCCTAACCAGCGACCGTCCTAGGTACCGAAGTACTTCGGGTTCATAGGCGACTATCCTCCTTCTGCCAGTGGGGCACTCAGCCGGATTATATGGACTGGGCGGGAATCGCCCGATGTATTCTACATTATAATGATAATCCCTTCGAACCACTTGCCGTAATCTTCTCAAACTATTGCCTCTTAACATCCTCAAAATTCTTTTCCACCAATCCATGATTGCCCCTCTAATCGAAAATTTTTCATAGAGAGACATGATAGAAACATACTTAAGCCAAAGCAAGGGGGTTGCTTCGACTTAAGTACATATCTACCAAATCCTGAGTACATTTTAAAAAGTGCTTATGGAAAAATTATAGCACTAGATAGGGATTTGTAAAGTATATGCTGTAGAGTTTGGACTATCCAGCTCCATAGCCTTAAATCTCCTAGTCTTCCTGCGGTTTGTCTATCTCAAGGATATCAGTATCAAGTGATTTCCCGGTAATTTTAGTAACGTCTTTATCAATCTTTGCAAACTCCTTGTAGGCCTTATTGTACATCCCTACCGTCGTCCCCAGGTTCGAACCCACCTTTTGTAAGTAGGACTCATATGAGCTGAGATGATTGGCTAACTTATGAATATTAGAGACTATATCCTTGATAGACTCTTCAATGTTGAGTGCCCGTAGCCCCTGCAAAACGGTTTGTAAATATGCGGCAAATGATGTTGGTGAAACTATTATCACTTTCTTCTCCTTGAAAGCATACTCTATCAAATCTCTAGTGTTCACCTTCAAAGCACCCACTTGGTTAACAAGAAGGTCATAATAAATCCCTTCTGAGGGGATAAACATAAAGGCAAAGTCCATCGTCCCCTCTTTCGGCTTGATGTACTTGGCAGTTTCATCAATCCTACTCTTTAAATCTTGCTTAAAGAGTTTTTCTAGCTGTATCTTCCTAGTCTCATCCTTTTCTTTTAATATTTTGTTATAGTTTTCGAGAGAAAACTTCGAATCTATCGGGATAACTTTATCTTTGATAAATATCACCGCATCTACGATATCACCATCTTTGAAAGAGTACTGCATCTGATACTGATTTGGCTGAAAGAGATTCTTCAGAAGCGTCTCCAGATAGTACTCCCCCAAGATACCTCTCTGCTTCGGATTTTTTAGAACATCTTCAAGCCCTTGTAACTGTTCCGTGATACCGACTATTTGCGTATTTGTGTTTTCCAGTTTTGAAAGTTTCTCTGTTACATCCTGTATAATCCTAGTGCTGGACTCGAACTGTTTATCCATCCTCTCATGTAGTCTTTCAAGACCATCATCCTTTTGGCCCAAAGACTCCATTTTTTTATTTAGAAATACTATCACCGATATAAAACCGGCAACTACACTGACGAGGATTAGAAGTGTGTTGTTATCCATAACTTAATAATAGGTTAAACAAGAGGTCAAAACAAGTAGACAAAAGTTAAGCAGTTTCTGTTACCAGCACCTTTTCTGCTCGCCTTTTATAGAAGTAGTTCACTCCATAGAAGGCAACATAGGCATAAAGGATACCAAATATAGCATCGATAACATAGTGGTTTCCTGTGTACACGATGGCCACCCAGACAGCTATCGGGTAAATGATGAAAGCCCATGCTTTCCTGCCATATATCTCAAGGAGAAAAAGAAATACTAGGGTTGGATATGCAGCATGCAGTGATGGCATAGCGGCAACTGGGTTAGGATTCATAAACTTATATACACTGGGAAGATGAGAACTTTTTACAAAAGTACTCATCGTTGTGCCAAAGGTATTATAAACTTGTGGGATTATCCCCTGGTCTGATGCCATCCATGGAGGCATAGCAGGAAAAAGCATATAAGTTAGAAATCCTGCATAAGATAGGGCTAGTAACGCTATCACAAACCTTTTATAATCTTTCCTTCTCTTTATCCATAGGAAGAAGGCGAAAACGAGCGGAAGTATAAAGTGCATCATATATAGTACCGTGAAGATGTAGTCGTAAAAATGAAGCTGACCCGGAACATACAAAAGTTTTTGGAGATCAACTGTTGGAAGGGTTCCTAAGAAAAGAAACTTATCTGCATGTATCATCGGGTAGATATGTACGCTCATCCCTAGCTTAGGGGCTAAGCCCCTTAGATATTCATAGCTCAGAAAGAGAAGAATGAAGGGTGTCCAATCTCGAAGAAAAAGTATCGGCTGTGCCACAAGAAGTGCTAGGACAAAACCAACTATGATGAACTGGTCCGGTGAGAGCCACATACCATTTTTCAGCATAAAGAAACTGACTATCACAAAATAAGCCAAGATGAATATAATAAGCATCTTGCCTCTCAGCTTTTCTTCTTTTATTTTTAAGAACTTGCTAAATGTTTTCTTTATAGTTTCTATCATACCTCACAAATGATAGCATAAAAAGAGTGTGGAATGAAGTTTTTGATTATTCCAAAGTGTTCTTTAAAATACTTTTTATCTGGTCTCTCCCATATCCGCTTTTTAAATAAACTTCTCTGGCTTTAGCATCTTTCTCATTAGAAAAAGCTTCATAATAAATGAGCTGCCATGGTTTTCTATGTTTTGTTGAGACATTTTTGCCAGAATTGTGTTCCTTGAGTCTCCTCCTGAGATTCTGGCTAAAACCAATATAGAAACCTCGATCTTTTTCACTAATTAATAAATAGACATAATACATGATAATCTTTCTCTGACCACGTCAGACGTGGCTCATCTTTCGTCCGCTAAATCGCGTTCGACGCGATGGTCGGGGTGAGAAGACTCGAACTTCCGACCTCAGCGTCCCGAACGCTGCGCGCTACCAACTGCGCCACACCCCGTCTATAATTCATAATTATTAATCTACAATGCACAATAAGTTATTACTAGCCCCAGCCAGAGGCTGGTCAGCCTTTGGCTGAAACTGCGCCACACCCCGAAAATCACTTCGTTATTTTCTTTGCATACTCTTCTGGAGATATCCCAATAACCTTTTCAAAGAATAGATTAAAGTTACTTTCTTTACAATCATTAGACATAAGGCCTACAACTTTCTTTTGTCCAAAATCTTCTATCAACTTCTCCGTTAGATATTTAGAAGCCTTATACCCTCCATTATTAGTACAAAACCTATAGTTATCGGTTGAATATTGAAAGAATTTACCTGTTTTTAATAGATTTTTCAAATGTTTTTTTCCGTGCTTCTTGTCTTGTTCAGCAACGATTATTGCAATACCCTCACTAAGCCACCATGCAACATAGCCACCTCCATATGTTATCTCAAAGGCATGCACCAACTCATGCTTCATAGTTTGAAGAATACTAACCCTGTTGTGTGTTGAATATTCTTCTACTGCGGAAGGAGAAAATATAATAATATTTCCAGTTGTTTGATTTGTAACACCGACAAACCAGTTTGGAGTTTCCCTGCCTAGGGCCTTATCCATTTCTTTTCTTGAATATACCAGAGTTATCTCTACATCTTCCTTGAGGTCATATCCTAAAAATAATTTAGTTCTTTTATGTCCTTCTTGTAAACTTTTTATAAAATCTATGGCTGAATCATCATCGGCATTATAATGAAGTGTTATCTTGGACAATGAAAATAGTATTTCCTTTTTATTTTTCGCTGTTTTATTTTTTAACATGTCCTTTTATATAAACCTTTCCTTGAATAATCTTATGGACCGGTCGCATACGCATAGTAGCATGACGAGCAAAGTCCTGACCACAAGATGGACACTTCAAATCACCATTTGTATGGTCTTTTGCTATTCTATCAATATAACACTTAACCAAAGAGCCAGGACCCTCCTTCTGGTATTCATATAGTAGATCCTTGCATTTACTACAATGAATTGCAATCGTAAATATTTTAATTTTTGAACCCCTATTTTTTGTAGGCATTGTATTCCCTTTCTTCGCCAATGGTTGTTTCCGGACCATGACCGGGATGAACCTTTGTATTCTCATCTAGCTTTAATAATCTTTCTAGGCTCTTTATCATATCCTCGACACTACCACCCGACAAATCTGTTCTTCCGTACGATGCTTTAAAAAGTGTATCACCGGAAAATAGATTATCTCCTATCAAGTATGAAACTCCCCCTCTTGTATGACCTGGCGTTTCGAGAACTTGAATTTTTTCACCCCCAAAGGCTAGGACCTGACCATCTTTCAAGAGAATATCTGCTTTTATATCCAGAACTTGCACTCCAATCTCAGCATTGAGTCCAGCAATGTCCTTATCTTTTTCTCCAACGACAACTTCAAAGCCCTGCCCTGGCAGACAAGCGTATCTATCTCTTATTTCATTGATTGCCATCACATGATCATAATGTCCATGAGTCAGAAGGATGTATTTGCAGTTTACTTTTCCTAACTTCTCAATTTCTGCGGCAATCTTCTCTGCTTCGCCTCCCGGGTCAACTACAACTAATTCGTTATCTGATAAAATCAAATAACAATTTGTATGAACCGGCCCAACAACTATTTTCTTAATTTTTAGTTTATCCAAATTTTTTACTTTTTCCTTTTGACTTTTTCCTTTGATATCATATCCATTTTATCAATACTCTCCTCCTGGCACGTCTACGCCTCGGTTTTGCCGGCATCTTTTTCTCCAGGTACTCCGGCCAGACTTCCTTCAGCCACTTTTTCTGCTTCTTTAATATTTCTCCAAAACCCCTGTCCTTCATCTCCTTTGTCACCACTCCTCCATAGTGAGGATGAGGGTGTTTCTGGTCTAGCGGTGAACTAAATCCATGAGCATAGTGACACATCTCATGGGCAATAGTAGATATGACTACATACTCCGGAACTCGCACGTCACGAAAGAGACCATTTATCGTGATGATAGTTTTACGGTTCTTGTTGAGAAGGTCCAGGCGAGACCGAGTCTCCTGCTTTATCGAACCTAGACGTTGCCTGGCCTTCCGACCAAACTTTATCACCACGTCGTTATGCTGTGGGATATCGGAGAAGTGTCCGTCCCATAGTTCATCAAGCTTTTCGAATAACCATGTATCATCGCGCATATACATAGTATATCAGAACTGTGGAAAATGTTAGAGATGTGAAAGCTGTTAGAGTTGTGACTTACTCCTCAAATCTCAGATGCGACTATCACGCAAGAAAAGAGATCCGCATCCCCCAGCATAATTTTTTCAAAGAAAGAATATCTTCTGCGGCTATCGGCTCGAAAAGAGAGGGAGAAGCTGAACGAACTTTTGAAAAGATGACTTCCGGAATCGGCTTGTTGTCATTTTCCAAATTTGAGAGAAGTTTTGAGAGATACTTTAAGAGACCGCTTAAGCCGCGATTTTTGCTTATACTTTTTCTAAAAAAGTATATAAATATTTTTGAAGAAAATAGATTCCCGTCTCAGCGGAAATAACAGGGGGTTAGGTTCTGGACAAGCCAGAAAAACAAATTAAGACTCTATTTTTCCAAACAAGCTTTGGCGAAACCGAGGAAAAGCGGATGGGGCTTATCAGGCCTAGACTTGAACTCCGGATGAAACTGAGATGCTATGTAGTACTTGTGATTTGGTATTTCTACTATTTCAACCAGATGATGGTCTGGTGAGAGACCAGCTAGAAGCATACCGGACGTCACGAAGTCCTCACGATAATCATTATTAAACTCATATCTATGTCTATGACGCTCTGAGATTCTGTCTTTCCCGTAGAGTTTATAGGAACGAGACTTCTTGTCCAGGACACATGGATAAGCTCCGAGTCGCATCGTCGCACCATAGTTATCCTCGGCTATATTCTGCCTCTGCTCCGGCATTATGTGTATCACTTGCTTCTTACTCTTCGGGTCAAACTCTCCGCTTGTAGCTGATGGCCAAGCCAGGACATTCCTGGCAAACTCAATAACCGCTACTTGCATCCCCAGACAAAGACCTAAGTAAGGTATATCATGTTCACGAGCGTACTTTGCCGCCAGAACTTTCCCCTCTATACCTCTGGCACCAAACCCTCCGGGGATAACAATTCCTGCTAAACCTCCTAACATCTTAGCCCCTTTCTTCTCCACTTCTTCACAGTCTACCCAGACTACCTCAACATTTTTCCTATAACTCCAGAAGGCGCTCTTCAATGCTTCATTTACACTCTTGTACGTGTCCTCATTACTCAGATACTTACCTACCAACCCAACTCTTACCGTCCCTTTTGCATTTGCTACATTCTGAGTGAACTTCTCCCAGCCATTCTTCTTCGGCTTCGAGCTTTTTATCTTCAGCTTTTTCGAAATATAGTCGGCGAGTCCTGCTTTCTCTAGGTTTCCCGGAACATCATAAATCATCTTTACATATGGCAGAGATACAACTGCTTCCTTATCAATATCAGCATACAACGCTATTTTTTCTACATTATCCTTCGTCATTTCCCGATCGCACCTGGCTCCTATGATATCAGGATGAATACCAAAGTTCATGAGACTCCTGATGCTGTTCTGAGCCGGCTTTGACTTAACCTCTTTCGATGCTTCTAGGTAAGGGATATAAACAAGGTGAGAGTAGAGGACATTCTCGGGTCCCATCTTCCTCTTCATCTGGCGAATCGCCTCAATAAAGTGGAGACCTTCGAAGTCTCCTACGGTCCCGCCTATCTCTACTATATGTATGTCATATCCTTTTGCTGCGTCCAATACAAATTCCTGAATCTTACTGGTCAGATGAGGTATAACCTGTACAGTTTTACCCAGATACTTGCCCTTTCTTTCATCCTCAAAAACGGCAGAGTATATCCTCCCACTCATTATAGAACTTTTACCGGTCATACTCTCTCCGACAAACCTCTCATAGTGACCAAGATCTAGGTCAGTTTCCGCGCCATCATCCGTAACAAATACTTCTCCATGCTCCCCAGGATTTAGGGTACCGGCATCTAGATTCAGATATGGGTCAAGCTTCTGGATATTCACAGAAAAACCTCGGTTTTTTAAGATGTTGCCTACCGAGGCTGCAAATATTCCTTTTCCGATACCGGAAAGTACTCCTCCGGTTACGAATATAAACTTAGTGTTTTTCTTTGTTATATCTGCTCTCCCACATTAAAAGAAATCCCCCTCTGATTCCCTGCTCTTTTATATTATTCTAAAGGTTTAGGAAAGTTTCTGCAAGAAAAATCTATAGATTATGCACCGAGCACCTCATCTAGCTTCGCGTATAGCGCAGGAAATTGCCTAACATCATTGTTCCAGACAAAGTCCGGCTCAGCTTGATTGCCAAAGCGCTCAAAATCATTTGTCCATCTCTCCAGCTGATTCATGAACCATTTGTACGTACTTTCATCCTTATCTCTCGACCATCTTTCTGTAATAACTTCACTTGGAGTTTCAAGTCGAATCAGAAATATTTTGTAACCATTTTTCTCAGCCCAATCCTTATACAAGTCGAACTTTCTGTCAACACTTGAGTCCACTACTAAAAGCCCATTTGGAAGCTTGGGTAATCTATCCATTAAGGTTTTCATATACTCGTCCATGATATCTTCAACATCCTGGACATCTTTGATTTCTTCATTCTGATACACAAGCATACGAGCATCATCCTTAGTCACTCTGACTCCCTGGTATCTATCCTCAATCTTCTTCGCTAATGTAGTCTTTCCGGAACCCGGAATACCGGAAAAACAGACCATCAGACGATGACCATTCTTCACGTCCTTGTTCTCTATCCTGTCATAGAAATCCCTATCCAGGATTTCAAAAATTCTTTTATTATCGTAGTTCATATTTTAATAATACTAGACTATATATTGATTGCAATGTTAGATATTGAAAAAAATAAACCCACGCGGAGATGATGACCGACTAGGTCGGTATCATCCCGTTGTGGGTTCTGTGGCGGTTTCGACAGATTCAAACAAAGGAACAATGTTGAGGAGCTCTTCTTCTACCATTTCCCCATTGCTCTTTGCCTTTTCGGGCCTGACGTAGTCAATATCTCCCAGAGCAAACCCGTCAAGACAAGTCACGGGACAAGTCTTTCTCTCCTCAAGAATTAACTCACCACGAACATAGTATAAAGCAGGTCGAGCGATATACTTACAGGTATCTGAGACAACACACATTGCACATGATCGCTTCTCAGCCTTCACCTGTCCTTCATTCCATGTCAGTGGAACCGGAGTTACAACGGTTTTTCTTCCATTACGTTTACCAACCGTGCTATACGTCTGTGGGTTGGTGCTACACATCTCTCTTGAAAAAAGCCAGACTGCGTTGCACAGCTCGATGGAACTAACCCCGTGAAGTGCAGCATATTCATGAGAGAGCTCCCTAGCTGCATCTAATACCCGCACATTGTAAATGTTGCCACTCTTTGGGATATCCACCACTGTTATCATCTCGTGTGCCAAAACCTTCCTGGCAACATGAAAATCAACCGGAAGAGGAAAGTCAAAGTAGGGAATCATACCACTTTCCATAAAAAAGTAAGTGATCATGCTGACCATCTTCTTCTGGAAACCGGGAAATCCTTGCCTCTTTTTCCTCCCCTTCTTGTGGCAAATTCTCTCGCAGAGAACTTCATAAGGGTCCTGATAGTTTTCAATCCCAGCAAAGATGTTGCGAGGATCTCCACCCCACCACTCTACCAATCGAGAACAGTTCTCCACCCAAAGCGCTGCGCTTACATCCTGGAAGCCAAGACCGCCTCCCTTAAGAAATTTCGAAATAATATTTGGATCCTCATACTGGACCAGTTCAGGAATGAACAGTTCAGGATGAGCATCATATACCTTTGTAAGACTCTTGACGGCCGTATCACTCTTGATACCACCACGCATCCAGAAGCAAGATATCCATAGGATTACCGCATGCTCTTTAGTCAATAACTGAAGTCCAGCTGGAAGATTCTTCTCAGCATGGGGGACTTCAACACCTGTCTGGTTATACGGATACCCATTGGCAATATAGTTAGCCATCATCTTATCAAAGACAACTTTTGTTCTATCTCTATCGAGAAGAATTTCCACTGTGTTTTCACCACCTTTTTTCAATGTCCTTGCAGAGTTATTTCTGCAGATAATAAAGAAGGTCACGAGACCCTCTCTTCGGATTATACACTGAGAACTCAAGTTTGGGCAAGAAAAAACCCGCCTACTTCTCTGTTTTCACAAAGTTTTCAGCGGGTGTTAGTCCATAGAGAACACCGGCATCCCCTTAAGATTATTCTTTACTGTATACGTCTTCTTCACATACTTCTTCGGTGGTAGAAGAATCTTCGGGAGAGGTTTGCCGAGCATCCTACGATACTCTCTGAACATTCGGATAATCTCCCTATCGTCTCTCGTCAGTCTCTGGTTTTCCCCCATCCGCAGATGGATGTAAGAAAAGTATCCCCATCGACCTTCAACCATTTCCCGCGAGATTGACTCATCCCCGTTTAGAACACCATAGAGAACAGCTTTCAAATTTCTCTTGAACTTGTTGGGAATCGTGATACGACCATTAGCATCAAGCCAGAGTCCTGTAATCTTGATTGGTCCCTTCTTAAGTTCCAACACTTTTGACTTTTGGTGATTAAGACCAAATCCAAACTCATCTATAACTTGTCGGATTTCTCTTCTGACGCTCGGCCCAATGTAAGCATACGATGAGATACAGATGTCATCCATATATCTCGTATACTCAAGACCATACTTCTCACACAGTTTTAAGAGCGTTTCATCGAGAGATTTGAGAGCCATGTTGAAGAGGTCTGGTGAAGCGGGTGCTCCACGCAGAAGACCTCCCTGATCATCTATAAAATAGCATTTGAATATCTTTTCAGTCTTTCTGCTACTGCAGGATGGCAAGAGATCACAAAAAACCGATACCAAGTCGGCAGTTTTTATCTGAGAATAAGCATTATGCAAATCCAGAAGATAAAAATGCTCTCGTTTGCCCCAGTACATATGTTGCCATACATTGAAGTACGTATGACAACCCATCGACCCATTAATGGCAAATATCAGATTGCTGCTTGCGACAGACCGTATAGCTTGATACAGTCGCTCATGCACTATCTTCATCTCTTCACTGGGTTCATAATGAAACTTTCCACCCATTATGAAAGGGGTAAAATAAAGAGACTCTTCATCAAGTCCCTCTTTTATCTTTCTTATGTCAAAATCTGTACTCAAGTTTCACTACTCCTGAAGTAGCCATTTGGAAATTGGAGAGGAGAAAGTCCGGAAAAACCGGTGATTCATACGGACTCCCTCCTCCATGCTGCATTCGACACTCCGAATCTGGCGGCTCACACTTCGCCTCTAGACGAACGACCGCTGTGTGGCTTTTCGAGCGGTGTACGATAAGAGAAAAACGCTTGGTTCTTGTAAACCGACCGCTGTGGAATAAGATGGGTTCATGTGGATGTGCCACACGACCGATTCCGGGAAAGCGACCGAATCTACCTCAAAGTATGGCGACTCGAAGAACGCATGCAGTTTGGGTTACCATCTTGAAAAGGAGGCAACCCTACTCGCCACTTGTGTCCCAGCGAGCTTTTCTGCTTGGAAAAGGGAATCCGTAAGCTCCTTTCCAAGAGCATTAAATCATTTTTAACATAAATCTCGGTGATTTACAAATCTTTCACCATATATTCACCCACGAGTTCATACCCGAGATTTCGATAATAATCTCTCACTCCCACACCTGATATTACAGCGATTTTCTCATAACCATTCTTTTTAGCAAGCTCCTCAGCTTCTATAATCAGCTTTTTCCCAAGCCCTTGATGCTGTGTTTTTCCCTCCTTGCCTATCTCTATCTGCTGGCCATATGTATGAAGTTCACGGATAAGCGTACATCCCTCCAGCTCCTTTATAAACGTCCTGCCCGGTAGTCTAAACCGCAGTAGTGCAGTAAGAGTCCTCCTGTCTTTACTCTCATAACTCAAGAATACTTCCTTACCGTCACTTGCCTCATACTCCTCTGTAAACAAATCTGCTTTTTTACTTTTTAATTTTTCATTTTTATTTTGTAAGCCTGCTTCTCTGCAGCGTATACATTTACAGCTCTCTCCCTCTTTGACCAACCTTTTCTGAACATTCTGCCGCATGTTTGAAACCTTACTACCTGCCTCAATACTAGATGAGGGAATATCACGAATGAGCCGCATTATCCTCACATGATACGGCGTAATCTTCTTAATCTCGCATATTAGATTCTCTAGTTCTTTGTCAGAGTAAGGCTGGTATTTACCAGCTTTCCACCACTTATACAGTTCTGAGCCCTTGGTCACTACACAAGGGTATATCTTCACATAGTCCGGTTGAAATCTCTCGTCAGTAAATATAACCCGAAACATTTCCAGGTCTTTTTCGAGGTCTGACCCCGGCAGGTTTGGCATCATATGATAGCAAATCTTAAATCCGGCATCTTTCAGCAGTTTCGTTGCCCGAACCGTTTCCGCAACTTTATGACCCCTCTTGTTCAACTCCAAGACACCATCGAAGACAGACTGCACACCAAGCTCTACTCTGGTCGCGCCCAGATACCTAAACCACTCCACTTCTTTCTGCGTTATATAGTCAGGCCGGGTCTCCAGCGTCAGACCGACACACCTATGTTTGGCAGATTCATTGGCTTTCTTGGCATCAGCCAAACTGAATTTAGTATTTAGTATTTTGAATTTTGAATTAGAATTTCCACCCTGATTCTTTATCCTAGATTCCAATTCCAAACTCGAGATTCCAGATTCTATATTCCCGGATTGCGGTTGATCATTAAGTGCTATGTAGCACTGTCTAATATATTCCTCCTGATAATCTCTCGACAGAGATGAGAATGTCCCGCCGATAACTATCAGCTCTATCTTGTCAGTCGGATGTCCTTCCAATCCTAGTGAATTGAGACGGGCTTTTATTTGTCTAGCCGGATCGTAGTCACATAGTATAGCTCTCATAACTGCCGGCTCATTTGACAGATAACTCTTCGGTACATCCACCTCAGTCGGACAGTACACGCACTCACCGGGACACGACCAGGGCTTAGTCAGAACGGTAATGATGGAGACACCGGAGAGCGAGCGCATCTTCTTCGTCACCAGCAAGTTCTCCAGACTTTTGCTCGACTCTATCTTTCCACTTTTCGATAACTCCCGATATTTCCTTCGTAACATAATACTTGAGGGAAAGTCTGCTATATTTTGACCCCTGAGATTTTCCTTTATCAAAGATATGAAGTCAGATTTATTATGAATGTCTTTCTTTGCCGCTTCTAGGATTATATCTTCCATAACCTTGTTATATGACTTTTCTTTTCTAGAAAATCTGGTAACCACCCTCTGAACCCCCGAAGAGTACTGCATCGCCGCTCTTTTTCTATCTACAATATAGCCAGGTAGGCCAACGTAATCCCCCAATCTTCTAAAGATATATTTCCTCTCACCGTTTTTTATTTTGTAGCTAATAGGAATATCCAGAGAGACGTCTACGAAGTCTTTATCAGAAAACGGAAACATCATCTTCACTCCCGACAGCTCTGTCATACTTGCATCTCTCCTCATATCAGTCTGCGGTGCGGTCCGAGCGTCATGCACCATTCTCTTCTGCAAATCTTCATCATTTAATTCACCATATCTATGCGGACCGGCAAAGAGCTCATCCGCTCCTTGCCCGGAGAGAACTACATCTACCTTGTTTTCTGCTATTTTCTTTCCTGCCAGATAGACACCCATCGCTAATGCTATCTGCATAGGATTTACATCATACTCTATTTTCTCCAGACTTTTTTCTATGAAATTATGACTATCCTCTATTTCCCTCTCTGTGATTTCAATGAACTTAAAAGGGATATCTAGGTCCTTCGCACATCTTTCGGCAAAGTCCCTGTCTTTTGCATTTGCTACACCAAATGTATAAAGAGTCGGATTTAACCCATGCTTTTTGGCGTATATAGCAATCACAGAGCTATCTATGCCTCCGGAAAAAAGAACGCCGACTTTCTTCCCTTGGAGTGACTGCCCTAAGTTTAAAAAAACCTCGGAGAGGATTTCGTCCAGCTTTTTTATATGTTCTCTCTCTGTCATATATTTTTCCTGACTATTTCACTTATTTCCTGCACTGTCTCATCTATCTGCCCATGTCTGTTTACAACAACATAATCATACTCTCCCTTATGAGAGACTTCTTTTCTTGCTTGCTCTAAGCGTTCCTCTATCTCATCATCGTCCGTGCCTCTCTCCATCATTCTATGTTTAAGATTATCTAAATCGTCTATATCAATGAAGATGGATTTAGCCCCCTCCATCTGACCTCGAACATTCTTTGCTCCATTCACGTCAAGTATCCAGAAGAGGATATCGGCTTCATCCTTTACCTTCTCGAAGTCTGACTTCAGAGTTCCGTAGCACTTACCCAGACAGGTGTTCGTCTCCAGAAATCTACCCTCAGCTTTCAGACGAAGAAAATATTCCCTGGAAACAAAACGGTTGTCCCGCATATTTATCTCGTCTTTTCGGGGACTTCTAGTCATAGTGTTTAAAATCTTCTTCGACTCAGGGAATATTCTCAGAAGTTCACTCACTATCGTACTTTTTCCCACTCCTGCTGAGGGTCCGGAGATAATGAATATATTGTTTTTTGTCATATCTTTATTTTAACACAGATTTATTCCGACAAAGTAAACGGGCAGATTTCATATCAAGCTCTCATGACAAAAACATGAGGATCTTTTAGCTGTTTAGCAACTTCCTCTCCAGATATGTTCAAATTTTGCGGAGAAACTAACTCATTCTTCACTTCTGCAAAAGAATGTTTTTCAACTTTAAAGGCAAGTTGGCCAAAAAACTCTTCTGCTTCATCAACTGAACTAAAGCTATTTCCTTCGATATTTAGTCCAGTATCTTTATGAACTTCACTTACTCGATTATTTGTAGCTTCTTTCTCGACATTCAGAACCGATTTAAGGGTGATGTCGGGTGTAATCCAGACTCCGTTAAAATTAAATTCCTGTAAAATATCATGAATATATATTGTCACAAATGTCTTTTGTTCCATGGTTAGATACCGCAGAAAACCCTCATTTATAATTGCAATTGGCTTATTTTTATCAAAATATTTTAAGCTCTTCTTTAGGCCACCAAAGCCCAAGGCGTTACCAATGTCAAAATAGAGATTTGGTCGCTCACCGACAATCTTCTCTGATATTACTTGTTTTTGCTTTAAAATGACCGGCAGATCTAACTCTACATATGTAAATTCAGGATCTTTTGTCATCTCAAGTCCCCTTGGGGAAAAGCCAGAGGCTATCTCAAGAACTTGCCTAACTCCACTTTCTTTCAGGAGACGATTGAGTAACTTATATCTTGCCTCGATTTGTGGGGCCAGCTCAGCTGTTTTATATTTTTCTGGGATATCATTTTTCCTAAGCTTTTCAAGTTCAACAAAAATTTCCTTTGCATAAGGAATATCATTAAAATTTCTTCTATATGCCGTCACCCAGGCAGTTGGGCTAATGTTATTATTTGGTTTTTGCATAATTTTTTCTTAAATTACTTTGAAAGTGTAAACGGGCATATTTCGCGATAGGCACATCGAGAACATTCCTGATATCCGGGAGCTGCCTTGAAATCCTCTGACTTTATACCTTCGACCACTTTTGCGATTTCTTCGCGGGTTTTATCCAGGTCTTTTTCTTTCTTTTCAACTTTACCAACGAACCCAGAATCTACAAAGTAAAGTGACACAGCCGGAATCTGCCCTGTTTCAATCTGTTTTGCCAGTGCATAAACTGCAAGCTGACGGTTACTCTTCGCTTTCTTGTCCGCCTGCTCTTGGTTCTCTACCTCCGAAGTCTTGAAATCCCGTATTTCTGTTTTTTTACCTTTTACTTTTTCCTTTTCACTTTGGAACACTGCATCAAATCTTCCTCGTATCTTCACTCCTTCAGCCAGAGGCTGATCGTCCTCTGGACGAAGATTTAATTTAATTTCAAATTTTGCCTCCACCTCATTCGGAAAGTTACCAGCTGCCTCCTCCCGAGAGAAGAATTCCCTTAGTGACTTTTCTCCTTGTTTGCGTCTCTTATCTTCATGCTCTCTGGTTATAAAACCCTCGCTCCACCAAGTGTGATGAAAAACTTCGATCAAATCATCAGCAGTAATGGATTCCCCCGCTTTTTTGGCTACGAAATAGCTCTCTATCGCCTTGTGCATTGCCGAACC
>Ga0172369_10001540_pt1 | contig 33088 bp, 29 predicted proteins | sample LakKiv25m_FD_114539 | JGI IMG/M metagenome (GOLD analysis project Ga0172369, IMG submission 114539) | Freshwater microbial communities from Kabuno Bay, South-Kivu, Congo - kab_022012_11.25m | ecosystem: Environmental > Aquatic > Freshwater > Lake | place: Democratic Republic of the Congo... | reverse complement strand
TTATACAAAAGAACCAGCAGCAACGAATTCATTTGATAGAGTTGCATTCGCTCTAGATACAAATATTCGGGTTGTATGGTGGGAGGCACCACAAGATTGGGTTCCTGGCGGTCCAGCAGGATCTAAAATTCCACCAAATACTTATGCAGTAGCTATGCGTGTTTCTGGCGTTTTAACTACTCTTGATGGGGCAAGATTCTATCCTGTATTGGATACTCCTATCGCCGATATCGATATGGGTTATGCTGCTCAAACTACCGTTGTAGATGCTATTGTTGGAAAAGTTGGAGCAACTTATACTGATTATACCGATGCAACTGTTATTCTTGATCTTGATGCCACAGATTATGTTTATGTAGGAACATCTCAACCTGTTGGAGGTCATCATTGGTTTATAACAGTTGCTAACGACCAAGCTGTTAATACACAAATCCGATACTGGGCTGGCAACGATTGGTCTGGTGTCGCGACAGTAGCTACAGATGATTGGGCTGGAACTTTAACTGATAGTACAGATGGTGGTCAAGATTTTGATACAACTGGACCTATTACTTGGTCTTCCCAACCTGCTGATTGGGTAAAGGCTTCTTATGCGGATCTTGATTCAACCGCCGCTGCCGCTTTCTTGGCTTTGGGGACAATAGTAACTGATGAGTTATATTGGATTAGATATAGTGCTTCCGGTGCTATGAAAGCTACTACTGCTGCTATTCTTAATGCCGTAACTTATAGCCCAGTTGCTTGGTTCCCATTTGATCCAAAGAATAGTTATGTTCATGATGGAAATCTATTGCATGTACATGTAATAGATGAAGATGCTACAGGGAGTGCCGAATTGATAGCTGTATTAGCTGATATTTAATAGGCAAACCAAGACTCTCAAGTTCAGGATGGGTTTCCATCCTGAACTTTTTTATTGTGTAGGATTTTATGATGATTGCGTAGAAGTAGTAAACGAGGTAGAGTATGAAAGTCGAACAAGCTCTGACACTTCTAGATTTAAAAGATGATTGTTTTCATATTGATAGGCATACTGTTATCAAAAGGGGGAATACGCTTTCTTTCATCAACTGTTATGATAACTTATCTTTCGCAAAAGTTCTAAATCCTTTTATCAAAACAGCAGAAAATATTGTGACTTTAACGGTTGCTATGCCATCAGCTATGTCTTCTGAATATTCTAAAGCAGAACTAGATAAAATAGCATCTAGGGAAGAAAAAGATTCTAATCTCAATAAAAGAGTTCAAAGGGCTCTTCTTAAATTATGTGAAGAAAAGAAACCTATGCCCACAGTTGAAGGTATCAAAACTTTGGCTGGAATTCTAAACTATGGTTATGACCCCGATGTTGTAAATCTTAAATTTGCTCAATGGGGTGGGCATGGGAACATGGGGGATTCTCAGCGCGGCCGAGGTGATAGTGCTTATGGTTTTTCTCAAAGTTCTGATGTCAATTCGTTCGATAGATGGCAAGCACAGATTAATATTGACGCCATGTTAGATTTAGGGCATCGCGGGGATCCTGCCATGGGATTTTATCCGACAGAAAAGAAATTAGAATCTTGTGGTTTCTTCAATCATCAATATGCTGACGAGAATGCCGCAAAATATGATATGACTTGGAGTGAACGCATTACTGCTAAAAATAAGGCCCGCCTGATTCGTATGATGAAAGATAAGGTAGAAAGAGAAGAGAATGAACGTAATCGTGAACCTCAAAAAATACGATTAGATGTTGATAATTATAGCCCTAGACATTACACAAATCTAGAATATTGGTTAGAAGAAAAAAGAGGCGCGAATCCTGAAGATTATGCTCCTAAACAAGGCCGTCAGGAAGAATGGAGACCAGAATGGTATGAACAACTTTCCACTCTTAGAAAGCAATCCCATAAAATAGAGCGAGATATGGGTTTAAAAGTTTTGGCCTATTATCTCGGAAAGTCTAGGGAAGATTCAACATCTTTATCTCGGCGTCCCAATCGTCGAGATATGGAAGATGATCCATACGATAAAAGTGATAATCCATATATGGAAAGTTTGATGGGGTATATGGCAGGTTCGACAACTCCCGATCAAATAGGTGCTTATGGAGATGGTAGAGGAAAACCGGATTCAGCTACTAATGAAAACTTTGATAAGGCTGAAGAAACTGCATCATTTATAGCTTTGATGGGAAGGGACATATTGCCAGTTGCTTATGATGAGCACGAAAGGGCACAAGCTACGATGATATTACCTGGGGCTGAAAATGTTAAAAAGGAAAATACGCCCTCCATATCATCGATTTATAATGAAGCTCCACTAAAAAATTCAGGGGATCCATTTACGACCTTAGAAAAAAGATTAGACAGAGATCATAAGAGAAAAAAGAAATATGGGCCTACCATAAATGAATCTACCCCTATTAGTGATTTTAGCCCTGAGGCAGATTTTAATACTTTTGGGAATGCCCCTGGTAATGGGACGGTAGGAGATGGTGATCGCGGGCGCCATATGAAAGACTAATATAATGTATCTTAAAGTAGCACAACTCCAAATCATGAGAAAAGAGGCTCAAAGCCTCGGAGGACTGGGCACGCCTGGAGGTACTTATCTGGAAGGGTTAGGATTAAGCGATAAATTCGGTGGGCCGAGATGGTATCCATATGAAGAAGATGATAATTTGAATCGATTTATTCAAAGCCAATATAGATACAATCCTAATTATGTACCAATAGGTGAAGCCTTAGATCAGCAAGACGAAAGTGATTGGAAACTTATTGAAGAAGTAGGGGATCCATTCATTGGCAAAAAACCAAAAGATATAGATATTTTGGCTATACCAGACGGTAAAGAAAAGGCTGTTCTTTTATTAGTAGATAAGCAAGACAATCAATTCAGGGTAGAAGATTTACCAGTAGAATTTCAAGATGTAGTCAAAGAAATCAAGAACTGGAAATTTATGATAGACATGAATCAAACAGGAAATGGCTATATGATTTTTGGTCGTAAATTAAACCCAGGTGGAGACACGAAAGGTATATTTGAAGTTAATGGTGACCCTGCTGCCCCAGGCTTTGCTTATATTTGGAGAGACGGGCCATCCGCGACACCATCCAATAATAAACATGGAGATATGACAGAAAATCTATGGTCTAATTGGAAGAGTCCAGAAGGGCCAGGATCGGTTATGGGACATAGATAAATGCAGGATTTTTGTGATATTTAGTTAATTAGAACTATTAGGAGGAAAGAAATGCCTTTACCAATTAGACCGGCTGGAGAAACTCAAGATGGAAGTCTTGGGAAAACATATGGTGATCCATTTGCTTTCGTGCCAATATCTTCCTTGCAAAAACAGATAATGGAACAAGAAGCTGCCCCATATAATGAGAAATTACCACAAAAAGAAGCTAAGAGTTATAAAAGTGTTGGAGATTCTAGTAGAAAGCAGCTTTTTAATATTTGGGATAATAGAGAACCAGAAATTATTCAAGCTCAAACTTCATTGAATATGGAGCCAAGTTTTAAGATTCCCAAGTCTATGACTTCCTCTGAAATTATGAGATTAGTTTCTGAAGGATTATTATCCCGTCAAGAAGGTAATCGTATATCTTTCACAAGATTAGGTAAACAAGCTTTAAACAAAGAGGTTATGAGTCAACCAAATGCCTTCATGTCTAAAAGAACCCGTGAAAAAGCTCTAAAAATAGCCCAAAACCAATCTCTAGGAGATTCTACTAATCAGGTGACGACTTCTTTAAATACTACAAATGCCCAGATGGATTCATTAAAACAATTATTGATGCAAGATCAAGCTGCTTATGAAGAGTTTATGCAGAAAGTTCCAGAAGCACTGAAGAATCTGAATACAAAAATTAAAGATATGCCATTGCCCAGTATGAAAGCAGCCAATACAAATCCAAAAAAAGAAATAGAATCTGCAATCTTTAATAAAATCGCGTCATGTGATATTATACAAGATTCGAATAAAATACAGAAACTTAATAATATTCTGAAAAAACTTGACTTGGGATATTTAACTCAGGATGAGGCAAATCTAATACTGGAATAAAATATGTCTAGATATAGAACCAAATTGGCATTAAAGGTTAGGTGGCTATGCGATGATGAAGAGAGTCGCAAAAAAGGACTAATGGGAGTTAAAGACTTATCAGATGATGAATGTGCTTTCTTTATTATGCCAGGAACATTTGGATATGGATTTTGGAATAAAAATGTAAACTATGATCTATCATTAGCTTGTATTAATGATAGATTCAGAGTAGTAGCTTTTTTAGATTTAAATAAGGGAAGTGAGGATGTCAAATATCCTAAAACCCGTGAGGCTAAATACATCGTTGAAGCGAAAAGAGGAATTTTCGAACAACATGGAGTAATAGAAGGTGATTATCTAGATTTTGACGCGGATGATCGCTTATTGCTTTTTGAGGAAGGAAATCCTAATAAAAGCAAATAATGCAAATTAAGGAGAAAAGTAATGTCTCGAATATACAGCACAGGCAGAGACGAAAATCTCGAAAATAGTGTAGGACAGCCATTGGTTGATCTTGCAAAAGTCGCCGCTAAATTAGGTGACAAGAGTATGGTTCGTACTGCTTCTAATAAGCGAACAAAAAAGGCTGGAGCCGATGAAAATGCACAGATAACGGCATTGGTGGAAAAGGTCTTACAAAGCAAAAAAGTAGAAGATATGAGCTACAGCGGCGGTGGAGACGGGATGGAAGCCGAATCATGTGGAATGCCTGGAATGTCAGGGGAAGCATGTGGTACTGTATCCATTCGACCACGTTCAGCTAAGGCATCTATCAGTAGCTTTGGGTTTAAAGATAATGGTTTCGTTATGCCAACTGCTGAATATCTCGAAGAATGTGCAGCAGAAGGTGATTCGGAAAGCTACTTAAAAGCTCTCGAAATCCGTTCTAAAGTCATCAAAGCTTTCGTCCAGAATGAGGCTCGTAAAGTTGAAGCTGCCAAACAGGCAAGAGAAGATTGGAGACGAGTAGTAGCCGAAAATCTTGAAGACGAAGATGAGGATGACGAAGAAGACAAGGACGACGGCGACAAGAAACCATGGGAAAAACCATGGGAGAAAGATGACAATAAAAAGAAGAAAGCTTCTAAAAAAGTTTCTGGGTTCAAACCTGCTGCTTCTCTTTCTTCTAAAGAAAGAGAAGTTGTGGCTAAGAAGTTAGTTGCTTTAGGATATAGCAAAGAAGCCGCTCTTAATTATGTTGCGGAATCTTTAGAATCTAAGTTTAATATTCCTGAACATATTGAAAAACTAGCACAAAGTTCTCTCGACAAGAATTCTAAGACAGAAATCTTTAAAGGTTTTGTACGCGAAGCTAAACTTGAAAGTAAAGATCGCAACCATCTTTTGGATTATTGGTCCAATATTCTTGGTTATCAAGACAAAGAATGGTGCTCTGATTTAGTTAAAGACGTAGATCCCGTCACTGGAGAATAAAATGAGCTATCAAGACAGAAGTTCAAAAATCCGTCGTTCTGACGATAGGGTCGCAGCATTGGATCGACTAGCTCAATATCTAGAAGATCACAAAGGATGGAATTCAGAATCGGCTCGACTCCGTTCATCAGCAGGGAATATCGCTGCCCTCAATGAAGCAGATCGAAATGAAGCTCCTGTTATTATGACAGGCCAACGATTAGATTTCAACGCTATTGGGCAAGCGAGTGATCCCAGGCTAAACAAAATTCTCATGGAAATGAGAGGCGAAAAAGTCAAAGAAGCTCATGCTTCTATAGATGAGATATTCAATAAAGAAGCTGAAGTCGAAATCGAAGAATCAAATGAAGTGCTTCCTACCAGAAGTATTAAAAATTTGAAGAAAGAATCTTCTGCTGAATTTAAAACTAGAATGCTCAAAGAGACTAAAAAAATGGGTCTTTATGACTAATAAACTTGGAGGCTAATATGTCTAAATTCACAAAGGAACCAATTAGCTTGTCTTCAAGGGCAATGAGTGCTACTGAGCGATATGTCTCTCAGCAAACATCTAGCTCTCAGCAACAGGCTGCTCAAGCTCTTGCTGAGCTTGAGGCAAGGCGAAATCGACAGGCTCAATCCTTAGATCAAAGACAAAGAAAAGAAGCAAGAAATCAAGCAAAGGAATATGACTTCCAAAGTAAACTAGCTTCAAATATGTATGATGTAGGTAAACAGGGCGAATTTAAATCTATGAGAACGGCTCAAGATTACAATGATTCTTCTGTTTATGCTTCAAGGATAGGCAGTGTCCAAAGGATTGATGATTCTGTGGAATATATGGAAGAAGCGCCATATGATACTCGTTCTTCTCATTCTCATTTTGGTATGATGAGTCGTAATCCTGTTGAAGATCTTAAAAGCGCGCTCAAAGGCAGCATGATAGATAAGATTCATGCAGATATCGAAAAAAGAGCTTCAAAAGCTAGAAAAGAACGTAGACTTTTTGATGAAAGAAGTGCTGATAATATTTCTTCTTTGTTTGAAGAGGAAGGTTCATTAGCAGGTTTATCTCCTTCTATGCTAAGCCCTAACAGCATCGCCAGAGGTGGTTATGAAAGAGAATCTGCTTCCAATTTCGGAATCATTAACCAACAGCAAGCCATGAAACGTGCTGCTCAAGTTGAACAGATGCGTGAAAATCATCAGAGCGCAGTTGCTCGTATTAAACGAGAGGAATCAGGACAGCGAAGAGATGGACAGGGGGGCAACTTCCGTAGATTGGAAACTGATGACAAAACCATGCGAGAATGGGAAAATTTAGAGGCTCAAAGAGGTTATTCTATCCAAGAACGATATGGTCAAAATACTAATACTTCTCTTGGAGATCTAAATGATATAGTGTTCTAATATGAAGAATTCTCTCAAATACAGTGAAACAGGCGGACATTGGCAAGCGACTGGGACATCTCCAGAGGCTACAAATTCTTCTGGAGATAAACTTAAAAGCTTAATTCAAGGTGGTTCCCCAAATACTTCTGGGTCTCCAAATAATGGCCGAGATATTCTGGAACAGCTTGTAAATATGATACAGCCGATTGCTAATAAGACTACAAATAATTTAGGAGGGATACAATCTGTCGGAGAAAAAGCTGTAACTCAATTGAATCTTTTAGATGCCTTACCGCAAAATGATCAAATCCTCTCCTCCTTGAGAAAAACTGGTCTTCTAAAAACTTTGAGAGGATTTACGGAAATGCTTCGACAACCTATGTTGGCTAATAACTTAGATACTGGCCCTTTCAATAACGAAGATGCTAGAAACATAGAAGATAATTCTCAAAAAATAATTCAAAGAATTAATCAACTATTAAAAGAGATACCAGAAATGGAAATGTTAGAGCAACCACGGCCTCAAGAAAATGTACAAGAAACTCGATGGCAGAATAAACCTCAGCTTCTTATGGCTGCAAAAAATGACTCGAAGGGAGATAACGACAAAGAGGAAAAGGGTAAGAAAAAAAAGTCTGAACCTAAAACTTCTTATGAGAGTAAGAGTAAACAGGAAGAAGATAAAAGTAAAGGTAAAAAAGGTAACCCATTCCGTGTTTTGATGGGCATTGTCGGAAAACTTCTAGATAAAGGATGGGATTCTGCGGAGATTATTAGACATGTTAAGAAGGAAACTTCTTTTGATCCTAAAACAATCAAAAAATGTGTTAAGATAGTAAAGGATTATAATAGAAAAGAACAAAGAGATGTTGAAATACTTGATCAATCCATAAGAGGAACGATGGGGGCGCATGAAATGCTTCCAAATATTCCAATGATACAATCGATGCCAGAAGAACAGTCCGAATCTTTTACATCGGAACCAATGCCAGTAGATTTATTAAGAGGTTTTGCTATGCGCCAAGACATTAGAAAAGTATTCGCTTCAACAGTTTTTGAGAATGCGGAAGAGAAATGGGATAGACAAGGAGTTTATTCCATAAAAGACGATTTTTCCAAGCGTTCAACAAGAGAATTGATTGATCGTATGTATTATCTTACTGCTTGTAAAAAATATGATCCATTTACTGATAATGGTACCAGATCAAATGGCCCGAAGGGTTCTTTGAGTTCCATTGATGGAGAATTATCTGAAGTAAAAACAGCCCTCAAGGAAAGAGGATGGGATAAAGATGATCTAGATTGTGCTTGTGAAATTATTAAATCTGATGATCATTATCCATTTAAAGTTACCAATAGGGAGTAATCATGTTCAATCTTCAGGATCTTAAAAACCTGAGAAAGATATTGCTGGCATCTTCAGAATGTCTTTATAAAGCAAGTCAATGCGATAATCCAAAGGAAAAAAATAATTTCCTTAATAATATCGCTGGTCAATTACATAAAGATCATATTTCTGGAGCCTGTGGCAGTGATTTGGCCGAAGCTGCGGATGATGATATCGCTCCAATCAGAGATGGAATATCTCAAATTACAACCATAGATGATAACAGTGGCAACCAAGTCACAAAAGTTAGGATTAGATCACTAAATCCAGATGAGGAAAATGATATTATATCTTCCTCTCAAAATTCGATACAAGATCTGCTTAGTAATTTCTCTGATAAATTTGGGCCAATAGGTTCCATGATTCCTGATATGGAAGATGGAGAAGTTTATGATCAAGCTATGGAGATGTCTTTTGATGATGTCGCAGACAAAATGAAAGATAAACTTTCTGAACTATTGGGAGATAATATTCCTGATAATTTCAAAGATTTACTTAATGCTCCATGGCTTAATAGTTCACAAAAAGAAGGTTATCAGGAGGGGTCTGAAGAAAATACTTCTGAAGAGGTGGAAAATATGAGAGAACCTACACTATTTCCAGATAAAAAAGTTAATACACCCCCAGAAATAGAAGGCGGATTCGTATGGAACGCTGCCAATGATTCTCTTATACGTTTGGCTGCTGATCTTTGTGTTGTAGATAATATGGTTAAAGCTGCTTCAAAAGATTCTGATGCTATTTCTAAGAGACAATTGCTAGCTATGCTAGATCCTTCTAGATATGATGATCTTGATGAAGAAGTACAAGACGAACTTATTGAACTTTATAGTGGGATACTTTCAGATCAATATGGGATAAAAGAGGCAGATTCCAGTATCAAGAAGATGCAAAAAATCGCCTATAGAATAGTTGGTGACCCTGAATATTTGAACACCGATGATCGTCGTCGTCGAGATGGCTCTATGCCACCAAACTATGAGGAATGGTTGCGTAATGTCGGTGAAAGTCATCATCGAGCTTTCAGTAGATTAGAAGTTGTCGTTAACCCAGATACAGAGACAATGAAGTTACGTATCCCAGATGGAGAACGTTCGAATCCTATCAGAAAAGAATTAGCTGGTACGGAAGTCAGAATGCGAAGGGCTGATTTAAATGATACCGAGAATAGTCCTAAAGATAGTTTCGAAAAGAAACTTGATGATAATGATTTATCTGGTCATCGCGGCACTGATGATGAAACTACTTATCAGGAAAAATTAGATAAGAAAAGAGGGACAAAAGAAGAAGTTACCGGCCATCCAGAGCAGAGATTAGAAGAGAGAAGAAAAACTCAAGCCGATAAATCTCTTGAAGGTCAGATGGAAGATGCTAAACTTCGACAATATAAAGGTTTTAATCAGGTAGTAGATAGTTTGCTCAATGATTGGAGAACTGAAAATAAAGATATGCTCAAACAGGCACAAGTCAATAAAAAGATGATCCCTACTAGCATTATTTTGAGTTCTCCTAATATGGGCTCCCCTATACCAGAATCTTTGGATGTTATTGATGAATCTCCATTGATGGAAGATGCTCCAGCCTCTGTCCCAGATGTAAATCCAAATACTGGTCCGGGTTATCAAAGTATTGAGAAAATGCTCCAAGGTCCAAAGGCTGGTAATCTTGATAGTTTAATTGATAAGTTAATCAATAAAATGCAAGACATAGAAGACAAATTAACTTTCAATCAGAACCCGGAAGATGTTCCGATGCCCTCTACTGCCCAAGATGCGGGGGCTGGAGCCCCTGATGTCCATATGGGGCCAGCAGTGGGTATTCCACCTAGCGATAACGGATGGAATAGCTTTGTGGAATCGGGAGAACAACCTATTGCTCCAAAACCATCTAAATAATAGTATTGATACTTTTAGAACCTTTCGTTATATAATTTGACGGAAGGTTTTTCTTTTCATAAAGGAACTCTCATCTAAATAATCAACTATATAATCAATTAAGGAGAAATTATGTCAAGAAGAAATAGAAACAGGTTCCCGGAAAAAAATGCAGCATTAGCTCCAATAAGAACTACCCCTGATGCCTCCCCCTCTTTCACAATCGTCCCAGGTATGCGCCCAGCAAATAATGTCGCTCAATGGGCTAGTAATATGACACAAGCTAATGGCGGATTCCGTCGAACTGCTCAAATGGATGGTGGTGGGCAAAATATCTTATCTTCTGCTCCAGGGTTTTATTCACCTTATCATACTCCTAGCGCATGGCAAATACCTACCAATCGCAAAGAAGTTTATGCATGGGATTCGTACTGGTACCAGAATGAACCTATTGTTGGATCTGCTATCGATTTTTATTCTAAATTTACAATGAATGGATTCACATTGGATTGTGATGACAGCGGCATCAAAGAATACTTCGAAGGATTGGTTGAAAAACTAGAACTGCAAAAATGGCTAGTTCGTATAGCTCATGAATATTTCCTTTATGGTGATGCTTTTGTTTTCCTAGAATTAAATTGTCCTCGATGCCGTGGGACAGGCTATGATCAGGATACGGGGGATCAATGTGATCATTCTGTTTCCGAAGATGGTGAATATTCGGGAGCTATTTGGAATAGTATATCTGTATTTGATCCTAATACTATCCAAGTTCAAGAGGACGCTATAGTTTCTAAAGATCCCGAAATAAGTATGATTCCTTCCGAAAGGATGATTGAAATATGTACAAAGGGTGAGCCTAAAGAAATTTTCGATAATATTCCCAGTAACGTTAAAGATTTAATTAGATCGAGACGCCCCATTAAACTTGATAATCTTTCTGTGACCCATCTAAAATTTGGGGGAAGTCCTTACCAGCCTTACGGCACGTCTTTGATTAGAAGATTATTCCCAGTTTTAGCATATCGAGATAAACTAAGACAAGCTCAATGGATTATAGCTGAAAGGCATATTTTGCCTGTAAAGATTGTTACGATTGGTAGCCCAGAGCGTCCTGCAACAGAACAGGAAATTTCGGATGCGATGGAACAATTAGCAGTTGTAGCTAATGATCCTATCCAAACTATTGTTGCTCACGATCAATTCAAAATGGAGTGGGTCGGCGCGTGTTATGATAATCAAACAGAGGTTTTGACGAATCGTGGATTCTTATCTTATACAGAAGTTACGGAAAAAGATCTTATTGCTTGTTATAATCCTGATACTAAAAAAATGGAATATAGTCCATATCAAGAAAAACATGAGTATGATTACGATTCTAATGAATATGGAAAATTGATCGAATTCTCAGGTAAACATTACAATTCTTGTGTCACGAGAAATCATAGAATGTTATCTCATAAACGAAAATGGGATTCGGAAATAGGCAAATATAGAACTAACAAAGAATTTTGTAGGGCAGATCAAATTACTGATTACGACAAATTCGTTGCGTGTTTAGATTGGGATCCATCAAAAACAGAATATTTACCATATCGTGAAATAAACATATTGAGGGATACTTCCCTTGAAGATTTTATGTCATTTATTGGATATTATCTTTCCGAAGGAACAATAAAACACAATAATGATATACCATGTACTACGACTATATATCAAAATGAAAATTCTCCATATTATCCCAAAATAGTATCGATACTGGAAAGAATATTTGGAGAAAAGTTAAAGATATCAGATGATGATAGATATTCCAATAATAACAAGCAAATAAAGATTCACAATGTAGAATTAGCTATATATTTGGAGAAAGAATTTGGTCATGGGTGTTCTGAGAAAAAAATACCTCGTTGGATTTTAGGCTTATCCAAGGAATATCTAGAATATTTACTTGCTGCGCTAATGGATGGAGATGGAGATATTTCATATTCTGAATCTGGTCTCCCTAAAAATAGATATTCCACAACTTCAAAGATATTAGCAGACAATATTCAAGAAATATCTCTTAAAATGGGTTACAACCCTAAAATGATTGCAGAAGAAAGAACTGAAGAACATTTAGAAATTCACAGAATTTATTGGGCTAATCAACCGACTGATGGATTAAGAAGTGTGAGATCTAGAAACATTTCAGAGATAGATTATCAAGGAAAGGTTTGGTGTTTTACTGTTCCCACTGGGGCTTTTATTACTCGTAGAAATGGTAAAATAGGTATTCATGGTAATTCTGGAAAAGTTCTTCAATTGACCAATGAGTTTGATCAAATTATGCAAGAACTTCAAGTAGGATTACAACTCAATAGTGCTCTTTTACAAGGAGAAGGCCCTGCCTATAATAGTGCTCAGGTCGGCCTAGAAGCTTTAGCCGCAAAGTTAAAGCCTATTCGTGATGAGTTTAAAGCTTGGATTGAACAAAAAATCTTTAAGCCAATCTCCAAGTTCAATAATTTCTATCAGGATGATGCTCGCGGTAATACGAAATCTTTGATTTATCCTAAAGTTGTTTGGACAGATTTACCATTAAAAGATCGTGCTCAAGAATTGAATATACTATTACAATTGAGAGCTAGAAATGAAGTTTCCTTGGAAACTATTCATACTAAACTTTCCTTGGATTATGGCACTGAGATTGAGAAACTACGTATGGAGGACCTTGGATCTGCAATCTCCAGCCCAGATATGGGATTAGGTATAACAGAGGGTGAAGATTTAGGTGGGGCTGTCGGAGGAATGGGCGGAGGGGGAGCAATGCCAATGGAAGGATCTGGGCTAGAAGGGGCAGAAGGCGCTCCTCCTGGCGGGACAGAAGCTCCTGGCGCTCCCGGTGGAACAGAAGGGGCGGCGGCTCCAGGCCCAGGATTATCGGCTCAAACAATGATGGAAAACTATAGGCGAGCGATGAACGATTCTAGATTCATTAAAACCAGTATGATGGAGAATTATCAATCGCATCCAATATTAAAAAAACAACCTATTTTGGGTAATAGTTTTAGAGGGGAATTATCAGATGATCCAGATATAGAAACTAATCCTATGTTCATGCCTTGGGGTCGTTCTACAACTTATGCATCTATTATTGAATCAAAAGGTGAAAAATTAAGACATATGATGCGTATAGCTGGAAAGGAAGCGGATCAGGTTTTTACTAAAAAGACTTATTTTACCGAACCTGAACAAATAATGTATAAAGCAGTTTTGTCAATGAATATTGGAGTTCCTTTCTATGCACAATATATCGTAGGTGGTAATCCTAATTTAAGAGTAGATGGTGCTTTCCCAACTATTAAAATAGCTATAGAAGCAGATGGAGAAACTTGGCACCGTAATTCTGATAAACAGAACAAAGATAAGAGACGTGATATATCCTTACAACAACAAGGATGGCAGGTTCTTCGTTTTACAGATAAAGAGATAGAAGAAAAAACAGATCAAGTGATTGAAGTAATTCGCGCAGCAATCGATAATAGATTATCTAGGAGATAATCTATGGAATTATTGGAGTTAATATCTGATCTGCATTATTTTGAACATATCGGTTCATATAAAAATGCCGATTTAACATTTAAATATCTGACTACATCTTCTCGTAAGGATAAAGAAGGTAATCGATTATTCATAGCATTGCCATTTCCCCTAGCATTAAGAGAAAAGCTATCTCATATTAGTAATCTGGAAGATGATTTGCATATAACTATCTTATATTTAAAAGATCAGGTATATACTCAGAAGGATAGAGATTGCGCTATTGATGCCCTTGAGGCAGTTACTAGAAAATATGGCCCATTGAAATGTGCGATTCAAGGTATTGGGATGATGGGTGAGGATAATTCTCTTATTGTTAATATCAATATTGAGAGAGGTGCTGAATTTTATGTTGATCTACTAAGAGAAGTTGAGAATAGAATGGGGCCTGTTAATCGAAACTATGATTTTATTCCTCATATGACTTTGAAATACAAAAATCCAGAGCAAAAAATATCTGCTGAAGATTTAAAAAAAATAAGATGGACGCAATATGAAGTTCTCATCAATTTTAGCAGACAGGGCAAACAGAAACGATTAAGATTCAAAGGATAAATGATAGCTTTGTTATTTATGAAGGATTCTCCTATGATTTTCGCTAATGTAAGAACAAGATCCGTTACGGTTTATAACGGGAGGCTATCGTGAAAAAAACTATTCATATACCTCTGAAGTTGGTATGCTACTTTGAATTAGACAAAGTTAAAACAGCTTCTGGAGACACCAAAACATTGGTCAAGATAGCTTCTATGAGCGATGAGGAAAATGTTAGTCCTAAGGATTTAGCAAAGAATCTTCCTAAAAAAGTATTAGAAGAGATGGAAAAGTATCCTGAATTCGTGTGGTTCAGGGCTCGTGCTATTGATGCAGATGTCTCGAATGAAAACGGCGATTACTTCTCAGAAAAGGAACTGTTAAAAGAAGTTGATATAGATAAAAAGGGGACAAAAATTCCAGCTTATCAGACGTTCGTAGATTGTCCTGTCCATACTAACCATGATAATCAAGATGTCGAAAAGAGTAAAGGATGGATCAGTTATGCCGAATGGGATGATAAAAATAAATGTGTTTATGTTATTGGCTATATAGACAGTGAAGCTTATCCTCATATCGCTCGTGGTATTACCAAGGGTTATATGAAAGATGTCTCTATGGGTTGCCAAGTGGAATATAGTCTTTGTTCCATCTGCGGAAATAAAGCTCGCACTGAAAAGGATTATTGCGCGCATATGAGAGATAATAAGGGTCGTGAATATACTGGAAGATCTGGGAAAGATGGTCGTTCTGGTTCTTATGTTAAAAATAAATTAGTCTATGAAGAAAACTATGGTATTAAATTTATAGAACTTTCTCTTGTGTGCGATGGAGCTTTTGAACATTGTAAGATAGAAGATGTTTATGATCCTAAAGATATACTAGGGTATGCAAGCGAAATCAATAAAACTTCCAACAATATTAAAGAATTGGTTGCTGAAGCTTATACTCGAAAGGAAATCTTTGAGAATGATGAATTGAGAGAGATTTTAGTAGCTTGCATGAACACCAATGAACAACTAAGAAAAGTTGCTACTAATCAACTAAATAAATATGCTCAGGGATTAGAAACAGTTTCACCTTTAAACAATATAAGCGATCCAGTCGATATTGTTAATACTGCCGGGACACCTGAGGCTCCTGGGGCATCCGGCTCCGCTGTTCCTGGGAATGCGCCAGCACCGCCAGGAGTCGGGGCAATGACAGGAGAAACAGGCACTCCGGCCACAGATACGGCAAGTGCTAGCAACATTTTACAAACACTTAACCAAGTATTAGGTGTTATAGAAGGTGTTATAGTTCAACTGCTTAAATTAAAAAATCAGATCAACATGGAACATGTAAGAGATTTAGCTAAAATATTAGCTGAATTGCAAGAAACCATGGGCAACATGATTGACGATGGTATTGGTAAAATGGATTTCCAAACCAATATTCCAATAGCACAAGGCGGTGCGGGATTACCGCCATTTCAAGGTCTTCAACCGACTACAGGTGCATCACAAGCACCTACAACACCACAAACACCCCCGCCCGCTGGCGGAGGAGAATATCAAAGCGCTGGCCCGGTCGGTATACAAATGGGCGCTAAATCAACAGAAAAGCGTACTGTCGCGGCAGAAGTAGACTTACAAAGGATAAAAGAGGAATTAGACTGTGTGGCGAAGAATATAGTCACTTACCAATTACCCGATTCCGATGGTAATTCTGCTTCGGATGGCAGGAAGGAGTACAAAGGTATTATGGATAACACTGAAAAACTAGCACAGAAGTTGAGCGAAAAATATGCTCAAGTAGCTGTAGAAGGCTACGTGCGAGAACAGGGGCCTTTCAAAATCACAATTGCTAGTAGCGGCGAAGTTATCGGCTATTACGACAATAAAAGACTTGATTGGGAGCCCACATTTACAGACGATCAAATCGAAACTATCTCTAGAGGAGATTTGGCGCTTGCTGGCGCTGAGTTATTAACCCAACTCAGAGAAGCTCATACTCATGGAAGAGTTATTACTGCATCAGTAGCAGCAGAAACTCCATCCGAAGGTACAGAAAGACGACTTATGGCTAAAGAGCCAACTTGGCCAGTTGGAAGATTAGGATATCCAGAGTATCCAATCGAAAACTATGTAGGAGAAGCTCGCAAGGGTTCACCAGAAGAAGTTCAAGAAAATCAATTGAAAGATCAGCGTGAAGGGGCTGACAATCGTGTTACCGAACATCGATTGGAAGTTGATACTGCTGAAGAGATTGGTCGTCGTGGGAATGACCCAAGAGTTCATGAACATCGATTGGAAGATGAGCGCAAAGGCACAGATAATCGAGTCCATGAGCAAAGACTTGAAGCAAAGAGAGCAGGTACCTCTTCTAAGAAAGAAGTTGTTTCAGCTATTAATCGTGCAGTTGCCAAGGCAACTATCGAAGCTGGTATCAGCCCGAAAGAAGCAGTGAGAGCTATTCAAAAGATGGCTAGCAACAAGAATCTTTTAGAAGTTTTAGCTGATTATTCCACAGAAGATCATAAGGAAGCTCGCAAGGTTATTCGAGATAGAGTTAAATTCTTCAATGAAACCGGAGTTAAGACTGCTGGTATCGGAGACTCTATCAGCACCGAAAATTACTTAATAGGAAATCTTGCTGATCAAGTTAAAGTTCCAGAGATAACAGCCGCAGACATATCTGAAGCATTGCAATTAGTTCCTACTTTGGATATCGAGCAATATGCGAATGCCATTAGTAAAATCGTAAAGTCTATGGTAGAGCATGACGGTATTCGAGGCATCCCCAAGAGAACAGCAGATAATCAGGCAGAGCTTAAGAAAGCATTTTCTGTTACTTTAGATGCTGTGAATGATGAAAAGGGAAGTCTAACTAAAGATCATCTCAAAGCTAGTATTTGCGCTATAACTGATACCATTAGAGAAGCAAAAGTTTCTGATAGTGAAGTTTTAGATTTACTAGCAAGTTCTGATAAAGATGCCTTGGCAGAAGTTGTAGCTCTCGAAATGACCGATGAGGCTGTAGCTCAACGTGAGGCTGCTCGTGAGCGAGTTGTCTTCTTTAAGCAAGCTGGTATTGAAGCTTCTGAGAATAAACTTGAAGAAGTCCTTATTGGCAATATTGCTGATAATGCTTTAACATTCAAGCTTTCTGCAAGAAGTGCTACCGAAACTCTGGTTAAATTGGCTGCTGAAAGAAAGAATGCTGCCAAGGGATTAGTTCGCTATGCTATAGCAGAAATTCAGAAAAGAGAAGCTGCCAGTATAACTGATAGGAATGAGAGAAATGTTAGTTTGAGCTTTACTCTTAATGAGGCAGGCGCAACTGATCAAGATCCAGACCTAGAGGGTAAACTTAAAGCATTTGCATCTCAATTACTTTCTAATAATGGTTATGAAGTCAGCGATCCTCAATCTTTGACTTTCACGGATCTTAGTTTAAATGGTCAAAGTGTTAATGCTACAATCCGCTCCAGTACTTGTAAAACAACAAATGCTGATGCTGCTCCATCAATGGGCACCTCTGAAACTGTTCCTGCTTTTGTTGGTGCTGGGAATGTTCCTCAGTTCATAATAACCGCAGGCGCCGAAGAAAGAAAGCGCCGTGGTCGTGAGGTCATGCAGCGCCTTGCTCAAGCTGCTGAGGCCGCAATGGGTGGATCTCCTGTAAGTCCAGGCCCAGGTTCCGCAGGCCCCGGCGGGGATCCTGCTGCTGGTGCAATGGGATCTGACCCTGGATTATCTGCTTTCACAGGTGGCGGCGAGCCCGGTGCTTCTGATGAAGACGGTTCTGTGTCTCCTGAAGATTCTTTACCAACGCCAGGGAAAGTACAAGCTCCAGGGAAACTATGTATGATGTGTGGAAGCACTAATATGGATGTTTCAGAAGGACATGCTAGTTGCAAAGACTGCGGTGCTGAATTCAATATTCTTTTGAATATGGAACTTACTAATGCTGCTGAACTCCTTGACGCGGCCCAAGACAATGTAGCAAACAAGGAAAATGAACAAGGAGCCGAAGAGCCAGGGACTGAAGTCCCAGGTGGCGAAGAACTAGGAGGAGGAATGCCAGGAGCAGCGGCCGGTGGCGTTAGCCCAGCAGGTCCAGCAGGTCCAGCCATGCCAGGGGCAGCGGCTTCGAGTAATAACCGCAGAACTGTAGTAGCAGAGAATATGCCAATTGCTGTTAGAATTGTTTGGGATTCAGAACCAGAAGAGTTCATTAGAACAGCTAAGGCACATGCAGATGGTACCAGTAAGCATGGTCCACTTGCAGCAGGACATGTCTGCCCAGAATGTGCTGAAAGAGATAGAGTTCTAAGAGCTACTAACTCTGAAGGACACACAAAAGTTATCTGCGCTTCTTGTGGCCATATTGGCAATCTTAAACTGACGCAAGCCAAGAACTCGAAGGGCGATATTGTTGTACGCAACGAATACACCTACGTCATATAAGAGAACCGAAGGCGGGGATGAAAATCCCCGCCTTCTTGGAGGAAGAAATGGCAGATATCCAGTATTTATTAACAGGAATAAGTTCAAAAAATCCTAAATCAATAGATTATTTACAAGAGGAACTCAGAAAACTTGATCTCCTAGAATATAAACGCCATACTGATCCTATGGCGCTTGCAAGCATCGACCGTAGAAGAAAAAAGGTTTTAGCTTGGATGGAACAAGCTAAAGTTCATCAAAAAATAGAACTTGATAGTAATCTGAAAAAAATTACTGCTTCTGTGCAAGCCCCTTATGATTATTTTGCTAAAACATCACAAATAGAAGATGAAGATGACGAAGGCTATTCTGAAGATGATCGTGGGAAACATGAAAATGAGGAAAAAGAATCTGGATATGGTGAAGAAAACAGTTATTCTGAAGAAGAAGAAATCGACTTAATGCAAGCTGCTTTAACTACCAGTCAAGGAACTTGCAAGATTCTTGAAAAACTTCTCGAATGGCACGGTGGAGCAGAAGAAGAAACTAATGATAAAGTTGATGAAATTTATGAGGATGAAGATTTTGTCCCTAATATGAAAAGCAGTATCGATCTTGCTTCTAATTCATCTGATTATATCAGAAAATTGGCTTCTGTTATTCTAAGAAAGAAAGCGCAAAGAATTCCTGAAGACTTAGAAGATAACGGTATCCCTTTGGGTCAAGAAATCACTGGCCTTGATGAAGATGATTACGAAGCAGGAAGAGAACTGCGCCGCAGATCATTTGGCCCCGGAGAATTAGATCCAGAGGGATTAGACCCACAGGGGAGAGATTATGAAGAAGGCGAGATTTTAAGACGAGCACTTAGTCCCGGCGATGAAGCATTACTTAGGAAAGTAATGCAAAGTATAGATCCAAAAGGACAAGAACTTGATTTCCCTTGGGATCAACGAAGTATGACAGTAAAACCTGGCCGTAGATATGATTCTGATGCTTTCGAATCTTTAGGTTCTAAGAAAAATAAATTTACAAAGAATGCTTTCGATATCGAAGACCCTCTCGCTATTGAAAGAGGTAGGGCAGCTTTTGATGAACAACCTCTTGGTTTTGATGATGATGAAGAAGATGAAGGTTTTGAAAGAGATAAAAGAGAGATGATGGATCTTTTGATTAGTCAAATGGTTGCTAAAGGCATGAACCCTCAGAAAGCTCGACAAAAGGCGTTAAGAGAAGTTAATAAACTATATGGCGATATCATGAGCGATCCAATGAGTGATAGATTCGCCTCCAAAAGATCCTTAAAAAAAGCCCAATGGGATGAAGACACATTAAGAAGACAACAGAACATGGCTATGATGAACCCAAGCCAAAATTTTTCACTAGGAGGGGATGATGACCCCTATGTGGGTGATGACCCCTATGTGGGTGATGACCCCTATGTGGGTGATGAATCCGATGATAGTGAAGGATATGATGAAGGATATGATGAAGATGCTCAAGAAGCCGAGTCTTATCTCCATGGAGAAATGAGTGATGACGAGTTCTCTTTCACTGCCAGAAAAATAGCATCTGAATGGCATGATGGACAATGGTCTGGATTATATTCTTTCACAAGTACTGGAAAAGTTCATAACCCAGCATTGAGAGATGATGCAATTAGTTCTATTGATAAATCTATGGCTCGTGCTCCGGAATCAGAAAAGATTAAATTGATGGCTCTCAAAAAGTTTCTAGAAAATCAGATTCCCTTAGGCCCAGGCCCAGATGACGATGAGGAAAGCTATGAGGCTTTGGCTAAATCTAGTAGATTACAAAAGAAATCTCAAAATTTCTTCACTAACAGAGACGAGGAGCGAGTCCATCGATATAGAGTGGACATTCATGAAGAAAGAGGGGATACTACAATCCAATTATTTAATGGTCTGAATGATCCTGTTTTTTATGTAGGCCCAGACCATATAACTGATTTTCTTCAAGAACTAGAAGATATTTATGGTGGTTGGCATCATAATATAAGAAAATTAGAACAGCAGATTATCAAATGGTATGAAGAGGCAGGAGGGGATGGAATTTCTGAGATAGATTATCAAACTTCCTCTAATGATGATGATATCAATACTTTTGAAGATCATGAACAGTTTGATAGTGGCGTTAATGATTCTATGGCGGGAGATGTAGGCAGAGAACATTTAGCATCTCGGAAATCTCTAAAAACGACAAATGATGATTATTTTGAAAACTATAAAGTGGAGTTTTAATAAGAAAAAGAGGAATTCTTATTAAAGTGCGATAATACTTATGCAAAGGCTTAAGGAGGTTCCGATGCCAGATAAGACAGTTAGAGAACAAAGACTAGCTATGGCTCAAAAAGAAACATTGAGAGAACTCAGTGAAGAATCTCGTAATGACACATTAGAAATAATGCGTACAATGCGATATTCTGAGAAAGATGCCAAAGCTTTAGCGAAAGCTCTATCAAAGAAATACTCTAGAAATCTAGAAAAAACAGCAGGAATTGCTGATCTTAAATCAGATGTTGGCATGGACGAAGAAGATCAAAAGGATGACGACGGCGACTTTGCTTCGCATGACGAAGAATCAGTCGAACCCGCTGCTAAACCCGGAGACAAAGGCAAAGATAAGAACAAAGAAGACAAGCATGATAGTGTTGACTTTGAAGAAGATCTTGAAGAAGACGGCGACGAATCCGACGATAGTTATGATTTCGACGGTGATAAAGACGATTTCGATGCTGAAGCTCCAAATGTAGACGAGAAAGAGTTTGATTTAAGTCCAAACGAAGAGGTAGTGTTAGATCTACCCGGTAATGGTGAAATCATTATTCGATATAACCCAAAGGGTGAAAGCGAAGAATTAGGAGAACTAGGATCTGAGGAAGAACCAATGGAAGATTCCATGGAAGATGATATGGAAGATGATATGGGAGGCCCTGGAGAATTAGAGCCAGTTGAAGAATCTGGCGCTCAAATGTTCGGAGGTATGACCCCTGAGGACAATTTTGGAGGAGAAGAGATGTCCCAAGAAAAACTAGCAAGTCGTTACGTTGACCAGTGGAGCAAAATAGCTGAGGCCAGCGATGAGACAAGTGGACCAAATAACAATGTAAAACCAAACCCAGATAGAAATTTAGGTGATGACACCGCTCATTCTGGCGACGGCCGAGGTACTGCTTCTACTAAGCCATTTAAGACTCAAAATGCAGTTGATGGCCCTGTAGCAGATCATGGGAAAAATAGACCGAACATGAGATTACAAAGAGATGGCGGGAATACTCTTAAGAGCGATCCTGGCCTTCAGAAGTTTGAAACTCCTACCAAGAATGCAGATTTATTAATGCAAACTGAAAGTATGACTTTCTCTGGTGAATATGGAGATCTTATCAAACAATCTATCGAAAGTTCTAGTCTTGACATCCCAACTGAGGGAGGATCTGATTTCCCTGATTTCGAATTGCCATCTCAAATGCCAGAAACTACTGGTGAGAGAAAAACTATTGTCCAAGTTGCAGAAGTTCTTGCAAGCTTGGATGATAAGGATCGTAAGATTTTAGCCCAAATTCTGTCAGAAGATTCTGAAGATGGGGCTGAAGATGGGGCTGAAGAGCATCTATCAGAAGTAGAAGCCGCAGTCTCCCAGGTAGCTAAAAGCTTGATAGCCAAAGGTGTCGCACGCGAACTGTTCGCAGAAAACGAATCCGCAGAAATCGTAATGCAAAAGAAAGCATCCCGCACATGCGACGCCTATACTAACTCCCGCCAAGAACCAGTGGATGACTTCTCCTGCAAAGAATGTGGAGCACGGGTTGTCCTCTGCACAAGCGCACAAGAAGATAATTATTGCCCAGCATGTGTCGCGATAGTCAAAGAAGCACAACGTATCGTTGAAGCTGAATTGAATACTAAAGACTGGGGCGATGAGTTCTGTGCCGATGAAAGAGGCGAAGATCCTAATGGCGATGGTGGATTTGGTACGGCTGGAAAGAAAGGACGTGCCCCTGTTGACAAAAACGCAAGGGATATGGAACTCCGCAACGCAGAATTCGAAAAAGAAGCCGCAAATGAAGTGGATTATTGGAAACGTGCTTTTGCCGAAGAAAGAACAAAAGCCGCTCGATATGCTCAAGCAGTTAAAACCTCTGCTAAAATGTATACAGCAGGTATGCTCGAAGGCAATAATGCCGACACAGCAATTGATGAGCACGCACGAGAGCTTATGGAACAAGGACTCGATGTTCACGCCATGAGATACATTGAGGACCAAGTTGTGACAATCGCTGCTCAGCGAAATCAAGAGAGAGGTAAAATGGCTCGTGCAGCAAATGCGCAGCACGATGGCCCAGGCTTGATGACCTCGATTGCCATGAGACAACCCACAGAAAAACAAGTTGATATCGTTAGCGAATTGTCTAACGTATTCACACGACCTCGCCCAGAAGAATGGGATGAGGACGGACACAAGATTACAAGATCTTGATTTAAGCACAACTATAGGAGGAAAATAGAAATGGCTTTAGCAGTTATCCAACATGTTTTGTTTGACAATTATCCTGCTGCTACCGGTATTTTGCAGGGAATGGCTCTTGCCGTCCGTTCAGTAAACGGAAAAGCAACTGTCTATCCAGCAAATCGCGTAAGCACCCTTTCTGATGTTTTCATTGGAATCGCAGGCGATGATAGCACAAACAGCGGAAATACTCAGGCTATAGTTGATCCTGTTAATCCAGGCAACTACAGTCATGATACCAGCAATGCTGGTGATGATCCTTACGATTTCAGTGGCCCTGATTTCCAAGCTCGCCCAGCCCGTCGCCTCGGTGATTACCTGATTGAAACAATCGCCAATGTAACCAACTGGACTGACGTTGATAGCAACGGTCAGTCTACCCCAAAGCGCGGTATGACCGTGTGGATGGTAGGTGGTCGCTATCGCACAGATCAGTATGTAGATACTATGTCTACTTCTGGTGCTGCTGCTGATGCTGGCGCTGCCCCAACTTGGGCACCAGACGATCAGTTGACCTTCGGTGTTACTGATGCTACCTACAGCAATGCAGGTTTGTTTATCAAGGTTACTACACCTACAACTGACGGTGTTACAATCGCTCGTGTCCTAGATTCAGATGAGGCTGGTGATCTTTTGGACATTCGTGTAGTCTAATAGACAATAACCAATTAATAGGAGGAAAGAAATAATGTCTGGAATGGTTAAAAGAAATGTAAATGAGGATCGAGAAATCCTCATCGCCGAAGCCCTTAGACATCCCGAAGGCCGCGCAGCATTGGCTCAAGCGATGGTTGAGCCAATCAAAATCGCCCTCGAATATCAGGCTATCGGTCGCAAGTTGGTTATGGTTGATGAGTTGCCACAAGGCGCTCTTCCTCGTTATGAGCGTGATGTCGCTGTACGCAGCTACGTCATTCCTAAGCGTGGAAGTGTTCCTGACATGCTCGTCGAAGCTGAAGAGTTGCTAGTCCCAACCTTCGAAATCGCTTCCAACCCAACCATCAAGTTGAACGAAATCCGCGCTCGAAGATACTACATCGTAGACCGTGCTCAAGTACGTGCCAAAGATAGTATCCAGAGACAGGAAGACCTCGAAGTCTTCAAGGCTATCTCTGTTGCCGTAAGCAACGATCATACCCTGACTGTCTCGGGCAACCTCGCGCCCGATAATATCAACTTGGCTATGGCTATGATTGAAGAGCACGAACTTGTCGCAAGCAAGATCGTCTGCCATCCATACCGCTATAAGGACATCCGAAACTGGGGTAAAGACTTCTTCGATGAAGCTACTCAGAGAGATGTTTTGATGTCTGGTTTGTTCGGGCATTTGTGGACTTGTGACATTCACGTTTCCACAATGGTTCCACGCAATGCAATCTACGTTCTTGCCCCAGGTGAATTCGTAGGAGCAATGCCAGTTCGTCAGGACATAACTGTATTGCCCGCTGATGATCCTAAGGCTCTTAGACTAGGGTGGGTCATATACGAGGAAATTGGAGTTGCAGTAATCAATGATTACTCAATCGCCCAGATAATCGTAGGCTGACATTAAACCCGGCTTGCAGAGCCACTTTCAGCCCGAGGAGAATATTCTCCTCGGGCTGAATTTTGCACATTGCCTTAAAATTCTAAATAAAAAGTAGCTCTATCTAAAGATTATGGTATATAATGAAGATTGGAAGTGGGTATAATACCATTGAAGGAGTTGATGCTATGCCAGAGATTGAAACCCAAGCGCTATTGAACTGCCCCGTCTGTAAATTTCAAGGGAAAGCTTTGCTTTCTCATATCAGAAAAGATCATCGTATGACTGCTGCGGAATTTAAATCTCAATTTCCAGATAGCCCATTACGTCAAGCCTGGATGAAAGGAAAGACTAAAGATGATCCGATGGTCGCAAAAATAGCCCAAGCCAGCAGAGACGCTAAAAGAGGCAAGAGAGGAAACGAGAACAATGCAGCCTTGCCTGAAGGACAATGGTCAAGACAATATGATGCTTGTGTAAAATGTGGAACAACAAATTATCCTCATGCTGCCAAGGGGCTATGCTCTAAATGCAGAATTTCGGGGCAAGAATTCAAAATAACATATTCTGATAAAAGTAAATGGTCTGAAGAAGAAGATAAGATTCTTTCTCAATATTATCCAGTGACTCGATTGAAAGATTTGGTTCTTTATCTATCTGATAAAAGCATTGATCAGATTAAAATTCGGTTGAGAATGCTCGGAATAAATAATAGTTCGAGAAAATTAACGAGGCAACAGTTATTTAGAAATCATTTACCAGAAGTTCTGACTCCTAAACAAGAGCAAATCTTTATAGGGTCTATGCTAGGTGATGGCCATATCTATAATAATGGTAATAATACTTGTTGTTTTGCTGAAACCCATTCTATAAATCAGGCAGATTATTTATCATGGAAAACATCAGAGTTTCAAAATCTTGGATCAAGCCTATACAATTATCCTGAAAGAAATATAAGCGAATTATACACTTCTTATAACGATATGTGGGAGGAATACTGGAAGAAATGGTATATCAACGATGGAACTAAATTGATCAAGAGAATCAATAAAGAAGATTTTGAAAAAATAGATTTTCTTGGATTAGCTGTTTGGATTGGAGATGATGGTTCTCCTCATGGAAAGGGCATGAGAATTGAAACATGTTGTTTTACTGATGAAGAGAATAGATATATGGCACAATTCTTATCAAAGAAATTCAGTATTCAAATAGAAGAAAGAAAAACCTCGAAGGGATATAATAGATTATGGATTGGTTCAGGGGCCTATACGAAAATCATAAGTTCTTTTCCTGAAGAAATATCTCGTATCTCCTCGATATCTCATAAATTTATGGATTGTTTTGAATGGGAATAATCTTCATCTTTTGAGTTAAGAGCCCATAGGAAGCTTCCTATGGGGCTCTTTTATTTTATGATAATTATTAGCCTTGCCCTTCACCCATCTTGAAGATATAATATAATGCGCGGTGATCCATTATGATTAAATGTAAATTATCTGTTAAGGAATGGTTTGATCAATTTATTATCGACAACAATAAATATGCCTCTTTTAGACCATTGCATACTGATAAAACAACATTTAAAAATCTAAATGAAGTATTAGAAAAAGAGAAACAGAGATATGCTTTACAATCTTTGAAGTATCTAGCTTGTACTAATGCTGTTAATTACGATAAAATTTACATGGGTGAAAAATACGAATCTACCTTAGCTAAATTAGAGCAAGATATAGTAAGATATGAAGATGTTATGGAACATCAAGGACAAACATCAATAGATGATAAGCGAAGGCTATATCTATTAGCATCAATGTCTTTAGATAATATAGTTGAAATAGGGGTTTATACAGGGGCGTCTACTGCTTTTTTGGGGATGGGGACTAATTATACAATTTATGCTATAGATCCAAATGAACCAGTTGTAAATAAAACTGACTGGAGATATGACGATATTGGGATTAGGAGCGTAATTGATATTAGTAATAAATTATGGGAGAATCTAGGATTAAGCAATATTCAGCCAATCAACGAATATTCTTATAATATTCATAAGAATATTCCAGATAATATAGGTATGTTGTTTATAGATGGAGAGCATTCGGTAGCAAGTCAGACACAAGACTTACAGAATTATGCTCCAAAAATAAAAAGCGGCGGATATCTTGCAGTACATGAATGGGGAGATAATTTTGGTTGGCCAGATTTATGGTGGAATACATTCTCTGCTCTTAGAGATTATCTATATGATCAGGCTGATGAATGGATAGGACCATTTAATGATAAGGAATCTCTTATATTATGGTTTGTCAGAAAATAGAAAGGATAGAAATGAAATATATTGCCCTTGACTTAGAAACTACTTGTCTTGAACCTAAAAAGCCAGAAAATATTTTGATGGCTTCTATGATCTATGAAGATACTGCCTTAAATCCATTGCCAGATGTTAAAGAATTGCCTCATTTTACTTGTTTCATTAAACATGAAAAATATTGTGGCAGCGCATATGCTTTATCTTTGAATTCTTGGATTTTAGATTTTATAGCTAAAAATGATGAGAATCAATACCCAATTTTAACATTGGAACAATTTGAAGAAAGAGCATGTGACTTCGTAGATTATTATTTCGATAAGAAAGCAGTTATAGCTGGTAAAAATGTAATGGGATTTGATTTCCAATTTTTGCCCTCCAAATTAAATAATAAATTTTCTCATAGAACGATAGATACTGGTTCAGTTTTTCTAGATTGGTCTAAGGTTTATCCGCCTTCTTCAGAGGAATTGAAGAATATATTAGGCATTCCTGGCGAAGTTTCTCATGATGCCTATGATGATAATGTGGATACCATTTTGGCATTGAGAACAACCTATGGACGCAAAACCTCTAATTTATGATGGAGAAGAACTTCTTATTCCAACTTTTGAAATAGCTAGTAATCCTACTATCAGACTAAATGAGATAAAGCACAGATTTCATTTTAGAGAGGATATCAAAAGAATTATAGAAGATCCTATTTTTGATATAGAAGATTGGATCGATGAATCATATTGGCCGGAATGGGAAATAACCTTCCATGATGGAGAAAAAACCGTCATCAAAGCTCCTAGTCTAGAAGAAGCCAGAAAGATGGGATATGGAAACCTTAAAACCACCAAATGAATTCATAGGAGCAATGCCAGTTCGTCAAGACATTACTGTCCCTCCTGCTGATGATCCTAAGGCCCTTAGATTAGGATGGGTCATATACGAGAGAATTATATTTGCAGTAATCAACGACTATGCTGCTGCAAATATAATCATCGAAACTGTCTATGAGGTTAAAAGAATTATAGAAGATCCTATTTTTGATATAGAAGATTGGATCGACGAATCGTACTGGCCGGAATGGGAAATAACCTTCCATGATGGAGAAAAAACCGTCATCAAAGCTCCAGATCAATATAAAGCCAGATCCATTGCAGAGAAAATGAAAAATGGGACTAATATCTGATGCCTTGAAAACAGAAGAAGGTAAAAAAGCACTGGCTAAAGCTATGGTTGATCCTATAAAAATATCTTTACAATATCAGGGCATTGGTCGAAAATTGATAATGAGTTCTGATATCGCTAAAGTTGAAAGAGTTATAGAACCCATATTGGATATAGAAGATTGGATCGATGAATCATATTGGCCGGAATGGAGAGCAATCCGTTATAATGGGGAAGAGATAATTGTCAAAGCTCCCAATGAAACTCAGGCAGAGCATTTTGCAAATAAAATATCCCTAAAGATATAAATATTGTCACTAATAAGTCCTTAAAATGAGGCAAAGTCCCATATATTAATAGAGAAGGTCTAAATCACCATTCATAACACTATCCACTTTATTGGTCTTTGTATTGAGAATATGATCTGTTATTCTATTTTCTATGAAATTCCATGTTCTCCGCTTATCGCTTCTGTTGTGGCTTGAAACTTGGCTGCGCCTTTTCTCGTTGACCGAATCGCTGGCCTTTTCCTCTTCGAATTTCTTGACGCGAGCGCTGATGATGGACATTGCTGTTTTTTTGTTCTGGAATTGGGATCGACCATTGATAAAAACAGAGATGCCTGTTTCTCTATGGATAGCTCGAACAGCACAATTGCTTGTGTTCTGATGTTGTCCGCCGGGGCCAGTGCCACCCTGAGTTTTGAAGTCCACATCTTTTTCTAAGACATAGTTTTCGGAATCATCTTCTAGTGGTAAAACAGCAACCGTAATGATAGAAGTATGCCGTCTTCCTTTGGTTTCTGTGGGTGGAACTCTTTGGATGGAATGTTTACCAATTTCATTTATAAAAGAATGAAAAGCATTTTCTCCTAAGATTTCGATAATAACTTGGCCATCTTGTTCCGAGATTATCTCTGCTTTGAGATTTTTATTGAACGAATACTTGATATAAACTCTGGCTAAATCACACATAAAAAGACGAGAATCTTGCCCGCCTTCACCTGCTCTGATTTCTATAATTGCTCCCTTAAGGGAGGATACTTTCGTTATTCAATTTTTCATTATATTGACATTATATGCTATCATGATCCATCATAACAGAATCTTGGACTTTATTCTTCAAGAATTTTTTAATTTCTGGAAGATATTTAGGAAGGATATTGCTTTTAAGTTCGTTCGCTAATGGTCCAGCGGAACTAATTTGATGCTTTATCCATAGTTTTATCATACTAATGGCACCTTCTGATTGATTGTCCGATTCCATTTCATCTAATCGAATTTTAGCAGATTCGGCCTGCCCTGAAAATATTAAACTAATCGCTTGCCAAATATCGTCTAAGAGACGAGAACCTAATGGTGTCTGTAAAAAGGCCATAACAGCTAAAGAGGTACCTCCACTCTCTGGTGCCAACGATATTAATATAGAATCTATAACCCATTTTGTAATAAGATTTTTTAACCAAGGCATTTTCATTGCTAAATTAATTAAGTTAGAAGTTTTCCTGCCGCTTGCCATCTGCCCTTTCAGCAACCCTTTGGTTAATGCTTGCAGTTGAGCATCAACCTCCCTGTATCGACCATCTGTTTCTGCTTGTTTAATTTCTATGATATCGTTAATTAACATATCTGTTCATCTCCATTTTGTATATAACTTATTCGAGGAAAGAATTACCTTTCCCTTTAAGATTATGAGCGATAAAGATAAAGCCCGTGAGTACGCCGTAGAAACAATAGCGCATTTAGCCTCTTGTACGCCTTCTATTAGAGAGAATTTCTGGATTAATTTCACCACAGAAGAAATAGAAAATATACAGATAAGTTTTTATGACAAAGCTGAGGATATAGTAGTTCAGATAGAAGAAGGTAAAAAAGATTCTAAAGGTTTCAGTAGACACTTGTATTCTAATCCTTTACTGATAAAGGCTCCGCCCTCTAAAATGCAAGGAGCTTTAAAGGATATGCAAATATTTTTTACAGATATGGCAGAAAGGATTCAAAGAAGCATAATATATGCAGGAATAGACATACAAATTGCTGGGAGTGAGCCTGTTATGGCTTCCGAGGAATTCCTAAGGAAAGCTGGTGTTGACATCCAAAATGTTAAACGGAAAGCATTAGAAAAACGTCAATCAGAAATTGATCAAATAAATAAAATGATGGGAGATACAAATGCCTAATTACGATTATTATTGCGATGAATGTAATTTCTACTTCGAAAAATCTGTTCCACTCATCCAACGAGCGGAACTTCAAGAATGTCCAGAATGTAAGCAAAAAAAAGCAGCCAAGGTTTATATTAATGCGCCCCATGGTGTAGTCCTGACAACCGCCGAGAGTAAAGCTAAGCAAGCTGGCTTAGACCCCTTTGGAAAACGTCGAGCGGAATATGTTAGGAATAAAAGAAAGAAGGATTCTTCGGCATCTGAATATTCTAAAAAGTCTAATGAATACTGGAATTCAGGTCATACCTATGGTGAAGGCGGCAGTGATAGTTTAAAAAAGGCATAAAAAAGGAATCTCTAGAGTATTTGTATAATGATAATAATGACCACTGTGGTCTGAAGAATATTTGAAACGTCCTAAAAAATAAAAAATAAGGAGAAAAACATGTCACAAGATAATCTAAACAATCCGTTTAGCGTGCAAGCTCGTACTAATGAAGGCTTTGAACAATCTGAAGCCCCTTATCCACCACAAAGTGAACAAAGTCAGGCTGAAGCTGAAGAATATGCGATGTTCGTAAAATTGATGCAAAAATTCGGTGGAGCGGTATCTAATTCTGGATTAGCCCCAAACCAAAACGTTCAGCAACAAGTTTATGAAGAAACCCAGCCAAATCAGCAACAGGCTTATGCTCAACAGCAGGCTGCAATTAGACAATACCAACAGCAGGCTCAAGTCGCCCAGGCTGCTCAGAATATGGTAGGTGCAGTTCCTCAGAATTTTCAGCAGTTTAGACAAGCTCAAGCGTCTATTCCTCAAAGAAACATGGGAAATATTGGAGCTTTTAATGTTCAGCCGAATGAATCCCTAATTATTCAAAATGCTCTAGGCGGTCCATTATTCATTGCTGATCTTAATTTAACTTTAGCTCCAGGCGAACCTTGGGACTTGGGATATAACCAAGAAGCAAGATATTCCAGAGATTTAAGTAAATGTTTTCAATATGGTTTTATCAAAGTTCTGACTGAAGAAGAATACATGATGGCATTACAACATGAAACTTATCAGAATATGGTAGAAGATCAAGAGCGTGAGATGAGAATGATTCAGCGAAATGATATGGATCTTGTTCTTGAGGCCGAACATATTGATTTAACTGGAGATCAAGGATCTGGTCGCCAAGAATTTCAGAGAGCTGTTCCTAATATGAATAATCCATTCTTAAGAGGCGCACAATATATGCAAGCTCAGGCCCAGAACAATCAACAGATTGATCCAGCCCTTTATCATCAGCAAATGACTCAGCAAGCGACTAGCCGACAAGGTAAAAAAATGTCAGTAGCCGATGTCTACAATCCATTTTCAAGCAGTGGGCAAGCTACAGTGATGCAGGCTCCTACTCAGGGAGGTCGCGGGGCTCAAGCCCAAAATGTTCCTTTGAGTAATTTTAATACTGGAGCTAGAGCTAATGTGCCAGCACAGATAAACCCAGGACAACCGATGAATCAACAGTTTCAATCAGTCAATCCTTTCTTGCAGCAACAGCAGAAAATGGGCTATCAGAGGGGAGAAATAGCTTCTCCTGTCGATTTGGCAAATGATCGTTATAATGATGATGCCTTCGGAGATTTCAATAGCTTTGATAATTTTGACGATGGTCCAAGCGGGATTACTAGAATTACATAATTAGGAGAAAATATTTGAAATGAATAAAAATAATGAGCAGGATCTAAAGAATGTGTCAGAATCTTGGCATGTCAAAACTTTAGAAAGAATGAAGAATTGCCTTGAAATATATGAACAAATGTATATTGATAAAGGTGGAAGAAATAATCTGCAATATAAATTCCTAAAAAAACATATTATGAATGTTGTTTATGGAATGGAACGAGATTTATTCGAACGTCTTTGCGAAATGGGAATACTTCTTAAATGTTCTTGTGGATATGATGTAAAAACAGGATATAAAGAAGATTGTGATTTATGTCATGGTTCTGGCTATGTACATGCTCCAGAATTTAATGATCTATTAAGTGATCTTCAACCTAATATCAAATCTAGCTAAGCTATATGAGCGAATACATGGGGGTAATGATCAACGAGCCAATTTTCAAATTCGGTATCGGCCATTACCCCCGATGATTCAAATAAAATCCACTCTCTATAGATGAAACTATCAATATGAACACCTTGATAGTAATATCCTTGCAGTAAGTCTATAGAAAATAAAAGTTGTCTACTTTTGAGACGCTTACCCCATGGTATATCTATATCATACTTCATGTCAGAACTCCACTAGATAATTTATGAATATCTAATAGGATTTCCTCTGTTCTCTCCATACTAAGGCATAGAGACTTTCTGACAATCCTCGGTAAAATAGTTCCAATAGAGGAGTCTTAGCCTAAAATCAGAACAATTCTTTAGGTGTCTGCCTAAATATGCGTACTAAACTTGTTGATATCGAAAATCTAGATTTTATTATAGAACCTGTTCGGAGGGCTGTGCTTGCTCAAAAAGGTTCTACTGGTCCAACAGGTCCAACAGGTCCAGCAGGAGCACCCACGGGGGAAACTGGTGCAACCGGAATAACAGGTGGAACGGGTAATACTGGTAATACTGGAATTGTTGGTCCAACAGGAGCGCAAGGTAATACCGGAAATACAGGTCCAACAGGGGCACAAGGTAATACCGGAAATACAGGTCCAACAGGGGCACAAGGTAATACCGGAAATACAGGTCCAACAGGGGCACAAG